>C688J35102_120989991_pt1 | contig 17891 bp, 19 predicted proteins | sample HopSoiMetagenom2_FD_35102 | JGI IMG/M metagenome (IMG submission 35102)
CTCGCGATCGGTCTCGATATTCCGTTCGGTGGCCCGACGGTCGTGCGAGCCGCTGACGGCTCGCCTGAAGTCAATGCCTGGGTCGTGATCCGACCGGACGATACGGTTGTCATCCGGATTGCACGCTCCGAAATGGGCCAAGGCACCCTCACCGGCCTCGCCCAGCTGGTTGCAGAAGAACTCGAATGCGACTGGTCGAAAGTAACGACTGAATATCCGACGCCAGGACAGAGCGTGGCTCGCAAGCGCGCGTGGGGCGACTTTTCGACCGGAGGCAGCCGCGGCATCCGAACCTCGCAGGAATATGTGCGTAAAGGCGGTGCGACCGCTCGGGTGATGCTGGTTCAGGCGGCCGCCAACGACTGGAAGGTGCCCGCTTCGGAATGCAGCGCTGCCAACAGCGTCATCACCCACACGCCATCGGGACGCACGACAACCTACGGCAAGGTTGTGGAGGCGGCCGCCAGGCTCGAACCGCCAGCCGATGTAAAGCTGAAGGATCCGAAGGACTGGAAGCTCGCCGGAAAAGCACTGAAGCGCCTCGATACCGCCGACAAGACCACCGGCAAGATGACGTATGGCATTGACGTGAAATTGCCGGGCATGCTGAACGCGGCCATCAAGGATTGCCCGGTGTTCGGCGGCAAGTTGAAAAGCTTCGACGAAGCCAAAGTCATGGGAATGAAAGGTGTAAAGAAGGTCGTGCAGGTCAACGACCGCGCTGTGGCGGTCGTTGCCGATACCTGGTGGCACGCCAAGACCGCGCTCGATGCCTTGCCCATCGTTTGGGACGAGGGCGAAAACGGCAAGGTCTCAACCGCCTCGATCGCGAGCTGGCTTGCAGAAGGTCTGGATTCCGCCCAACCGGCCTTCATCGGCAATCAAAACGGCGATGCCAAAGCCGCCGTCGCGGGTGCCGCCAAGAAAGTCGAGGCGGTCTACAATTATCCCTACCAGAACCACGCCGCCATGGAGCCGTTGAACGCGACGGCGCTCTACACCGCCGATAAGTGCGAGGTCTGGTGCGGAACGCAAAACGGAGAGGCCGCTTTCGCAGCCACGCTCGAAACCTCTGGCTTGTCCGCAGACAAATGCGAGGTCCACAAACAGATGCTCGGCGGCGGCTTCGGTCGTCGCGGCCAGACCGACTATGTCCGGCAGGCGGTCGCGATTGCCAAGCAGATGCCGGGCACGCCGATCAAACTGTTGTGGTCGCGCGAAGAGGACATGCAGCACGGAACGTATCACCCGGTCACCCAATGCAAATTGACCGGCGCCTTGGACGCCGACAACAATTTGACGGCGCTGCAAATCCGCATATCGGGGCAGTCCATTCTGTTCAAGCTGCGACCCGAAGGATTGGTCAACGGCATGGACCCCGCAACATTCCAGGGCCTCAATGCCAGCGGCGAGGCGGCAATCGGATATTCGGTGCCCAACCTCCTGGTGGAGCATTCGATGCGCAATCCCCACGTTCCGCCCGGCTTCTGGCGCGGCGTGAACGTCAATCAGAATGCGATCTACCTCGAATGCTTCATGGATGAGCTGGCGAACGCGGCGGGACAGGACCCCGTCGAGTTCCGACGCAAGCTCATGGCGAAGCATCCGAAACATTTGGCCGTGCTGAATGCGGTCGCCGAAAAAGTCGGCTGGGGCAAACCGCCGCCGCAAGGTGTATATCGCGGCATCGCCCAGCACATGGGCTACGGCAGCTACGTCGCCGCTGCGGCAGAGATCTCCGTCACCGACGGCAACAAGATCAAGGTGCATCGCATCGTTGCAGCCACCGATCCCGGCCATGCCGTCAATCCCGCGCAGATCGACCGGCAGATTGCCGGTTCATTCGTGTACGGCTTGTCCGGCCTGTTCTACGGCGGCTGCACCGTGAAGGACGGCCGCATCGAGGAGTCCAATTTCGACACCTACAATTCGATGCGGATCAACGAGATGCCGAAGGTCGAATCGATCGTGATGCCGAGCGGCGGTTTCTGGGGCGGCGTCGGGGAGCCAACGATCTGCGTGGCTGCACCCGCCGTGCTCAACGCCTATTTCGCCGCAACAGGAAAACGCATCCGCTCGGTGCCGCTTCGGGATCAAAACATAACTTTCGCGTAGCGACAAAGCGGCGGCCGTAAACGGTCGCCGCTGATACCGGAACACCGTCATGGATCCGTTGCGCCTGATGACGCGGAGAAACGTCGTTGCTGGCGTGGCGGCTTCAGCAGCAGCCTTTGCGTTCCCAAGCCCTTCGCGCGCGCAATCGGGTGCGCGCGTGGTCATCATCGGCGGCGGCTTTGGCGGCGCCAGCTGCGCGCGGGCGCTGCGGCGGATCGACAGTAAATTACAGGTTACGCTGATCGAGCCGAACCGCACCTTCACGGCCTGTCCGTTCAGCAACGAGGTCATCGCGGGCTTACGAAACATCGAAGCGCAGCAATTCACCTATGAGAAGATCAGCGCCGAGGGCGTGACGGTCGTCCCACTGGCGGCTGCAAAGATCGATGCGCAGACCCGCACCGTCGGTCTCAGCGACGGCCGCTCACTGAGCTACGATCGCCTGGTGCTGGCGCCCGGGATAGATCTTCGTTTCGACGCGCTGCCCGGGTACGATGAGGCCGCCGCAAAGACCATGCCGCATGCCTGGCAGGGAGGCGAGCAGACCTTGCTGCTGCGGCGGCAAATCCAGGCGATGGAGGACGGCGGTGTAGTGGCGTTGGCCGTTCCCGCCAATCCATCGCGTTGCCCACCTGGGCCTTATGAACGCGCGAGCCTGATCGCGCACTACTTGCAGTCGCACAAGCCGCGCTCGAAGATCCTGATTCTCGACGCCAAGGACGGTTTTCCGCTGCAGCGGCTGTTCGAGAATGCCTGGAATGAACTCTATCCCGGGATGATCGAGCGCATATCGCTGTCCCAGGGTGGCCGGGTTACATCGGTCGATCCCGCGAACAACACCATCGTTACGGATTTCGGCAACTACACGCCGCAGGTTGCAAACATCATTCCGCCGCAGAAGGCCGGACGTATCGCCGCCATCGCCGGTGCCACCGACAACACCGGCTGGTGCCCGATCGACCCGGTGACGTTTGCCTCAAAACTCCTCCGTGACGTTCACGTCATCGGCGATGCCTGCTTTGCCGGCGTCATTCCAAAGTCGGCATCCGCCGCGAGCGCGCAAGGAAAGTCATGCGCCGAAGCGGTTGCGAGCCTGCTCTCGGGGGGATCGGCTGAGGTGCGGACGCTGGTTGGCGCTTGCTATAACGCGGTCGCGCCCGGCTACGCCATCTCGCAGTCGGGCGTCTATCGAGCACGCGATGGAATGTTCGCCGAAGTCGAGGCGGTCACCACGAGTCCGTTGGATGCTTCCCGTGAAGTGCGCGGCCGCGAAGCTGCCAGTGCGCAATCCTGGTTCAAGAACGTTACGGCCGATGCCTTTGGTTAGATCAGCGATGTTGATGGCCGTCGCGTCGATGCTTGCGGCGGTGTTGACACTGCCCTCCAGCGCGGACGAGCAAGCGCTTCGAACCTACGTCATTGAGGGCGATGGAGTTTCGACATCGCTGACGGGAATGCCCGGCGAGGCGGCGCGCGGCCGTGCGCTGGTGCTCGAACGCGCCAGCACCTGCATCCTGTGTCACAGCGGACCGTTTCCGGAAACGCGATTTCAGGGTGATCTCGCCCCAAGCCTGGACGGCTCGGGTAGCCGCTGGTCGGAAGCCCAGCTTCGGCTCAGGCTGATTGACGCATCCCGCCTCAACCCGTCAACCATCATGCCCTCGTACTACCGAATAGACGGACTGGCGCGCGTAGCACCGGCCTGGCATGGAACGCCGATCTTGTCGGCCGAACAAATCGAGGATGTCGTCGCTTATCTAGCAAGCTTGCGCGAATAGAAGACAGGACCATCGATGCTTACACACGACAAATCCACCCGACGCCAATTCCTCACGCTGGCCGGCAGCGCCGCCGTGCTGGGCTCGGTGCCGGTGGTCACGACGGGGCCGGCCGAGGCGACACCGGCAACGCTCGCGTCAGCGATCCGCAACGTGGTCGGCGCCGCCGTGGTGCGGACGGGCAAGGTCAAGCTGGACGTGCCGCCGCTGGTCGAGAACGGCAACACGGTGCCGATGACCGTCAGCATTTCGAGCCCGATGACTCCCGATGACTATGTCAAGAGCATCCACGTTTTCACGGAAAAGAACCCGCAGCCGAATATCGGCAACTTCCATCTTGGGCCGCGAGCCGGGCGGGCGCAGGTTTCGAGCCGCATCCGGCTGGCGGACAGCCAAAAGATCGTGGCGATCGCTCGGCTGTCCGACGGTTCGTTCTGGTCGACCAGCGTCGACGTCGTCGTCACGCTGGCGGCCTGCACCGAAGAGGTGATCTGATGGCCTCGGCCCTGATCAACGTTCCCGCCCGCGCCAGACGCGGGGAGATCATCGAGATCAAAACGCTGATGTCGCATATCATGGAGACCGGCTACCGTCATACGTCGACCGGCGAAGTCATTCCTCGCGACATCCTCACCAGTTTCGTCTGCCGCTACAACGGCGTCGAGATCTTCCGTGCCGACCTGTTCCCGGCCATTTCGGCAAACCCGTTCATCACATTCTTCACCGTGGCAACCGAGAGCGGCAAATTCGATTTCGAGTGGATCGGCGACAAAGGTTTCGCAGATACCGCTTCAGCGTCGATTACGGTCGAATGAGACGTGTTCCGGCATCGATCGCCACGGCATTGCTGATTGCAGCTTCTGCTGTCTTGGCTGCCGAGATTCCCCAAGCGGAACGCCGGTCCGGATTTAGCTTCATGGCGCCTGAAACACAGGCGATGCAGAACGACGACACCGCCAATCCCGGCATGTTGTGGGTGCTTGAAGGCGAGGCGCTTTGGAACAGCAAGTCCTTGTCGGGCAAAGGCTGCGCGGATTGCCACAACGACGCTCGCAGGACCATGAAAGGCGTTGCCGCCCGATATCCCGCGTTCGACAAGGGGCTCGGCCGTCCGGTCGACCTCGAAGGGCGCATCAACATCTGCCGAACGACGCACCAGCAGGCAACGCCGCTTGCTTACGAAAGCCGGGAACTGTTGGCGCTCACCGCGTTCGTGGCGCAGCACTCGCGCGGGATGGCAATCACCGGGGTGGCGGACCCGCAACTTGAACCCTTTATCGCCAAAGGACGCGAGCTGTTTACGGCAAGACAGGGTCAACTCAACCTGGCGTGCGCCAATTGCCATGACGAGAATTGGGATAAGCGCCTTGCCGGCTCGGCCATCACCCAGGGGCATCCCACCGGTTATCCGCTTTACCGGCTGGAATGGCAATCGCTCGGCTCCTTGCAGCGTCGTCTGCGCGCATGCATCAGCGGAATCCGTGCACAAACTTACACTTACGGAGCCCAGGAGCTGGTCGAGCTCGAACTCTATTTGATGTGGCGCGCCCGCGGGATGCCGATGGAGGCGCCGGCAGTACGCCCCTGAGCGGGACAAGAGCTCACCAAAGCGGCGGGCGGCGGCCTTGATATTTTTCAGTGGCTCCCCAGTTCCAATTCTGGTGGCCAAATGATCCAGCGCTCCAGAAATTGGGATAAGCGCTCCAGCATCAGCCGGTGGGCGCATGTCCTGGAAAGGACGGGCCTCGCCTTGACGGGCGCGTCCTGCGGCCTTTTCGTTGCCGCCCATGTGGGCAGAGCCAGTATCGACCTGATTGGCTCAGCCGGTACCGTGCTGGTGATGATGATTTATGGCGCCGCCGGATTCTATCTCGGCATCGACCTGCCTCCCGCCCCCCGCGATCACCGGATGCACCTGCCTCTGCGGCACGGGCTCGGCTCCCGAGCGGACGCGGTGGAATTGCTCAGCGCCGCCGGCACTTTCCTTGCCGCCGTGGCTGCGGTGGTGTCCGTCTCCAGCATCGTATTGGACGAAACTCCTCGCGCGGGTACGGCTCTCCTGATCGCTTTCGCTTGGGGCGTCGGCGCGACGATGCAAATCGCTTCGGGAGTTATCGCGCGTACGCGCACAGAAACGTCCAGTTCATGAAGCCGGGCGCCCGTTCTCCTGTTTGGTGGGCGTCTCAATCACGTAACGCAACCTGCCGCAGAACCAGAAACATGCGAGTAAGCTGATGCCGACAAAGGATCCCGTGAACTGGATGCTGTCTGAAGCGATCGACTCTCTTGCCCGGGCCGAACGCCTGCGCCACCACTTCTTCAGACTGCAATCGGCTGGCGGTGAACGGGAAGCCAGTTGGGAACCTCCAATCGACGTGCTGGAGACCGAAAGGGAATTCCTCATTCTCGTCGCCCTGCCCGGCGTCGACCCTGAACAGGTGCAGGCCGTCATCGAAGATGGAACGCTCGTGGTCAGCGGCCAACGGGTGCTGCCGGCCGAGCTGCGCAACGCGCGCATTCATCGACTGGAGCTCCCGCAAGGCCGCTTCGAACGCCGCATCGCACTGCCGATCGGCCGCTACGCGGTCAGCCGCTTCGCAGTAAATGGATGCATCGCATTACGCCTGGCAAAGTCTGTGTGAGGAATGGTCATGCCGCCAGTCAACCCAGAAGATACCTCCGCCGTGACCCAGTCCGATGCCGTGCGAATTCCCGGCGAGGCTCTCATCATCGTCCCCGTGCGCAACACCGTGCTGTTTCCTGGTGTGGTCGCGCCGATCACCATCGGCCGCCCCAAATCCATCGCCGCCGCGCAACAGGCGCTGCGCGAGCAGCGGCCCGTGGGAATTCTGCTGCAGCGAAACCCGGAGACGGACGATCCCGGCCCGAACGACTTCTACCGGATTTGCACGGTCGCCAATATCATTCGCTACATCACCGGCCCCGACGACACGCATCACATCATCTGTCAGGGAGTTCAGCGCGCCCGTGTCCTGGATTTCCTGCCCGGTACGCCGTTTCCGGCGGCGCGCGTCGTGCATATCCCGGAGCCGACGACAACTTCGCCGGAGATCGAGGCGCGCTTCATTAATCTGCAAAGGCAGGCCGTCGAAGCCATTCAACTGCTTCCGCAGGCGCCCCCGGAGTTGGTCGCGCTGTTCCAGTCGACCAATTCTCCAGGCGCTCTCGCCGATCTCGCTACTTCCTACATGGATATCAAGCCGCAGGATAAGCAGGAGATCCTGGAGACGATCGACCTGTCCGCGCGTATGGATAAGGTGTTGCGACACCTCGCCGAGCGGCTCGAGGTGCTGCGGCTGACCGCCGAGATCGGACAGCAGACCAAAGCCACCTTCGACGAACGCCAGCGCGAGGCCATCCTGCGTGAGCAGATGGCGACCATCCAGCGCCAGCTCGGAGAAGGCGACGGCAAGACGCAAGAAGTTGCGGAGTTGAACGAAGCCATCGCCAAGGCGCATATGCCGGCGGAGGCGGAAAGCCAGGCGCGAAAGGAGCTGCGTCGTTACGAGCGGATGCCCGAGGGAGCCGCCGAGGCAGGCATGGTGCGCAGCTATCTGGAGTGGCTGATCGAATTGCCATGGGCGCTGCCGCCGGAAAAGAGCATCGATATCCGCGACGCCCGCCGCATTCTCGACGAGGATCATTTCGGGCTTGAGAAGATCAAGAACCGGATCATCGAATATCTCGCGGTTCGGAAGCTGGCGCCGAACGGCAAGGCGCCGATCCTCTGCTTCGTCGGAGCGCCCGGCGTCGGCAAGACCTCGTTGGGCCAATCGATCGCACGGGCGATGGACCGCCCGTTTGTCCGCGTGAGCCTGGGCGGCGTTCACGACGAGGCGGAGATCCGGGGCCATCGCCGGACTTACATCGGCGCGCTGCCCGGCAATATCATCCAGTCCTTGAGGAAGGCGGGAGCGCGCAACTGCGTGATGATGCTCGACGAGATCGACAAGATGGGGCGCGGCATCCAAGGGGATCCGTCCGCCGCGATGCTGGAAGTGCTCGACCCCGAGCAGAATTCAACATTCCGCGATAACTATCTCGGCGTTCCCTTTGATCTTTCGCGCGTCATCTTCATCGCCACCGCGAACATGCTGGAGACGATCCCAGGCCCGTTGCAGGACCGGATGGAGATCATCAGCCTGCCCGGCTACACCGAAGATGAAAAGCTTGAGATCGCACGGCGCTATCTGGTTCGTCGCCAGCTTGAAGCCAACGGCTTGACGCCGGAACAGGCCGAGATCGAGACCGAAGCACTCCGCCTCATGATCAAGGGCTATACTCGGGAAGCTGGCGTGCGCTCGCTAGAACGGGAAATCGGAAAGGCGCTGCGCCATGCCGCCGTTCAAGTCGCCGAGGGTACTGCCAGCAAGGTCACCATCGGCGCAAAGGATCTTACGGCGGTTCTCGGTCAGCCTCGTTTCGAAGGCGAAATAGCCATGCGAACCAGCGTTCCCGGCGTTGCGACCGGGCTGGCGTGGACTCCGGTCGGCGGCGACATCCTCTTCATCGAAGCCACGCGAATTCCCGGCAAGGGATCATTGATCCTCACCGGCCAACTCGGCGATGTCATGCGTGAAAGCGCCCAGGCGGCCATGACGCTTGCAAAAAGCCGCGTCGCCCAACTCAATGTGGATTCCTCAGTGTTCGAGAAGAGCGACATCCACATTCATGTACCCGCCGGCGCCACACCCAAGGACGGCCCGAGCGCCGGCGTTGCTATGTTTACTGCGCTGGCCTCCTTGCTCACCGACCGAACAGTGCGAAGCGACACCGCCATGACGGGAGAGATATCGTTGCGCGGGCTGGTGCTGCCGGTCGGCGGCATCAAGGAAAAGGTCGTCGCCGCAGCGGCGGCCGGCCTGACCAGGGTGATGCTCCCGGCGCGAAACCGGCGCGATTTCGACGATATCCCGCAAGGCGCGCGTGAGAAGCTTGAGTTCGTTTGGCTGGAGCGCGTCGACGATGCCATCGCGGCGGGCCTGGAAGAGAAGACAACGGCCGCCGTCGCCGCCGAGTAGACCTGCGTCAACCCGAGGTCAGTCGATGATCGCCACCGCGCGCGTCCACCCTGCGGAGGCGCGTTCGATCTTCACCGGAAAACAGGATACGACGAAGCCGGTCGAGGGCAATTGCTCAAGGTTATGCAGCTTTTCGATGTGGCAGTACCCGATATGGCGACCGGCTTTGTGGCCCTCCCAAATCAGGCTGGCATCCTTGGTCTCCGCATATTTGCGGGCGGTATAGACGAACGGCGCATCCCAGCTCCAGCCATCGATTCCGGTCAGCCGTACGCCGCGCTCCAGCAGGTACATCGTCGCTTCGTAGCCCATGCCGCAACCCGAAGTGACGTAGTCCTGCCGCCCGTATTTGGCGCCGGCGCTGGTATTGACCACGACGATTTCCAATGGCGAAAGCGTGTGCCCGATGCGCCTGAGTTCGTTTTCGACATCGCGCGCAGTCGCCACATAGCCATCCGGTAAATGGCGGAAGTCCAGCTTCACGCCGGGCTGCAAGCACCACTCCAGCGGCACTTCATCGATCGTCCATGACCGCTCGCCGCGGTTCATGGTCGGGTGAAAGTGCCAGGGCGCATCGAGGTGAGTGCCGTTATGCGTCGAGAGCTGAACTTGTTCGACCGCCCAACCCTGACCATCCGGCAGATCCTCGGCCCTCAGCCCCTCGAAGAACTGCAGCATGCGCGGCAGCCCTTGCTGGTGATCGATGTACTGGATGGTGGGATGGCCACCCGGCGGATCGGCCGGAACATCGTTTTGCAACGGCACCGAGATATCGATCAATCGTCTGGCCATGTCGTTTCCTGAAAGGGACTGTATTGCGCCGGGCCTTGGGCGAGAAACGCAGTGGCGGCCTTAGCTCACGGCACGTACCAACGACCAGCACGTCATAAAAATCAGGATCAGGGATCCTATGGTCCAGAAAGTCGCGCGGGTGTCATGGGTGCGCGCGGAAAAATATGCGGTGAAGTGCAGAAGGCGCGACACGACATAGCCGTAGAGCAGCAAACGCGCGAGCATCAAGGATGGATCGCTGAGGACAAAAAGAAGACCCGCGACGAGGAAGAACGGAAGGTTCTCGAGGTCGTTCAACTGAATTCGCCGGATCCGATCGACCCGTTCGTTAGGCTGAAGCTGTGCTGGATTCGGATCGGGATTGAGCCGGGTTTTCCGGAGGTCTTCGGGAGACCGAAACCCACCGTTCTCCTGCATCATCCTGACAACGGTGAGCCAGGACATGCTGATTGCCTTGAGTATCATCACGCTCGCCGCGATGACGTAGGTCGCGAATACAGGATTCTGCAGACTCAGCTTGTCCATGTTCTTACCCTCTAAGAAAGGGTAGTACGGGATTCGGCTTGCATCAACTCGAACGCCCGATGTCCTCGACCCTGACACGAAGGGTTACCGATCCGTCGTTACGTTTGACGGCGAGTTCGATTTCCCGGCCGACACCGACCGCCTCCAACTGATCGGTCAAATCCGAAAGGCGCCTGGTCGGCTGTCCGCCGGCGCTGACGATCACGTCGCCGAGCTCACCTGATTGGCCAATTCCGCGGAGCCCCGCTTGAGCAGCAGGCGAGCCGGGCTGCGTACGCACCACAACCACACCCTCGATCCCGAGCCGCGTTGCGGCCGCCTCGTTGGCGGCGACGATGCCGATGCCCGGAGTAGGAACCCTGCCGTTCGAGATAAGCTCAGGCACAACGCGGTTCACCGTGTCGACCGGTATCGCGAATCCTATTCCCGCGTTAGAGCCGGAAGGAGAAATGATCGCAGTGGTTACCCCGATCAATCGCCCGGCCGAGTCCAGCAGCGGGCCGCCGGAATTGCCGGGGTTAACCGCAGCATCGGTCTGGACAACATTGCCGATTTCCCGACCGGCGCTGGTCGGCATGCGCCGCTTCAGCGCGCTGATCACACCTGTGGTCAGCGACTGATCGAGCCCAAACGGGTTGCCGATGGCAAACGCGGCCTGCCCCACCTTCAGATCGGCTGAGCTACCGATTGCGATAGGCGCCGGCAGTTGCCAGGTATTTCGAAGTCTGACTACCGCCAGGTCGTAATTTGGTGCGGTTCCGACAATCGAGGCACCAATCACCTGCCCGCTTGCAAGGCGAACCGCAACCTCCTGGGTTCCACTCACCACGTGATTGTTCGTAACCACATGGCCGGCGCCGTCCCATATGAAACCACTACCACTCTGCTCACGCACGCCGTCGCTTTCGATATCGGAGGCGCCGCCGGCGCCGGACCCTGCTCCCACAACCTGAACCACTGACGGCGAGACTCGTTCGAACATACTTACGGTCGCGCGTTCTGATTCCGCCAAATCACCCCGTGCCGTCACCGGTCGGGGAGAAGTTGCAGCAAACAGCAGTCGGTCCAGATAGGGCTGAGCGAGCAGGCCCGCTACCAGCAATACAAGCAGAAGGGTGGCGAACCGAAACGACCGCTCGTTCATGAGTTTACTCCCAAGCCAACGATGCACCGAGTTCTGGCGAGAGCAGCGCGTTCCATGCAGACGCGGAGCAGGTCTGTCGAGTTTCCGACTCCGGTTCATAACTTTCACCCCCTTAACATAGGGCAAGGAGGCCAATTTTTTCGACCCGGAACTAGGCACATGAGTTCACGTTGCTTACCGGCAAAAAGCCGGATGGGTGCTACGTGGTCTCTCGCAGCGTGGTCTCTCGCATTAATGTCGCATTGAGCAACCTGCGCGCGGTTGTCATCCTGATCGTAGTCGCGTTCCACGCGGCGCTGGCGTATCTCGCGTCGCAGCCGGCCGATCCTTTTCCTTTTGACGATGCAGCGCATCGCTGGGTTGCTTTCCCCATCATGGACCGGGAGCGCTGGTTTGGCTTCGACCTCTTCTGCGCCTGGCAGGATGTCAGCTTGATGTCCTTGATGTTCTTCCTGGCCGGGCTGTTCACCCCCGCCAGCCTGAGCCGCAAGGGTAGCCTGACCTATTTATCCGACCGGTGGTGGCGCATCGGTCTGCCGTTCCTTTTCGCGATCGCCATTCTCAGCCCGATCGCGTATTTCGCATCCTACCGGGCGACGGCCACCAACCCCACTGCAGCAGCATTCTGGCAACATTGGAGAGAGCTGCCGATGTGGCCGGCCGGACCGGCATGGTTCTTGTGGCAACTGTTTGTATTGAGCGCGCTTGCTGCCGGTCTCCATGCGCTCGCGCCGCGATGGATCGAGCCCGTCCAACGCTTGACCAGCACGGCCGTCAATCGGCCGTTGGCTTTTATCGCCGGTCTGATCGCACTTTCGACTCTGGCCTACGTTCCGCTCGCGATCCTGTTCACACCATGGGACTGGGCGTCCCTCGGTCCGTTTGCAATTCAGGTCAGCCGGCCGTTGCACTACCTCGTTTATTTTTTCGCGGCATTCGTGCTCGGCAGCTACGGTACCGAGCGCGGGCTTCTGGCGCCTGACGGTCCGTTGGCCCCGTATTGGCTTCGATGGCTTGCAGCCGCCGTTGTCAGCGCCGCGATCTGGGGCGGGCTGACATCGTTGACCTTGCCTGATTGGAACGCTAGCCCCTTCCTGTATCGTCTCGCTGCGGCGTTCGCCTTCCCCGTCGCCTGTGCGACAGGGGTATTCTCGCTGCTCGCGATTTGCCTGCGGCTGATGCGAACGCGCTACCGTCTGCTCGATAGTCTCGCCAAGCATGCTTACAACATTTATCTCGTGCACTACATTTTCGTGGTGTGGTTGCAATATTCGCTGCTCGGCTTCGGCCTTTCGGCCATCGCGAAAGCAGGCATTGTGTTTGTTTGCGCGCTTGCGATCAGCTGGGCCATCAGTGCCCGCTTTGCCGCACTGGCAACACGCCGTCCCACTTTCCCGGGCAAAGGAGCCATCGCTGACCAGCCCCGCTAACACAATCACCATGTCGCTGCCATTGACGCTGGCACTGCGCAACCTGCTGCACGATCGTCTGCGATTCGTCGCGACGCTGGTCGGCATCGTTTTCTCGGTGGTGCTTGTGCTGATCCAGATGGGGCTGTTTTTCGGGTTCGGGCACATGGTCACCACGATGATAGACCACGCCTCGGCCGATCTCTGGGTCGTGCCGAAAGGCGCAAAATGCTTTGAGGATCCATCGATGCTGGATCTCAAATTGCGTGATCGCATCGCCGCCAACAAGGACGTTGCCGCCGCAATACCGCTGGTGATCGGCTTTTCGGACTGGCGGCTGGAAAGCGGTGAGATGACGCCGGTGTTCATTGTCGGCGCCGACCTCCGGGACGGCGGCCTGCAACCGTGGAACGTGATCGAGGGCGAGGTGCAAGCATTGTCGGCGAGCGGAACCGTCGCGGTCGATCGCTCTTACTACGAGCGGCTCGGGGTGACGGGTATCGGCTCGACAGCGGAAATACGCGGCCGCCGAGTCCGGGTCGCGGCGATCACTGATGGAATCCGTTCGTTCACCACCACGCCCTATGTGTTCGTGGATCTGAAGAACGCGCGCACCTACACCGGAACGCCGCCGGACCGGGCCAGCAATCTGCTGCTCCGTGTCAATACAGGGGCCGATCGCGAGCAGGTTCTCGAGGCCGTCCGCGCCGAAGTTGGCGACAAGGCCGAAGTTCTCACCTCAGATGAATTCCGCAGCCGCAGCCGTTCGTTCTGGCTGTTCGGGACTGGAGCCGGCGCGGCACTGTTTGCCGGCGCATTGCTGGGCGTGATCGTTGGGACTGTCATCGTGGCACAAACGCTCTATTCCAGCACCAAGGATCACTTGACCGAATTCGCCACCTTGCGAGCCATGGGGTCGGCCAACCGCTACATCTACAACGTCATCATCTATCAGGCGCTGCTCAATGCGTTGATCGGATTCTGTATCGCATCGGCCATCGGCGCAATCGTCGTTCAAATCACCGCGAAGAGCGCGTTGCCGATCGTCATTACGCCCTCGCTGATAGCGGGGCTCGCGGCTCTGACCGTGGTGATGTGCGTTGCCTCAGCGATAGGAGCCATCTTCCGGGTGGTGCGTATCGATCCAGCGACGGTTTTCATGCGATGAACGAGTATGTGGTCCAGGCGAGAGAGGTCGAGAAGAAGCTGGGCAGCGGCGCCGGCGAGGTGCAGGCGCTCCGTGGCGTCGACTTTTCGCTGCGGCGCGGAGAACTCACCCTGCTGATGGGTCCCTCCGGTAGCGGCAAGACGACGCTATTGCTGATACTTGGATGCATGCTGGCCCCGAGTTCAGGCGAGGTCACCGTTGGCGGCGCCTCGACGTCCAAAGCGGACAAGGAGGAGCTTGCAAAAATCCGGCGAGATCATATTGGGTTTGTGTTTCAGTCCTATCACCTTTTTCCGACGCTGACGGCGTCGCAGAACGTGCAGCTTGCGTTGGATATCCGGGGTGAGCGCGGCCAAGCCGCGGTAGAGAAATCGCGCGAGGCCTTGAAAATGGTCGGCCTCGAGCAAAAACGAAATTCGCTCCCGCTCGAACTCAGCGGCGGCGAACAGCAGCGGGTTGCGATCGCGCGTGCGATTGTGGCCAAACCCTCCGCCATTCTCGCCGACGAACCGACGGCTGCCCTTGACGGCGCCAACGGGCATACGATCATGCGGATCCTTGCCTCGATTGCGCACGAGCGAGGCAGCGCGGTTCTGGTCGTCACGCATGATCCAAGGGTTGTTCCTTTCGCCGACCGCATCGTCCAGATCGAGGACGGCCGTCTGATCGACGAACGATCGGGCGGACCGAAGCGGGTGCGCAGGTCGGCCGCCTTCAGCGGCTGAAGGAACGAGACACCGCATGAGTGTTCGATCCGAACTGCTGCGCCTGGGCCTTCGCTTGTTCCTCAAACGCCGCGGCCATGGCGTCGATGTTTCCTCCTGGCGAAGAAACATGAGCAAAATGGAGAGGCTCGTGCCTCGGCCGCCCGCTCGCGTGGAAACCATCGAGGTCAACGCGGGAAGGGTTACGCTTCAACGAGTTGCCACTAGAGTTTCGCGTCCGGAAAGGCACGTTCTCTATCTCCACGGCGGAGCCTACGTTTCGGGCGCGCCGGTTTACTACCGGCATTTTACCTGGCGCATTGCCGAGTCGCTCGGAGCCAACGTGTGGGTGCTCACCTATCGACTTGCGCCGGAACATCCGTTTCCGGCAGCGCTCGACGACGCCCTCGCGGGCTACTTCTGGCTTGTGGAAAACACGCCCGCCGCCCGCATGATCGTAGTGATGGGCGACTCTGCGGGGGCCGGATTGACGCTGTCGCTGCTCTTGAAATTGCGCGATTGCGGGAAAACACTTCCAGATGCCGCAGTCGCGATGTCGCCCTGGACGGATCTGGCGCTGACCGGGCCATCGTTGAAGTCGAATGCCGCCGCTGATCCGATGCTGAATGCGGCGGATTTGTCGGAGTTGGCGGGCTATTATTTGGGCGGGGCAGATCCTCGCACACCGTATGCGTCACCGCTCTATGGCGATACGGCCGGCCTGCCCCCTGTGATGATCCAGGTGGGCAGCGACGAAATTCTAAGGGATGACGCGGTCCGGATGGCGGAGAAACTGCGGGCGGACAATCCGCGCAGCAGGCTTGAGGTCTGGCGGCGCATGCCGCACGTCTGGCAATTGTTCGTACCTTTGTTGCCAGAAGCTCGCGGGGCCATGGCCCAGATAAGAACCTTCATTTCAGACGTGCAGAGCCAGCCTAACAACTTGGCAGGTCGGTAAGGGCGAGCCTCGCTGGGAACGAGCTCCCGGCGTCAGCGTTGCCCGTCAAACGGAGGCATACGATGCAAAAGCATATGCTGGCTAAATTCGTGATGGTCGCCGCGCTGCTGAGCCCCGTAAGCTCTTATGCGCAGAGCGGTGGCGGCGGCTCGGGTGGCGGCGGGTCAGGAGGCGGTGGTTCCGCCGGCGGCACCGCGGGTGCAGCAAGCACCGGCGCGGCAGGCTCCGCCAATACCGGCGCGACCGCAGGCGGTGCGGTCACCACCACCACTCCAAGCACCAGCACCGGAGGCACGGTGGTATCCCCGAATAGCGCACCAGCAGCGGGCACCACTGCGGACGGCGGGGCATCCGGTATTGCGGGCAATACAGCCGGGGCTACAACCGGCATCCACAATCCGGCCAACAATAGCAGCGTGAACAATGAGGCCACGAGCACCACGGCTCCGGGAACCAATAGCGCGGGAACAGCGAATGCGACCGGGTCAAGGGGCGGCTCAGGTGCATCGACGACCGGCACAGCGCGAAACAGAGCAAGCGGTCGCATAGATGGAACCACCACGCCAGGCCCATCAATGCCGGGTGACGCTGAGATCCGAGCGGAAGATCCCAAAGTCGACGCAAAGATAAAGAGTATTTGCCGCGGCTGCTAAAAGGATCAGGATCGCCACGGCGCGCTCTTTGTTCGAACGAACAGTGGCAACGCCGCCGATGACGTTATGACGGGTGAACTTGTCACCAGCCCTGATACGGACCGCGGGGCCGGGGCTGTGCCCCGTACGCGAATCGTGGGTTCATGCCACAGAAAGAGTCGGTGCCGGAAGCAGTTGCTACACATTGCTGGTAGGTGCTGAATTGGCAAACACCGGGGTAGCCATGGTGCCTGCCTTGCAGGCAGTACGGATAGTCACGGGCCGCTGCTGGCGCCGCCGTAACGACGAGACCGATAAAGGCCGCCAGGATGGTATGACGCATATTTTCCTCTCTTGCAGCAGGAGACGATCTCGCCTCCCTTCGTATGCTGAACCGAGATGACGGCTGAGCGTTCCATTGCAGCCCGGAGATGGGTCCGGTGGATCGAGCCTGGAACGCCTTTTTCCACTTTGCGTTGCTCGTCGACAGGAGCGAACAATGAAACAAGAAGATCCAAAACCACAGCAACAACCTCCGGGGGACGAGGAAGACCAGATTGCGGACGTCGTCGAACGTTCCTACGGGCGGCGCATGCTCGGAACCGAAACCGATGCAAAGACGCCAGAGGAAACCGGTCAGCGCAAACGCCCGACCGGCGCCTAAAGAGCCACTAGAAGTGGACGACGCCAAGAAGCAGCAATAGCAAGATCGTTGCCGCCGCGGAAACCAGGATCGATCCCAGACAACCAAGCCGGTTAGAGAAAAAGAAAAACATCTGTGGTTTAGGTCACCAGTTTGGGCGCCGCGAGTTAGCGGCCTGAGTATTATTTTTCGTGGGCGTCCAGTTCCTCTTCGGATCGAAGCCAGAATTGCTCGCCTGAGCCTTCTGGCCTTCCGTTCTCCTCCCACATCTGATGGGCGCGGTCGCGTATCCGTTGCTCACGTTCTGCTTTTGCGACCGCTCCACCTTGCGGCTGGCCGCTTACTTTCACACCGGGCAGGTGATCCACTCTATTCTGGTCCCTCTCCTGTCTTTCCAACTCGTAATCGATAACTTCGCGCGAACCCTCGGCCGGATCCTGGTTACGCACTTGTGCCACCGCGTTCTCCTGATTGCATGAGTTGTACTGCTAGCGGCAGCGTCCTATTCGCCCCGCCACCACCGACTTAAGACGGACAAGCCGCAATCAGTTGCGCTGGTCCGCATTTTTTCCTCTCTTCGTTGGCTTCGTTCGGGAGGGCCCGTTCAAGAATATCTCGTCGCAATCAGAGGCGTCTGTTCCACAACCATCTCTCCGCGAGACCGCGAGCAGCCGCAGGGCGACCCCGAAATGCTGAGCGATAGATCAACGGCGCACGTCTGGAACAACAGAAAGAGGTTGGCGTTCCCGGGCCGAGGGGAATGGCCAATGAACTGCTATGACCTGACTTCACCGATTTATCAGGCCTTGGAAATCGCGGCAGGCTACTTCGCGGCTGCGGGCTATAATGGTGTCCAAGCCAATCAGAAATCCATTAAGCACATCGTCCAGTTGTTCAATAGGGGTGAGCGGCGACCGCTCATGCTGGCCAATCTGGCGATCCAGGCAGTCGAGCGCGAATTTCGCGCGGAACGCGAACGCA
>C688J35102_120989989_pt1 | contig 17816 bp, 16 predicted proteins | sample HopSoiMetagenom2_FD_35102 | JGI IMG/M metagenome (IMG submission 35102)
GCTATTCGTACCGGAGGGCTTCAACCGGGTCGAGTTTTGAAGCCCGCATCGCGGGCACCAGACCGCTGATAACGCCCACCAGCAGCAGTACTGCACCTGAGAGTGCGACGGTCAGCATCGAGATGCGAAGATGGATGTCTCCCTGACCGGAATCGTCTTCAAACAATGGTCCCATCATGGGGAGCGTACCGACGGCCCAGGCGATGAGATACGACAAGAGAACTCCGATGGCTCCGCCGAGAAGCATGATCAGCAAGGTTTCGGCCAGAAATTGAAGCTTGATATGCCGCTTACGGGCGCCTAGCGCCCGTCGAAGGCCGATCTCGCGAATGCGCTCGTCCACCGAAACCAGCATGATGTTCATCACGCCGACCCCTCCAATGCCGAGCGTGAGTGTGCCGATGAATGTCAGCAGTACCTGCAAACCGATGGTGAGTGCGTCGATGACCGGGCGGAATTCGTCACGCCCAAACATCTGGAACGCTTTTGGGTCTGTGGGTGAAAAATTCTGGCGCGTAGCAACCGCCGCGAGCACCTGCTTCATCGCCTTCTTCTCGAACTGTGGGGCAATGGGTTGGAAGAGCATGACGGCGGCATAGCGTGTATTCCAAACATCGCCCGCGGCAGAGTAGGGAATCCACGACGAATCATCGTCGCTAGAAAAGTAGTTGCTAAGTTGAATCTTGCGCGCCATCACGCCGATGACTTCGAACCGCACGCCGGAAACCAGAACTGTTTCCCCAACGGCCGGACGCCCGCTGAACAGCTTTTCCTTCAGCCGTCCGCCGAGGAAGATAACGCGTCGGCGCTCGAGTTCATCTTCAGAATTAATCCAGCGGCCTTCGGACGGGACTTCGTTGCGCATCTCTCCGTATTCGGGGCAAACTCCGCGCACAGGTGCGGTGCCGACCATGCGATCGCCATAGGCAATGCCCGGCCGCCGAACGGTTTCGAGGCAGACATACTTAACAAGCGGCGAGGTCGCCTTGACCATGTCGATGTCTGCCTGCTCCAAAACGACTTTCTTCCCCGCGCGCTGTCCTCCCGGTTGCTCGCTGGTCTGCTGCGGCCAGCAGATGACTACACTCTTTCCGAAGGCATCGAAGCCGTGCACGAGAACTGCGCGGAAGCTATTGCCATACGCGATCAGCAGCGTGACTGTCGCAATGCCCCAGACGATGCCGAGCATTGTCAGAAACGAGCGCGTAACGTTGCGCTTCAGGGCGATCCAGGCTTCGAGAACAATTTCGAACAGCATCTAAAAATCTCTCACCGCCACCGAGACCAAGTATCACGAAGCAAAATCTACGACTTAATTCAGGTACTCGCTTTCTTTGTGGTTCATTCTTTTCTATCCTCCTGCTTCGTAGCGCAGGGCTTCAATCGGATCAATCGAGGCTGCGCGGCGTGCGGGATATAACGCGGCACCGACTGCGATTGCGCCAAGCAATGCTGCCGCTGTCAGACCCGAAGTCCAACTCGGAATCAGACCGGCGAAGAAATCGGGCATGGGGAGCATATTCACCAGAGCGCAGAATCCGAATGCAATGCCCAGGCCAATGCCGCCGCTCAACAATGCGATGATCAGTGCTTCGATAAAGAACTGCCGCAGGATTGTGCCCGCCGGAGCGCCAATGGCTTTGCGTACGCCGATCTCGCGGGTGCGTTCACGGACCGCGACGAGCATCACGTTCATCACTCCGATGCCGCCAAGCAGCAGCGTGACAATGCCAACCGCGCCGAGGAAGAATTTCATTCCATCGGTCATCGTCTTGAACGCTTGCGCTTCCTGAACCGTGTCCCAGATCGGACAGGCTTCCTTGTCGTTCGGGTCGTAGCGGTGCATGCGGGCGAGCGCGGTACGCACCTCGCGCTTGCAGGCTTCATGCTGATCGACTGACTTCGGTGTGACGAGAAGTTGATCGAAGGTGTGATCGGTGCCCGGAGGTTTGTCGGGAAAATCGCGGCGCATAGCGGCAAACGGCAGGAATACTTTGTTCACGTCCCAGCCGTCGTAACTGGAATCCTGTTTCTTCTTCGCCATGACGCCGATCACGGTATACGGGAAGTCATTCAGGTAGATCGTTTCTCCGACCGCGTTGCGCCCGGAAAACAACTGCTTCGCGGCATCCGATCCCAGGAATGCAACCCGGCGTGCTTCGCGCATGTCGTTCCAGTCGTAGAAGCGGCCCGAACCTACGTCGAGGGTGCGAATGTATCCGAATGGCGGATAGGATCCCGTCACCGTGAGCGCCGCATTGTTGAAGTTGGAATGCGTGCGCACCGTATCCTGCTCCAGCTCCGGAATCGCGTATTCGCAGTCCGGCGACTCGGCCTGGACTACCGGAATATCCTGATCTTCCCAGCGCACCATGCGTCCGGCATGCAAGCCTCCTGCTTGCAGACTGGTGCGGCCATGGAAGACGATCATGACGTCTTTGCCGAGATTGCGCGCCTGTTCTTCCTGGCCTTTGCGGAGCCCCTCTCCGGCTGCCACCATAAGCACAATGGAGACAATGCCCCACGCAATCCCAAACATCGTGAGGAACGCTCGAAGCTTGTGCGCCCAAAGTGTGCGGAGCACGTCGAAAACGAGGTCCCGTAGCGTCATACAGGTGATTTGACGGGGGCCTGTGGAGAAGGTCATCCCCGTTGCTCAGCAGAAGATACGCATTGACGAAGAGATTTGTTGCAGGAAAATGCGGGCCGTCAGGACCTCTCCCTTTTCCGCTAGCAGGCGCTGATCACCGGGACGGTTCGTGTGCGCTATGCCTGATGCGCTTACGGCATTTCGGATTGTGGCGAGAGAGACGTTGCCAGCAACGTCTCTACGGCCGAGGCCTGCCACTCGTCAAATTCTTTGAGAGCCAGTTCACATTGCAATCGGTGGCGTTCTTTACGGTCGCGGATTTTGCGTTGGAGTGGCGGTAGAAGATCAAATGTGATATTCGCGGGCTGAAAATTCTTGGGATCGGCGTGTGTGACGTAGTGCGAGAGCGATCCGAAAGCTGAGGCGCGTGGGGCTGGATTCATGGGCGATCCACCCGCCATTGCGGCAGCATGTATGCCGGCGAGAAGTCCCGTGGCGATCGATTCGACGTAACCTTCCACTCCGCAGATTTGTCCGGCGAAGAAAACCTTCGGATGGGCTTTCATCTGCAACGTGTCTGTCAGCAGAGTGGGCGCGTTGATGTAAGTGTTTCGGTGGATCTGGCCATAGCGGAAAAACCGCGCGTTCTCGAGTCCGGGGATGAGGCGCAGAACGCGTGCTTGTTCCCCGAACTTGAGGTGATTCTGAAATCCGACAAGGTTGTAAGAATCGGCTCGCAAATTTTCCTGTCGCAGTTGCACCACCGCGTAAGGCATCTTGCCCGTGCGTGGATCTTTTAAGCCAACGGGCTTCATGGGACCGAAGCGCAGCGTATCGCGTCCGCGACGCGCGATCTCTTCGATGGGCAAGCATCCTTCGAAGTAGTTGAGCTTTTCCCAGTCACGTTCTTCCACCGCTTGCGCCGCGATCAGCTCATCGAGAAAGCGGTTGTATTCGGCGTCAGTCATTGGACAATTGATGTAGTCCGCCGAGCCCTTGTCATAGCGCGCGGCCATGTACACGCGCGACATGTCGATCGAGTCGGTCTCAACGATCGGGCTGATGGAGTCATAGAAATACAGGTGCGTATTTTGCGGGGCTCCGGCTGAAACCGCACTGAGACGCGTGATTTCAGCAGCAAGAGATTCTGAGGTCAGCGGCCCGGTTGCGATGATCGTGACGCCATCGTTCTCGCGGATACTTGTAACTTCCTCTCTCCGGATGCTGATGCGCGGCTCGCCGGCGATGGCCTCGGTCACGCGCGCTGCAAATGTGATGCGATCGACGGCAAGAGCGTGGCCAGCAGGGACCGCACATTCGCTGGCAATCTGCATCAGTAGAGAACCTGCCCTTCGCATCTCTTCCTTCAGCAGCCAGGGCGCGGTATTTTCGCTATCGGACTTCAGGGAGTTGGAACAGACGAGCTCGGCAAAATCGGCAGTCTGGTGCGCAGGCGTCGAACGCACGGGCCGCATCTCGAAAAGCTCGACGTTGAGCCTGCGGCGGGCGCATTGCCAGGCGGCTTCGGAGCCAGCGAGACCGGCGCCGATGATGCGGATGCACGACATTCTTCCATTATTACAGGACGGCAGCACGCGCACTTGAGAACCCCGTGCCGCGAGCGACGCGAATGTCATGAGTAAGGGGCCCGCGCTTCCGCGTAGACTTGTGAGGGGTCAATGCAGAATTGGAGTCGCGTTCGTCCCAACGCACACCCAACTGCTGCCCCTCTGCAGCCACGTATCTACGAAACGCTCACGGCGCGTGTAGGCCTTTCCGTTTTCTACGCCCTTGACGCGCATCACACCTGTTGCAATGGCGACATTCCCGTAGACGTGTACGTTGAGCGATTCGGGCGCGACTTGCTGCTGCTGGGCTGTTGGCTGCGGCGCAGCCGACTTTACGCTGGCCAGAAATTCCGATTTGGTCTGCGCCGAGCCATTATCATTTACGAGGACAATGTCTCCCGAGAGAATCGAGTCCAGCGCTTTGATGTCCGCCGATTTGTAGGCCTGATTCCAGAGTTGTTCGAGAGCGATGATCTTCGACTGAATGGCTGCTTCGCTCATCGCCGCCTGCCCTAGACCGGCAGGCGCACCTAGGCTAGTAAATAGCAGAAGAACTCCGGCCACTTTCATGGCACATCCTCCTTGCGATCTATCTGCATGGGGATTGACCGGATGGCATCACAAACAAGCTTCCATGCTGAAGTTGTTTGTCCGCGACGTGAGGGCCCCGGAACTGCTTGTGCGCAATGTAAGGGAGGAATGGCGCTAGTGGCAAGTATCTCTTTCTATGCCGAAGGGCTCGCCGTTTTGGCTGTCGTGCCGGGCGCCTTGCGGAACCGTAGTTTGCAACCTCAAAGATCTATGGCGTTCAAGATCATCGCGGGGCCGGTGCCTGAATGAGCGTGCTTGTATGATTGAACCCCTACAGGAGAGAACGGATGGCCCGAATCGATTTGGTTGCGCCGGAAGCAGCTTCAGCCGAGGTGAAGGAGATCTACGAAAACGTCCTTCGTGGAAAGCCCGGAAACGTGCAGAAGGCCATGGCGCACCGTCCCGAGATGCTAAAGAACTTTCTCAGCTTCTACGCCAGCGTCGGGCGTTCGCTCGACCGCAAGCTATATGAATTGATCTACATCCGAGTGTCACTTATAAATGGATGCCGCTACTGCACGCAACACCATGTCGCCTCATCCAAGCGGGCCGGCCTTACCGCGGAGGACTGGGCGGCCCTGAAGGGGGGAGATTATTCACGGTACAGCCCGAAGGAGCAGACGGCTCTTACGTATGTCGAGAAGCTGACGCGTTCTCCGCACGAGATCACCGACGATGATTTCGCCCCGCTGAAGGGCAACTTTTCCGACGCAGGAATTGTGGATATTCACACGCTGACTGGCCTGGCGAACCTGACCAACCGATTTACGGATCCGCTGGGACTGGACTTGGAAATCCCCGAGGAGAAGATTTGAGGCGCGCCTTGGGATCAATTACCAGGCGTCTGGATATACATAGGCGGGATAGTCATAGTAGAGGTATGGGTTGTACCAGTAGGGCGGCCAACCCCAAAAAGGAGTCAAACCCCAACCGACGCCGATACTGAAGCCCCAACCGCAGCAGCCCCAGCCTCCCCAGCCCCAACTTGGATAGCCCCAGTACCCGCCGTGCCACGCACCGCCATGCCATGCTCCGCCGTGCCACCCGTTGCCGTGCCAGGCGGCATTCATCGAAGCTAAGTTGGTGTGGTTGAACGTCCGGCTGGTGGCGAAGCTGTTAGAGGCCAACATGGCTCCGCTGCGTGGACGGACGGGGTTATGCCCAGTGAAGCCGTGCCATTGTCCATCGCGGATTGCAGCGTGAGAGTTCGCGCCGCCCCAAGATCGCGACATCATGCCGGAACTTCCCGCCTTGGCCGACATGCCTGGATTTGCAGATCGTGCCATGCTGCCGGCGTTCGATCCTCGCTGAAACGAGTGCCATCCGGGAGAAGTGTTGCGAGCGCCGTGTCCCTCTGATCCCCACGGACGATAGCCTGCATTGCCCATGGAGCCACCGCGAGCGCCGCCGTAGAACCCGCGTCCACCCTGGAATCCGCGGCCTCCGTAGCCATAACCGCCACGAGACGGTCCGTAAGAGCTGAACGATCTGCCGTGATAGCCGCCACCGGAGAATCCGGCGCCGTGGTAACCGCCTCCAGAAAATCCACGCCCGGAATATCCACCACCGTGGTAACCGCCGCCGCCTCCGTGAAATCCTCCGCCGGAGAAACCACCACCATGAAAACCGCCGCCACCGCTACCGTGCCCGCCGCCACGTTGCGCGAAGGCAGAAGAGGACAGGCAAATGAATCCAATCGAAATGATTGCGGCAAGAAGAGCGTGCGAGAAGGTGGAACGCATGGCAGTTCCTCCACCGAAGGCCCATTGCGAGAACCCGCCGGGCCGAACATCTATAACAATGCTACTCCGGATTCGACTCGCAATCCACTGTAAGGGTTGTCAGATGCCGCGGAGAATTCGCGCGAAACTTCCCACCAAAGCTCGTGTTTACGAGTTACAGAACTCTGCATTGCTTCGTTCGCGAAGATGCGCGTTTCATGTGCATTGAGGAAATTCCGCGCCAGCGTTTGAACCTCTTGCTTGCAAATCGCCTCTACTTATCTCGCAATAATTCTTGGAAGGATGCTGTGCTCCAAAATTTCAGAAGGATTTCTTTTTTGGCTGTCGCTTTGGTCGTCACCACCATCCTCGCGTCTTGTGCTGGAGGCTCTGGTACGAAGAATTCGGGCGCGGGACAGTTCACCCATGTGTACGTTGTATTTCCGCCATCAACGAGCGATCCCAACCATTCCCATTTCATGAACACGGTGATGAACCAGCCTGCAATTGAAGGTGTGACCGTGGCAACTCCGTGGAATCAGGTCGAAACCGGTGCTCCGGGTCTGGCGACGTGCAGTCCGGTTGGAACCGACACATGCCAACTCGATGCCGACGGCTGGACGCATACTTATAACTGGTCGAACGTGGACAGCGCGAACGCGGTCTGGTTTGGGACCAAGAAGACGATGAACGTGATCCTTGTAGGAATCGAAGGCGCAGCGCCGAATTGTCTTCTCATCAATACCTGCGTCAACGGAGTTACTCCCGCTTACATCGCGACGTCGAACTGGGCCGCGCATGCAGGCTCTGCCCGCCAGGATTTCATCAATGGCAACAAGGATGGCTGCTCGAACTACGTCGGGCTGATCGCAAGCGCGATGACTCGGGACGGCAATGGGCTCGTCACCGTGACGGAGCCGAACCACAGATACTCGAATGGCGACTTGATCTGGATCGGAAACACCACGCCCTCAACCTTCAATATCGCGCAGGAGAAGATCACCAGCGTGCAGGTTGTCTCGTCCACTTCAACTCTCACCATCACCACTATGAACAATCTCCCGGTGGGTATGCGTGTGACGTTTCAGAACCTGGGCGCCGCGACCTTTCTGAATGGACAGTCGGTCACGATCATCAGTGCGACAGCGACATCGTTTACGGCCACGTTCTCGCATGCGGATTATGGACCCGCGCCGGAGAGCAGTGGGATGGCGAATCCGCTGGGCGTGCCGGTACAGAATGCGACGAGCACGACGTTCCAGTACCAGACCGCGGTCGCAAGCTCAGGCAGCGCGACCACTCCGGGCACCGTTATTGCGCCACAGCAGTCTTACCCAGTTCCTTACGAAGCGCCTTACAAGACCGGATGGGAGGCATTCGTTGCCGCGGCCATTCTGCACTACAACGCTTCGCCGAACCTTTCGCAGATTTCATATATGCGAGTGGGGCGATCCATTGGAGGCGAAGCCTATCCCCAGTGCCAGGACAACATGGAGCAGATTCCTGCGCCGAACACATATACCCGATCGGGATGGTTGCAGTATTACACCGACATCGACGAATTCGTGCAGGCACAGAATCCCAAGATGCAGATTCTCGATCCGCTGAATGAGTCCGGAAGCGGAGCATCCGCCGATCCCTCGTACGGTTCCGACGAGGCGCAGATCGCGGTCAGCTACAAGAACGCTTCTGGAAAAATAAACGGAATCGGCAGCCAGGGATTGCAGGCAAGCGACATCACAAATTACGCCGGCGGACGCAACTGCTCGTCGGATTGGTGCGGAGCATTCAACACGTATGCTGCGCAAGGAATTCCGCTCGAACTGCAGCAGCTGGGATTATCGGCTCCGGTGGCGATCACTGGCACGAACAGTGCGACCGGAGATCTGAGGCCGCTCCTCCCTTTCGCGCTCAGCCGCCATATGACCATTCTGGAGTTGTACTACCTCGATACCTTACTTGCTTACGATCCGAACTACTGCGTACTGCCGGCTGGGAACGGACTCTGCGGCCCGGGCAGCGTGCACATCCCGATCATCACTCTTCCTCCGCAGGATCAATTGCCGTATTTCCAGGCCGTGGGACAGCCGGGACAATCGGGCGCGATAGGCGACGGATCGTATGCTGCGGTTATCAACAGCACCGAAGGGCAACACTAGCGGACAATTCTCATCCTGATCGAGGAGGAAGTCCGGAATCTGCTTTTCCGTTGAGAGCAATCACTGCAGGGAGTTCACCGCAACGGGCTCGGACGGGGCTGCGATGCACTGCCGAACCAGGTTGTCAATCTGCGACCAGATGCGCGGATCGCATTCGCTCTGCATGTGGTCACCCATGAAAGCGCGGTCGAACCACGAGGTGCCTTCGCACTTGACCGGTTCCTTCTGATAGTCGAAGCGGTAATTGCCGAGAATGTTGGTCCTGGAATTGTCTTCGGCGCGAATCTCCGCACGTCCGTGCACGAATCCGTGCGGCTGATAGAAGTTCACCGCCGCCTCGACGTTGTCGGGGATCACATCATCGTGCTGCCATGGCTTCGCAACGCTGTCGACTTGGACGGTTAACAGGACGGGAATGCCGTCCCGGTCAAGTTCCCGAGCCAGGAGCACTACTGCGGATGCTCCCCAGCTATGTCCGAAAAGAATGATGCGCGCCTTGGATTTCTCATCATTGTTGAGGGCTCCATTGTGGTCCCCATCGAGCAGGCGAAGAATCGTCTTGTAAGCCGCCTTGCGGTGGCGATTCTCGAAGACCCGGACGAATGAGTTACTAGGAAGCTGGTGCCGCGCGTGTTGGGCGAAAATGACGGGACCTTGATGAGGATTATTGTGCCGGACGAAGCCGCCAACAAACCCGACCACGATATAGCTCGGCACTGCCGTCGGCTTCAGCGCGATGCTTCCCTCCGCTGCGTTCAGCAGCGGCGCAGCGAACAAAAGGATCGCAGCGGCCACAAGTCGAAATCGCGTGAACAAATGCACGCGGGCTCCTGATTCCTAAGATGTTTGACAGACTATCGAGGTTGCGGGATTTTTAGGGGCGCAGCTCCCCAGCTGCGCGAGAGATGAAGACGCAAAACCCACACCCTGCAAGGCTTGGCGACCGTTCAAATCCGGACGACAGTCTACACCCGCGTGTCAAGTCGGGTTGTCAAATTTCGATCCAGAAACGAACGGATTGCCAGCCACAACATACCGCAGAAGCTGGTCGGTGGCTTTTGTGATTCCAATTCGCTTCGTGATGGCAATCTTTCCCGATCTGTGACCGTCATCACCGATCCAAAGACTGCTCTCAGCAGAGGTTAGGTCAGCCCCATTGTCGCGGTTTCGAGTGATGCAAAAAGCTGCACAGAGACGCCCTGGGCCACTGGTCAGCTTAATGAGATCTTTTGCGCTGCGAAGTGCAACACCGCGCGCTGCGGCCATCTCTTCTATACCGGAAAGGGGTTCGAGGGCACGGAAGAGTACGCCTCCCGCCCGGCCCTCGGGCTCGCAGGAGACGTTCAGGCAATAGTGATTCCCGTAAATAAAGTACACGTATGCATAGCCGGGTGGCCCAAACAGAACTGAATTGCGGGGAGTATTGCCCGCGGCGGCATGCGCGGCCGGATCGTCTTCCCCCAGATAGGCCTCAACTTCGACAATCCGGGCCGTGAGAAGCCGGCCCTCAGCCTGCCTCACCAGCACCTTTCCGAGCAGTTCGCGGGCGACTCGCCTCGTACTACGGGCAAAAAAGGCACGTGAGAGCGGAACGACTCCGGATGCTGGACGGCGTGGCATTCATCCGAATCTTAAATGCCGGACTCCGAGATTGCCCATTCTCGGCGTCGCGGACTAAATGGCCTTGTTCTGGAGGCTCTTGGCGTAGTCCACATTCGAGGGTTCATCGCTAAACGACTTGCCAGGTTCAAAAGCAAGCTTCTCGTGCTTACCGCCGCCGACCTTGCGAATCACGTCGTGCCAACCGTCATCCCAGCTAATATGTGCTTCGCCATCCACCAAAGTCCAGGTTCCGCCGGGGGCCCCTATGCTCTTCTTCGCGGTGCCGTTTTCGTCCAAAGTGACCAAGAAATGTCCGCTGCCGCCCTGGCCGACTTCCCATTTACCGATGAAGTGGGAGCGGCCGGGCAGGGATGCCGAGCTCGCAGCTCCAAACTCAATCTGTTGGATCTCGCTGGCGATCTTTTCGCGGCGGCCATTCTTATAAACGACGGCTGCGGGCGCCTTCAGGTCGATGCGGGCGATTGCGCTCGACGAGAGGGTCTGACGATGGCCATCCCTATAGACGATGACAATAGCACTGTGATCGTCAGCGACTGCGGGTGCCACGGTTGTCAAGATCAGAATGGCTACAGCTCCTAGTGATTGGACGAGACCACGCATAAACATCCTCCGGGACGCATAACGCTGGAACCAGGTGCTCGGAATATGGTACGGAACGATTTGACACCGAGTTCCTGAAACAACAGTTTAAGAACATGAAAGGTAAAAAGGCTGAAGCTTGTGAAAAGCTGTCAACTCGCGGCCTTTGCCGATTCCTTCAAATAGTCCAGGACTTCTTCGGCATGGCCGTCGGGCTTTACGTTCTCGAAAATGTGCTGAATCCTGCCCTCCGGACCAATGACAAACGTAGTTCGGGCGACGCCCCACACTTTCTTGCCGTACATGTTCTTCTCCTTCATCACGCCGAAGGCCTCGGCAACTTTCTTTTCGGCATCGGCCAGAAGCGTGAAGGGCAAGTTCTCGCTCTCCTGGAACTTCTTTTGTGCCTTCGGAGTGTCAGGGGATATCCCAAGCAGCACGGCGCCCGTCTTCTGCATCTCCTTGTATGAGTCGCGGAACCCGCGAACTTCAACTGTTCAGCCGGGTGTGCTGGCTCGCGGGTAAAAGAAAAGAACCACAGTCTTGCCGCGCAGGTCCTTCAGCGCGACCTCTTTTCCCTCCTCGTCCTGCAAAGTGAAGTCGGGAGCTTTATCATTGACCTTCATGCGAATGTCTCCGGGTCTATCAAGGCCGAGCGCCAGACCAGTCGCCGGTACCTCGGCGAAAAGTCTGCAACGCAGGATTTTATACCTCCGCGCCGCAGTTGCGGCATCGCTCATGCTTCTGCTCGCCGGGTCAATTCCACTCCTGGCGCAGGAAGAACGTCCGCAGATCAATCCGGGAGAGCGACGCTCCACGAGGAAGAAGGACGCCGGGCCGCGCGCCCTCGGAGTCGTGCAGCTGTCACCCAATGGCAAAGCCTCGCTGATTCCGATCGCGATCCTCATCGATGGAAAATTCTGGGATGCTACGGCGTACAAAGCCGATCCGGTGCCGATGTCTTTGGACTCGGGCGTGGTTTACGAAGGTGAGCGTGCGGGCAGTTCTCTCGGACTCTTTACCGTAGCTAGCGCCTTGCACAGCAACCGTCCGAACGCGCCGACACCGTGGCTCGGGACGGGAGCGTGGCGTCCGACGGGGTCTGAGCTCACGTCGACGCCTGCCAAAGGAGACACGGCTCCGGTCGGAATTGAAGACGCCGATGCTCCGCCGCGGCTCACTCGCGACCCTAACGCCGTGAAGCAGCCCGCCGGGAGTAGCTCCAATCCAACTTCGACCAACGCTCCGGCCAACCCATCGCCTAAGCCGACAACCTCTTCGAGCGACGATGGACCTCCAAGGCTGAACAAGGGATCGTCTACCTCGCCAGCTTCCGAACAACCAGCTCAACCGCCCGCCGCTTCGCAACCGACACCAGAATCGAAGACGTCCGACGCCAAGGCGAAATCAGATGCCCAGCCGAAAGCGCCAGCTTCAGACAGCGGCGCAACTCAGGGAGACCGGCCCGTGCTGCGGCGAGGCAGGCCTGCGGAGTCGTTCGCCGACGAGGACGTGCCCGGGTACAGCAAGCCCGGTGCGGCTGGATCGTCTTCGAAGGCAGACAAAGTTGCCGAGACCGCAGCGGCTGCTAACACTGATGTTCAACTGATTCCCGCGATCTCAGACGCTAGTGGTCCGATCCCGCATTCGTTCAAATTCGAATGGGTAAAGGGAGACGAACCAGATCGCCGCGCTCAGTTGATGACAATAGCGAAGGATCAGCTCCATGCCTATCTTGCCACGCAGGCGAAGAACCGGATTGCACCCAAGCCCAGTCGTCCGACTGCAACCCGGCGTGCGCCAAAACCGCCGGAGCCGATCTTCGAAAACGTGCAGATGGTTGCGTATGACCTCTGGAATTCAAACCAGCCAGTCGTCGTCTTCAGCGCAGAGGCGCATCTGCCTCCGCCACCTGAGGGAGTGGCGCATTCAGAAATTGACTCCGAAACCCAGTACTCGGTCCTGCTGGTCGCTTATCCCGATATCTACAACAATATCCACAAACTGTACTCGGGAGTGACGGACAAGTTTCATCTGGATGTAACGCCGCGTCTGGATCTGATCGATGCTGTCGATGCCGATGGCGACGGACGCGGAGAACTGCTGTTCCGCAAAACATCAGACTCCGGTACCGGATGGGTCGTATACCGAGCTAGCGCGGATAAACTGTGGAAAATGTACGACAGCTTGAATCCGCAGTAGCGAATTGGCCTAGTTAGGCGTGTCGCCGTTGCGTGGCTGGACGGCCCTACCAAATCTCATTCGCCACCCACTGTGAGTCCGTCGATTCGAACCGTCGGGGCTGCGACTGAGCCGCGAAATTCAAGATCATTCGCAATCTCAGAGATGTTGAAAAAGAGATCTTTCAGATTGCCTGCGACTGTAATTTCTTCGACCGGATACGTCAGTTCGCCGCCCGAAATCCAGAGGCCCGACGCGCCCCGGGAGTAGTCGCCCGTTACCAAATTCACGCCTTGTCCGAGGAATTCGGTTACGTACAAGCCCTCTTTGATTCCTGCGATCAATTCTTTCGGGCTTCTCGATCCGGGCTGTAGAAAGTAGTTTCCTGGGCCGATGCCGGGTGTTCCGGCCAAGCCCCGAGCGGCATTCGCCGTGGTTTGCAGGCCCAGCTTCTTCGCCGTGTAGGTGTTCAGCAGGTACGACTTCAGCACGCCATTCTCAATGACCACCGTGCGGCGCGTAGCTATTCCCTCACCGTCGAACGGACTAGTGCCGAACCCCCCCGGGATCGTGCCATCATCAACGACATTCACATTGTCGCCGGCGATCTTCTGCCCAAGTTTGCCGGCGAGGAAAGAGGCACCGCGATAGACGCTGTCTCCGTTAATGCCTTCGAAGATGTGCTCAAGAATGGAGGTCGAAACCATCGGATCAAACACGATTGGGACTCTTGCGGTCTTCACCTTCTTCGCGCCTAGGCGTCTGATGGTCCGCTCGGCTGCCACTTTCCCGACCTTCTCGGGAGGATCGAGCTTCTTCAGAGTGCGTGCGACTGAGTACCAGTAGTCGCGCTGCATTGCGCCGTCATCATTCTGTGCGATGGGCACTGCGGCAACGGAGCAGTAGGAGCGAGAGAAGTCGCCGACAAATCCATGCGAATTCGCAAGGACTTTATGTCCAGTAGCGGCGTCGAACGATCCGCCTTCGGAGTTCTTGATGCGCGCATCGAAGTCGAGCGCGGCTTTTTCGGCGCGGCGGGCGTAGTCAATGCGATCGGCACCCGGCAGCGAGTAAACGTCGTCGTGATAAAGATCAAGATTGCCCTGAAGTTGACCGAGTTGATCGGCAGGCGGTATTCCCCCGTAAGGATCTTCGGACGTGATCTTGGCCAACTCCAGCGCAGACTTCAGCATGCGGTCAAGCCCTTGACGCGAGAAGTCACTCGAGTACGTGCTGGCGGCGCGCTGACCGAAGAAAACCCGGACACCAATGGATCGCGATCCCGATTCTTTCAGGGTTTCAACCTGGCCGAGGCGGACGAGAGTCGAGAATTCGTCGCCTTCACGGACTACACATTCGGCCGCCGTGGCTCCGCCCTTCATGGCACGCGCGACGATGTCCTGGGCGACTTCGCGAAGGTTAGTTTCGAGCTTTGGGCTTGGAGTTTCCAGATCAGTTGAGGACATAGAATTTATAATCACGGAGTCGCCTGGACACGGACGAGAAGAACAGAAGTTCTCTGTGGCTCCGTGCCTCTGTGGTAAGAAGCTTATTGCATGAAGCCGCCGGGATCTTTTCTGGCAGTTCCGCCGACAGTGAGGCGATCTATCTTTAGAGTCGGAATCCCAACTCCCACGGGCACGGCCTGCCCATCTTTCCCGCAGGTGCCGACGCCTTCGTCCAGCTTCAGATCACTGCCGACCATACTCACTCGCGTCAGCACGTCCGGCCCGTTGCCGATCAGCGTTGCGCCGTTGATTGGAGCTGTGATCTGGCCATCCTCGATCATGTACGCTTCGCTGGCCGAGAAAACGAACTTACCATTGGTGATGTCGACCTGGCCCCCACCGAAATTCACCGCGTACACACCATGCTTCACCGAGCGTATGATGTCTTCCGGATTGTCCTCGCCCGCCAGCATATAAGTGTTCGTCATCCGCGGCATGGGGATGTGCTCGTAACTTTCGCGGCGCCCATTGCCGGTATTCGCCATTCCCATCAGGCGCGCCGAAAGCTTATCGCTCAGATATCCCTTCAGAATTCCGTTCTCGATCAACACTGTTTCCTGCGTGGAGTTGCCTTCGTCATCAACGTTGAGCGATCCGCGACGCCAAGGCATGGTGCCGTTATCCACGACCGTGCACTTCTCGCTAGCCACGCGTTTGCCAACCAGACCGGCGAATGCGGAAGTCTTCTTGCGATTGAAGTCGGCCTCCAACCCGTGGCCGACAGCTTCGTGCAGCAACACGCCGGGCCATCCGGGACCAAGTACGACTTCCATCTCTCCGGCTGGAGCCTCACGGGCGTCAAGCTGCAGAATCGCTTGTCGGGCCGATTCCTTGGCGAAATATTCGGGAGTCTTCTCGCCAAAGAAGAAGTCGAGAGCGACGCGGCCTCCGCCTCCAGAGCTACCGCGCGCAGAGTTGCCATCAGTCTTGGCAATGCAACTTACGTTCATGCGGGCAAGCGGCTGCGAGTCCTCCGCGAACGTTCCATCGGAAGCGACCACAAGAATGTTTCGGAGTTCGTCGCCGTAGCTGGCGCGAACTTCCTTGATTCGCGGATCGTAAGCACGGGCAGCTTTATCGGCACGCATTACGAGTTCCACTTTCGCGCTGATCTCGGCATCGACGCTCGGCAGCGTCACGGGATATAGACTGCGCGCCTGAGATTTCTGAAAACCGGCAACCTTCGCCTTCGCCGGGGCGCTGGCGATGAGAGCTGCTGTTCGGGCGGCGTGCAGGATCCGGTCTGAAGAGAGATCGTCGGTATAGGCGTACCCGGTGCGCTCGCCGGACACGACGCGCACGCCACAACCGGCAGAGATCCCTTGAGAAGCAGACTTCACCATGGACTCATCCACCATCAATGACGTAGAAGAGAGATATTCAAAGTACAAATCGGCGTAATCGCCTCCGGCGGAAAGTGCGGCGGCGAGATAGCGCTCCAAATCGTGTTCGGTCAGCCCGTAGTGCTCGAAGAAAAAGCGGGATTTATCGATGATTTTTTCCACGTGAATTAGATGCCGGTGAGTCAGGTACGGACTCGAAGGCGAATCCCCAGACCTTCATTATCCCATAGGGAGTGGGCCGGCTTGCCGGATCGTCCAAGAACGCCACCCAAACTTTCCACAGGGGACAGTTCTGGCAATGTTCATTCGTCACAGACTTGGGTTGCCGAAATGTGAACAATTCCAGAAGTGACCCCCGAAAGCCTTAACCGAACTGTCCAGGACTTCCTCTCCCAAGCCTCCGGCGCTATCGTACTCGAAGATGGTGCCGTCGCCTTCGACCTGGCGCAGGCCAAGTACTCAGTCTCTGGCGAATACAACAAGTGCTTGTTGCACCTGTGGTCGGCCGAGCGCAACGCAGTTCGCCGTGTGCTGGACGCCGAGGTCAAGAACGGAACTCTTCGCCTCGCGGTGCAAAAGTTGGGGCAAACCCGTCCGACAAAACTTGAAATCTGTCGCGAGAAAGATCGGCGATCGCCGTCGGCGAAGCGCGCTGCCCGAGCCGCCTATGAGCACAAGCTGCGGCGGACGATTGACCGCCATTTTCCCGGATTCACGCTTGGGCGCCTCACCTCAAACGTGGACTTGGAGAAGTCGTTCGGCCCGATCTACGCGCGCGGGCTACTGAAACATGGACAGAGCGCATTCGCGGTATTGGGAGTCAACGCAACCGAAACGCAAAGCTCGATCGATGCTGCACTCACATTCGGAATCCTATGGCTGGAGTGTTGCCGCGAGTCGTCGGGCACCAAAGCCTTAGTAGAAGGACTCATTCTCTTCCTGCCGCAAGGCACGTCCGCGCTGGTCCGCGAGCGCGTGGCCAATCTTAATCGGGCGGCTGCGAAGTGGCGACTCTTCGAATTCGATGAGGGGCACGATGCCGCTGTAGAAATCGATTGCAGCGACCGCGGGAACATCGCGACGCGGCTGGTGCATGCGACCAATGAGGCCGCAGCGCTCGAGCGCTTCGCTGAGTCGATCACTCGAATCAGAAGTATCCTGCCGAACTCTGAAGTGGCCGTGCGTTCGCCTGCTGAACTGTCCTTCCGTTGGCGCGGACTCGAGTTCGCCCGCGCGCGGATGGGCGCCGAGGCAGTTACGTTCCGCAGCAAGCAGGAAATTGTTTTCGGGGTAGGCGCTGAAGAACGCGTTGTTGAAGAGCGCAACTGGCCCGAACTCCTTCACCTGCTCACATGTTTACGGGATACTCGACATCCCTATGGACCGCGCCATGATCGGCTCTACCGCATGCATCCCGAGCGATGGCTGGAATCTCTTGTGGTCGGCGATGTCAGCGTGATCGATGAGCGGCTCGAGCCGGAGTCGGTATATTCGCAGGTCCCGGCATTCTCGGCCGCCGACCGCGCCATGATCGACGTCCTCACGCTGACTCGCGATGCGCGGCTGGCGGTAGTTGAGCTTAAAGCGGATGAGGATATTCATCTGCCCCTGCAAGGCCTCGACTACTGGGCGCGCGTCCAGTGGCATCACTCCCGCGGAGAGTTCCTGAAGTTTGGATACTTTGGGGGCCGCGAAACGTCGCCAGAGTCGCCGTTGCTACTCCTAGTCGCTCCAGCACTGCATGTGCATCCAGCCACGGACACAATCCTGCGCTACATCTCGCCGGAAATCGACTGGGCCTTCGTCGGCATTGACGAACACTGGAGAGAAGGAGTGCGGGTAGTTTTTCGCAAGCGCCCCGAAGGGCACTTCAGGAAGTTAGAAACGCGAGCGTCCGATCTCGGTATGCCGAAGCCAGCGTAATCGTACTCCCCGGCGATCCTACAGTGACCT
>C688J35102_120989988_pt1 | contig 17806 bp, 17 predicted proteins | sample HopSoiMetagenom2_FD_35102 | JGI IMG/M metagenome (IMG submission 35102)
ACCCGCCGGTTACCAAAACAGTGCTCATGATGTCCTCATGGGCGAGAGAACATTGCTGCTCTCCCGCCATGACGCAGGTCATAGCACCACGCGATGCTGTGGCTCTACTTACGCGCGAGGATTTCCATCGTCACGTCGCGATCGCCCAGCGCCCGGCAGGTCAGGTCGAGCCGCACGATCCGCCGCTCCTCGCCCGGCAGATCGATCCGATAATTGCGACCCTGTGCCATGCGATCGAGCTGGCTGACATCTAGTGAACGCGTACGGCCGTTGCCAAACGTTGCAAGAATACGCGTGCAGCGCGCATCGCCGTCAATCGGCCGAAGGGCAATGCGGTCAACGCTGCGCCCGCCCCATCCAGCAAAGCGCGATTCCACATCGCGGTGGCCGACGAAGCGCTCGCGGCCGAGGCTGACCCAATAATTGGGATCGTCTTCGCGAACCGTCGTGACCGGTCCCCAATTGAAGACGCGAGACCACGTCGACACCCACTCCGGGCTGCGCTGCCATTCCTCGCGAAAGCGGCCAACATCGGCGGCGACGAATATCCGGCCGCCGCTGACGCGATCGGACCGGCAAGCAAAATCGATGCGGCTCACGCGGCGTATGCCGCCGCGAACATCCACATCCACAGGGTTCTCTTCCGGCAGCACACCGCGGAACACATCCTGCGTGGTGCCGTCGCCGAAGGTGACGCGGATATTGCGGCAAGCAATATCGCTTGAGCTGGCAGTGAGCCGCAGGCCCTCCAGGCCGCCGCCAAAGCGCGACCAGGTGCTGTTGCGGTCCATCCGAAAGCCGACATCGACGCTGCCAATGCGCACGTAATCAGCCAGCGCCGGCGCCGAGAAGGCGCACAGCATGGGGACAAGAGTGAGAATTCCGGTTCGTCTCGTCATTGCAATTCCGCTCCACAGTTGATTCGGGAATGCTGTGACGAGAAATGGGCAAAAGACAGGCAATTCCTGCTAGCGTGTGCGCGATTCAGTGGCAGTGGGCGAAATGCGTGATCTGACGGTCGGGTCCATTCGGAAGCACATCCTGGTGATGGCGGCGCCGGTGAGCGCCGGCCTGATCTTCTCAGTGCTCTATGTGCTGGTCGATCTTTATTTCGTGGCGCGACTCGGGCCCGCGGTGGTGGCCGGTGTCGGCGCCGCAGCTACCATAACCTTCGTCGTCATGGCGCTGACGCAGATGGTGACCGTGGGAACCGTATCGCTGATCTCCCACGCTGCGGGTCGCAAGGATCACGACGAAGCGAATGCGGTCTTCAATCAGGCGCTGGTGCTCGCATGCCTGAGCGGGATCGTGGTGATGCTGGCCGTGTTCGCGTTCAGTGGCTCCTACATGCGGCTGGTGGCGGCGAACAACGAGGCTGTCATTGCCGGCCGAAATTATCTCTACTGCTTCGCGCCCGGGCTGGGACTGCAATTCGCCATCGCGGCGATGAGCGGTGCCTTGCGCGGTACCGGCATTGTGCAGGGGCCAATGGCGATTCAGGTCAGCACCGTGCTGCTCAACATCCTGCTGGCGCCCGTGCTGATCGCCGGCTGGGGAACCGGCCATCCGTTCGGCCCGGCGGGCGCTGGCCTCGCCAGCTCCATTGCCATTGCTGCCGGTACCGTTGTGCTGGTGCTGTACTTCCTGAAGGTGGAGAAGTTCGTGAGCTTTGTGCCGTCCGCCTGGACGAACATCCGGCTGGCGATGTGGTCGCGCGTGTTGAAGATTGGCGTTCCGGCCGGCGGCGAGATGGGCCTGCTGTTTGTTTACAGCGGCATCATTTATGTGCTGATCGCCCGTTTCGGCCCGGCGGCACAGGCGGGGTTCACCGTCGGCTCGCGCGTCATGCAGGCTGTTTTCCTTCCGGTGATGGCTATCGCCTTCGCGGCAGCGCCGATCGCCGGACAGAACTTCGGCGCCAAACATCACCATCGGGTGCGGGAGACGCTACTTTCTGCCATCGTGATTTCCAGCGTGCTGATGGGCGCGGTGACCTTGCTTTGCCAGTGGCGTCCGCAGCCGCTGATCCGATTTTTCACCGGGGATGCGGAGGCGGTTTCCTTCGGCGGCGAGTATCTGCGCATCATCTCGTGGAATTTCATCGCCACGGGAATCATCTACAGCTGCTCGAGCGTCTTTCAGGCGCTGGGCAACACGTGGCCGGCGCTGCTGTCGTCCGCCTCGCGCCTGGTGACGTTCATCCTGCCGATCACCTGGCTTGCGAGCCGGCCGGATTTTCGGGTCGACCAGATCTGGTATCTGTCGGTGATCACGGTCGCCTTGCAGGCGGTGACGAGCCTCACACTGGTGTTGCGCGAGCTTCGCCGTGCACGCGTAAAATCTATTGTCGTGGCGTCAGCCGCCTGAACAAACGACATGGGCCCGTGGCAACACGGGCCCGTCGACCAGGCGAAACTAGGCGGCCTTCTCCGTTGTCGGATCGATCATTTTATTCACTTCGGTGATCTTGGTGGCTGGAAAACCGCTGATCTCCGCGTGCTTGCGGATAACGCCCTCGTCCTTTGCCAGATAGACGCAAAAAGTCTTGTCGGCCGCCACATAGCTTTCGACCCACTGAATGTCGGGCCCAAGCTCGCGCAGCACCTTGTTAGATTGCGCCGCCGCACCGCGCAGCTGCTCGCGCTCCAGGCTGCCGACGGCAGGAATATCGCGTTCAATAATGAATTTGCGCAATGCCATGATGTCCTCCAGATGTGTCTGTACGATCTAGGCACAGCTTACGCGGGAACAAGCACCGAAACTATTCCATCGGGTCCGCCTTGCAAAAACCGCAGGACGGCAGGGCCATTTGCTGGTGTGCGAAGCGCCGGTTGAAGCCTTGGGACGAAGCGGGTAAAGCACCGGCCGCCGGCCAATCGGGGCGTAGCGCAGTCTGGTAGCGCATCTGCTTTGGGAGCAGAGGGTCGCGTGTTCAAATCACGCCGCCCCGACCAGCCGGCAAAAGCGAGAGGATTTTCATGCGCGCGCGCATCTACATTCCGCCGAAAAACGCGATGCAATCCGGCTGCGCGAACACACATCAATGGGTACTGGAGTACGAACTCGCGTCACCCCGCCTTCCAGACCCGCTGATGGGCTGGGCCAGCACGGACGACACGCTCAGCCAGGTGCAGCTCGAGTTCGAGACGAAGGAGCAGGCGGTCGCTTATGCGCAAAAGAACGGCATCGAATACCAGGTGTTCGAGCCGGCCCCCGCGACCGTCAAACCGAAAGCCTACGCCGACAATTTCAGATACGACCGCAAGGTGCCCTGGACGCATTAGGGCCCCGTAGCTCAATGGATAGAGCACCAGCCTTCTAAGCTGCGATATGGAGGTTCGATTCCTCCCGGGGCCACCATCTGCACGTGGGTAGCCATCGATCAAGAACGATGAACGACAACGCTGCATTGCGAGTGCGGCCGGCGTTTTCGGTGCTGCTAGCGGCCTGCGGTGCGCTTTTCGACCAGCCGGTCGCTCAAAGCCCGCGCCCATTTGTTGAATGCTCGTCTGGCTTCTGCGCGATTGGTCGTGCTGTTGTTGATCTGCCAGACGTCCGCCGAATAGGAGCGTGCGCCGATTTGCGCGAGGACCTGCCACGTCGCGCCGTCCGCCAGCACCGCACCAACTGACACCGATCCGGCGCCTCTCGAATACACGCGGCCGCGGCTCGAGTAGCTCAGACGCGAGCTTTCGGCCGGAGCGTTAAGCCGCAGATCGACGACCTGCGCTGCGATAACCAGCGTCTCCGCGCCCGGTGTTGTCACAAAGGTGTATCCCGCCTTGCCCAGCGCATCGCGCATCGCCTTGTCGTAGTCGCTCTGCAGTGCAGCAACGTCCGCATCGCGCAGCACATAGCTTTCCCGGAAGCGGGTGCTCTTTCCCTTGCCCGCACCTTCCCGGATCGTCGTGGGGATTCTCAGTCCATCGATCAGGATGGTGCGGTACTTGTACCAGTCCGTTCCCGGCCGCACATAGGCGAGCACGGCGCGCGAAGTTGGGACCTGGACCAGCCCGTTCGCAGGCTGCGTTTGCGCATCGGCCATCGGGCCCATTCGCGCCAAGCCCGTCATTATCAGTACGACAGCAAGGGCAGAATGGCCGACGCGCATGACGATGGTTCACAGGAAGGGGTGGCTGCCGATTGGAGAGCTACGGGCCTGCGAGCTCAATTGGCCTTTGGTCCAACCGCCCTGCACGAAATCGTGAGCAAAGCAGATCGCATGACGTGAACGGAACGAGGTTTGCCGCGCAACAACGAATCGGCATCACGATCAATAGTACGACCAATGGCAATATGGATGGCAATTCCAGCGGCGATGATACCAGTACCGATCATGCGACCACCACCGGTTATAGTAGTATTGGCCGTGCTCCAGCATCGCAGAGCTCGGCGCGTTTGCGTCGGAACTTGGGTATCTGTTTTTCCGCAATGTTGGGCCCCGCAATGCCGACAACGATAGTTTTGCAGTCGAGAGGCTTCTCAGTCTGCAGGACGGGGCGAGTTCTTCGATGTACTCGCCATTCATAGGGATGACGAGCGCCGCCACTGGCTTGTCATGGGCGAGCAGCCGGGCAAGCCGAACACCGGCGCGTGACTTGCGAACCGCCGATCTCTCCGCAACAGTGCGGCGCGGCAATTCGGAACGCGGCCCTTGAGCGACACAAGCACCGGCATCGCTGCCGCACCCGTCGAGGCTGAGCGTCCACGCGACAGGGCATTTATTGGACATCCGATCGGGCTTGCGTGGCTCTCGGCTTCCGAATTCTGGGAGCGGTTTGCCTATTACGGCATGCAAACCCTGCTGGTGCTGTATCTCACGCACTACCTGCTGCAGCCGGGGCATGTTGAGCAGGTGTGGGGCTTTGGCGCCTTCCGCCGCTTCATCGGGTGGATCTATGGCAGCCAATCGCAGATGGCGCTCGCATCGAATACCGCGCAGCTTTACGCAGCGCTGGTGTATATAACGCCGCTCGCCGGCGGCTACATCGCCGACCGGCTGATCGGCCGCACTGCCACCGTCAGCATCGGCGCGATCATCATGGTGATCGGCACCTTCCTGCTGGCGCTCAACTCAACCTTTCTCGTCGCGCTATTGCTGTTGCTGGCCGGCGTTGGCTGCTTCAAGGCCAATATCGCCAGCCAGGTTGGCGCGCTCTATCGCGTGGACGATCCGCGGCGCGCCGACGGTTTCCAGATCTATTTCCTCGGCATCCAGCTGGCCGTGATTATTTCGCCGTTCATCTGCGGCACCCTTGGCCAGCGGGTCGATTGGCATCTGGGCTTCGTCGCCGCCGGTGTCGGCATGGTGTTCGGACTCGCCATCTATCTGGCTGGCCGCCGCCACTTTCCACCCGAGCCTATTCGCAGGAAGGGCGATCATGTCGAGCGACCGCCGCTGACCGCGCGCGACTGGAAGACGGTAATTCTGCTGGTCGCGTTGCTGCCGGTGCTTGCTGTGTCGATCATCGGCAATCAGGAGATCTTCGACGCCTATCTCGTATGGGGCGAGAAGGCGTTCCAGACGGTGTTCTTCGGCTTCAACATGCCCATAACCTGGCTCGTGTCGCTGGACGCTTTTGTGAGCGCCGTCACGATGGTTGGGGTTATCGCGTTCTGGCGCTGGTACGGACGTCGCTGGCAGGAGCCGGCGGAGATCACCAAGATCGTTATCGGTGTGGCGATCAGCGCGTTGGGTCCTCTGGTTCTTGCCGGATGCGCCATGGTGGCAACGGCCACGCATCATCCGGTGCCGCTCTTCTGGGCGGTGGGCTTCCACCTCCTGAACGACATCGGCTTCGCCAACGTGCTGCCGGTTGGACTTGCGCTCTATTCGCGCGCAGCACCGAAGGGCCTCGGCGGCATCATGATCGCCGTCTACTACATACATTTGTTCATCGGGAACTTGTTGACGGGCTACCTGGGTGGTTTGCTCGGCACCATGCCAGATACAACGTTTTGGCTGCTGCACGCGGGTCTCATGGCAATCGCGGCCGCCCTCCTTCTTGCCGCGCGATTTGCCTTTGGGCATGCGCTCGCACCGGAGGCCGCGCCGGCCCTTGCGCCCGCTTAAGCTGAGGCGAAACGCGCCGGCTCCAGCTCTGCGCTATCCGCAGCCTTGCCGAATTTCACGATGAGCTTGGCAAGGCCTGGATCGCTGACGCGCTGCAAGGCCTCTTCCACGGAGCACCAGCGCGTATCGCGCGAGTCCCGCTCTGGCCAATTGCGGCGCTGCCGCATCACTTCCAGGGCGAAGACTTCGACCTTGCAGGAGAATGCTTCTCCAGATTTGCGGCGCTTCTCGTAACGGAAGCTTCCGAGAGGCTGGGTGCTGATGTCGCCTTCGACCCCCGCTTCCTCGAAGACCTCATGGGCGGCACATTCCGAAGGCCGCAGGCCCGGGACCGGCCAGCCTTTGGGGATAATCCAGCGGCGCGTGGTCTGCGTCGTGATGAGCAGGATTTCCACGCCCCGGGCGGTTTGCCGCCACGGCAATGCTCCGTACTGCACCCTTACATTAGACGTCCGAAACGCAGCGTCACTCACACTCGTGCCTCAGCTAACCCGAGCCGACCCCTTCCCATCCATTGGATGCCCAACCCCTTAACAAGTTCTTCCCAGCGCGATAGTTGCCGCCGCGAATCACCGGAACGATGCTACGCGTGTTCGCCCAAATACCAATAAAATATGTTGGGATTCCAGCGTGTTGGCCGCAGCACGCCATACCTCTTCCGACGGCCGCGACCGCTCGGTTGACGGGGCAATACATGGGGCCATAGGTTCGCCACCGCTGCGGGGGACGCTTTCGACGGAGTGTTGCGTCCATGCTCTTGCGTTTCCTGAAGCGCCGGCAGACCGCGCCTTTCGCCAGCAGAGTGGCAGGCTTCTTCGCGCCGCTGATTTTGAGTCTCGCCGCCACAATTCATTCGGCTGCGGCGCAGTCGATCGACGTGATTCGCGATGCCGAGATCGAGCGGGTGATGCGGTCTTATGAGGACCCGATACTGAAAGCTGCCGGTCTCGATCCGCACTCGGTCAAGCTGTATCTGGTGAACGATCCGGAGATCAACGCATTTGCCACGCAGAGTCCGGTGCCGGGCGAGTCGGAGAGCATCTTTGTCAATGCCGGAAGTTTTCTTCAGCTCAAGACGCCCAACCAGCTGATCGGGATTCTGGCACACGAAACCGGCCACATCGCTGGCGGCCACATCGTGCGCGACTCCTCGGCGATTCGGAAGGCGGCCATTCCGATGCTGCTGGGACTTGCCTTGGGGGCCGCTGTGATGGCGATGGGCGGCGGCGCGGCGGGAATTGGCCTGATCGGACTGGGCCAAAAAGCGGCGCAGGCCCAGTTCTTTCAGTTCAGTCGCGCGCAGGAAGCAACAGCGGACCAGATGGGCCAGAGATATCTGCTTGCGACGCACCAGTCTGGCCGCGGCATGCTGGAGGTGTTCAACAAGTTCGCGGGAATGGAAGCGGAGATCACCTACAGCCACAACACCCCGCTGATTACCGATCACCCGTTGTCGCGAGAGCGTATCGAGCTGCTCCAGCAACTCGTCGAGAAGTCTCCCTACAAGGATGCGAAGGATAGTCCTGCGACTTTGCACACATTTCACCTGATGCAGGCCAAGCTCGCCGGTTTTCTCGATAAAGTGGACACGGTCTTGCAACGCTATCCGCCCTCCGATACCAGCGAAGAAGCGCATTACGCACGCGCCATCGCCTATTTCCGCAAGCCGGACATGAAAATGGCGATCGACGAAGCGAACACGCTGGTGAAGCTTGATCCCAAGAACCCCTTCTTCTGGGAAATCCTCGGGCAGATCTACGTTGAGATGAGCCAACCTCAGAATGGCATTCTGCCCTATGAAAAGTCCGTTGCGCTGGCGCCGGACGAACCGCTGCTCCGGCTGAGTCTAGCCGCGGCTCAGATCGCAACCGGCAAGCCGCAGTTTGCCAAACCGGCGCTCGACAATCTGAAAATCGTGCTGCGTCAGGAGAACAACAACGGCTTCGCGTGGTACGAAGCGGCGCAGGCCTACAGCGACATCGGCAACGAGCCCATGGCCAACCTCTCGACGGCAGAACTCCACTACAACAACGGGAACTACAACGCGGCGGTTCACTTCGCCGGCGTGGCCCAGCGCAAGCTTCCGGCAGGATCGCCGGACTGGCAGCGGGCCACGGACATTCTTGCCATTTCCAAGTCCAATTCGGACAGTCGCCAGTAAAGCGGAGAAGATCACCATGATGAATTCGGCCGGGGGGGTGGCCCTGATCGGCGCGCTGGGGGGCGCCGCGCTTGCGTTGGCGATCATGTTCGGAACTGCTGCGCTTGGGATATTTCCGTCCAATTCGGATGCGCGGATCCACGACTATCTGCTGTCGCATCCCCAGGTTCTCGTCGAGGTCAGCAACAAGCTGGAAGCCCAACAGAATTCGAAAGAACATGAGTCTCGCCAGAACGCCGTCGTGAAACTGGGACTCAAGCCCTTTTTCAATCCGCGGCTTGCGTTCATCACCGGCCCGCAGTCGGCGCGCACGACGTTCATCGAATTCTTCGACTATAACTGTCCGTATTGCCGCGCATCGGTACCTGCCGTGAAGAAATTCATGGCTGCGCATAAAGGCGATGCGCGCTTTGCTTTCATCGAATTTCCGATCAAAGGGCCACAATCGACCATCGCTTCGCGCGCCGCGATCGCTGCCCGCAACCAACCCGATAAGTATCTCGCCTTTCATTTCCTGCTCATGGGCGAGAAGGAATTGGTCACCGAGGATGTGGTGTTCGCCGATGCGGCGAACGCGGGATTGGATGTGAACAGGCTCAAGGCGGACATGCAGGATCGCTCCGTCGGTGCAGCCATTGCGGCAGCGCGCAGCCTTGCTGTGGCGGCGAAGGTGGATGGCACCCCCGCCTTCATCATCAACGGTCGGATGCACGAAGGCGCGCTCGACGAGGACACGTTGAGCGAACTCCTCAAGGCATCGTAGGCTCGCGCTGTTATGGCTTTTTCGTTTCCGCCTCTGGCGCGTTGCATTTCAGGAAGGTGCGTGGCCGGAACCCGCGCGTCTGCTCGATCAATACCTCGCCGCTGGGCGTGAGCCTCAGGGTTTCCGTCGGCGCGTCGTGGCCCGCGCTATAAAATAGTATCGTTCTCCCCGCAGCCTCCGTTTTGAGCGTTGCGGACGAATAGACCGTGCGCATTTCTAATCCCGCATAGAATGATTGCGTCCACGCGCTGCCGTTTTTCTGCAAGACCATCGTGGGCTCCTTGCACTTCCGGAGTTCTGCAATCTGCTGCGGGGTCAGCGTTTTGAGATTGCGACCCGGACCGATGTCGATCCAGACGGTACGATCGAGGAGGCGGACGATGTCTGCATCGGGGGCGGAAATGTTTTCACCGTGCGCTGCCATGGCCGCAAGCAGCGCGAGCGCAAGGCTCATCATCGGCTAAATCAGACCGGCGAGGGGGCTGGACGGATCGGCATAGCGCTTCTTCGCCATCCGTCCGGCAAGATAGGCGAGGCGGCCGGCGTCCACCGCGTGCTTCATGGCGGACGCCATGAGGACCGGATCCTTCGCTTCGGCAATGCCGGTGTTGGAGATCACTGCGTCACAGCCCAACTCCATCGCAACGGCGGCATCGGACGCCGTGCCGATGCCGGCGTCGACAATCACCGGCACTTTGGCTTCCTCGATGATCAGCCGGATGTTGATGGGACTTTGAATGCCAAGACCCGAACCGATGGGCGAGGCGAGCGGCATGATAGCCGCAGCGCCGAGATTCTCGAGACGCTTTGCCATCATCGGATCGTCGTTGCAGTAGACCATCACCTGAAAACCGTCGTCGATCAGCATCTCGGCGGCGCGGAGCGTTTCCAGCATGTCAGGATAGAGCGTCTTCTTGTCGCCGAGCACTTCCAGCTTAACGAGATTCCACCCGCCCGCCTCGCGCGCGAGGCGGAGGGTGCGCACGGCATCCTCCCCGGTGAAACAACCGGCGGTATTAGGCAGGTAGGTCACCCTTCTGGGATCGATGAAATCCACCAGCTTCGGCTGGCTCGGATCGGTGAGATTGACCCGGCGTACCGCCACGGTGACGATCTCCGCGCCGCTGGCTTCCAGCGCGCGCGCGTTCTGCTCGTAGGATTTGTACTTGCCGGTGCCAATAATGAGACGCGAGCGGTAGCTCTTTCCGGCGATCACTAAGGGCTTTGGATCGGTGCTGGCCTCCCTCATCATCCACCGCCGATGAAATGCACGATTTCCAGCCGGTCGCCGTCCGCTACATTGGTATCGCGATATTGCGAGCGCGGCACGATTTCGAGGTTTCGCTCCACCGCGATCTTCGCAGGCTCCAGCCCCAACTCATCCAGCAAACTGTCGATACTGACAGCCGTCTCGAATCGGCGCTCTTCGCCGTTGATCGTCACCCGAAAGCTCATAACACCTCTTTTGACGGCATCGTTTGCGTGCGCCGCAAACCCCTTTATACCCAGTTCTGTCGCTGTCGCCCGGAGCTTCCTTGGCTCGTTCTGCCAGACAACACAAAGGCGCCAAGCCGATATATGTCCTCAACGGGCCAAACCTCAATCTTTTGGGCCAGCGGGAGCCGGAGGTTTATGGCCATACAACACTGCCTGAGATCGGGCGCCAGGTATCTGCGCGCGCGAAGGCTGTGGGATTTGCTTCTGAGTTCCGACAGACCAACAGCGAGGCGGAATTGATCGGCTGGCTTCAGGAGGCGCGCGAGCGGGCATGCGCGGTCATTTTGAACGCGGCCGGCCTGAGCCACACCTCTGTTGCAGTACTCGATGCAGCCCGCGCGCTGGAGCGGCCACTGATTGAAGTTCACCTCTCGAACCCGTATGCCCGAGAGGAGTACCGGCGGCATTCCTTTGTCAGCGAGGCGGCAACCGGCATTATCTGCGGGTTGGGCGCGCAAGGTTACTTGTATGCTATCGATTATTTGGCGCAGCTTCTGAAGAGCCGACGCACATGAGCATCAAGGACGAAGTCAAGCAGCTGGGTGCATTGTTGTCGAACGGCTCCAAAGCGAAGCCCGGGATCGACGCGTCCGCTATCCGCGAGCTGGCGGAGCTGCTGACCGAGACAGGGTTGACCGAAATCGAAGTCGAACAGGGCGGAGTTCGGTTGCGCGTGGTGCGGCACGGGGCGCCGGTTGTTTCGCATGTGCCGACGACAGCAGCAGCGGCGCCCGCTACGCACCTAGCCGCAGCAGAAGCACCCGCGCTGAAGCGAGAAGGCCCCGCGCCCGGCGCAGTGACTTCGCCGATGGTGGGGATTGTGTATGTGTCGCCGCAGCCCGGTGCTGCGCCGTTTGTGAAGGTGGGAGATGCGGTGAAGGAAGGCGACACGCTGCTCATCGTGGAAGCGATGAAGACGATGAATCCCATCGTCGCGCCGCGCGCCGGCACCGTCAGCGAGATCTGCGTGGAGGATACGCAGCCGGTCGAATTCGGCCAGTCCCTTCTCATTCTCGCATAGGCGATGTTCGAAAAGGTCCTCATCGCGAACCGCGGCGAAATTGCGCTGCGCATTAATCGCGCCTGCAAGGAAATGGGCATCGCCACGGTGGCGGTTCATTCCACTGCCGATGCCGACTCCATGCATGTGCGGCTGGCAGATGAAAGCGTTTGTGTCGGCCCGCCGCCTGCCGCGCAAAGCTACCTCAACGTTCCGCACATCATTGCCGCCTGCGAGATTACTGGGGCCGAAGCCATCCATCCCGGCTACGGCTTCCTTTCGGAAAACGCGCGCTTTGCAGAAATCGTGCGTGAGCACGGCATCACGTTCATCGGTCCCACGCCGGAACACATCCGCCTGATGGGTGATAAGATCGCAGCCAAGCAGGCGGCGAAGAGTGTGGGCATTCCGACTGTGCCGGGCTCCGATGGCGCTGTCGCTTCCGATGCTGAGGCGACGCGCATCGCCGACGACATCGGCTATCCAGTGCTGATCAAGGCGACGGCGGGCGGTGGGGGACGCGGCATGAAGGTGGCGCGCAGCGCCGCCGATCTTTCGCGTGCGCTTTCTACCGCGCGCGCGGAAGCCAAGGCCGCGTTCGGCAACGACGAAGTGTATATGGAAAAGTACTTGCAGCGGCCGCGGCATATCGAGGTGCAGGTGCTGGCGGACGGGCAGGGCAAAGTGCTGCATCTGGGCGAGCGCGACTGCTCGCTGCAGCGGCGCCATCAGAAACTATGGGAGGAAGCGCCGTCGCCCGCACTCAATAACATCCAGCGGCAACAGATTGGCGGAACTGTCACCGCCGCACTCCAAAAGCTCGGCTATCTGGGCGTTGGGACAGTGGAATTCCTGTTCGAAGACGGTGGCTTCTATTTCATCGAGATGAATACCCGCCTGCAGGTGGAACACCCGGTGACGGAAGCGATCACGGGCCTCGACATCGTTCGCGAGCAGATCCGGGTGGCGGCTGGTGGCACCATCGAGATGGAACAATCCGATATCGTGTTCTCAGGTCATGCGATCGAGTGCCGGATTAACGCGGAGAACCCGTTTACCTTCCAGCCCTCGCCGGGAAAGATCACGCATTTCCACGCGCCCGGAGGGTTGGGCGTGCGCTTCGATTCTGCGATTTACGACGGCTACAAGATCCCGCCCTATTACGACAGCCTGGCGGGCAAGCTGATCGTGCACGGCCGCAACCGCAACGAATGCCTGATGCGGTTGCGGCGGTCATTGGATGAACTGGTGGTCGGCGGTATCGAAACCACCATACCGCTGTTCCAGAAGCTGGCGCGCGAGCCGGATATTATCAACGGCGACTACCACATCCATTGGCTGGAGCAGTATCTCAGCGATCAACCCGCGTGACGGATCTCCTGCCGGTTTTTCCCATGCCTGCAAACTAGCCGGCGGCCGTTACATTATCCCGCCCGTTTTGCGAGAGAACGATGCTCCGATCTGTGCTCTGCTGTGCGTTTGGTGTTTGGCTGTCGGCGGTGGCGCAAACGCAATCAGCAGAGGGTGCGGATACCGCGATTGTTCCGCTTGCCGATTACCATCAGCATCTGCTGAGCCCCGCCGTGGCCGAGCTGGAAAACCGCCATCTGTTTCAATCGGCGGCGCTGGCTGTCGATTTGAAACAGGTACTGCAGAGCTTCGAGGCCCACTGGAACGACCCGAAAGGCCTTGCCGATCTCTTCACCGCGGACAGCGCGACGAATATTCTGGACGGCGGCTGGAAGCGTGGGCGCCAAGCCGTAGCCGACTACCAGAGCAAACAATTCCGCGCGGCTTACCGCTTCGTGCCGATCGACGTGGAGGTTACGGGCAAAGACGCCCATCTCGCCGGGAATCTTGCACGCGGGCAGGGCGTGGATGCAAAGATCGTCGGCCTGTTTGCGCTGGTTCTCGCAAAAGAGCCGGACGGCAAATGGCGCATAGCCACCGAATACAATCACTTCCCCGGTCCCACGCCGGAAGAGCGCGAAACGGCGGCCGACCTCATTCATTATCTCGATGACGCCGGCATCCGCCGCGCCGTGGTTCTGTCGGACGCCTACTTTTTCGATTCACCGCGCGATGCACCCGACCGGATCTCGTACGAGAAGCTGCGGGCGGAGAACGACTGGACAGCGGAGCAGGTGGCGCAATTCCCCGGCCGTCTCGTTGCATTCTGCAGCCTCAATCCACTTTCAGACTACGCTATCAAGGAGCTGGACCGCTGTGCGGCAAGCGGCAAGTTCAAAGGGCTGAAGCTGCACTTCGGTGCCTCGGCGGTCGATCTCCTGAATCCGGCACATGTGGCGAAAGTGCGCGCAGTGGTGGCGGAAGCAAACCGGCTGCGCCTGCCGCTCGTCGTGCATGTGCGTGCCGACTCCACGAAATACGGCGCGCCGCACGCGCAGGTGCTGCTGGACAAGATCGTGCCGGCGGCGCCCGATGTATCGTTTACAATCGCGCATCTCTGGGGCGGAGAAGCATTTTCGGACGAGGCGCTGGCGGTGTACGCGCATGCCGTGGCGTCACGCGATCCCCGTACCAAGAACCTCTATTTCGATATTGCGGAGCTCGCGATGGTCGCGGGCGGTGACAAAGACAAGCTGGCACAAATCGCCAGACGCATGCGGGAAATCGGCATAGACCGCATTCTCTACGGAAGCGATGGGCCGGTGGTGGAATCCTGGACGCCAAAAGAATCGTGGCGGAAGACCATGGCCGACCTGCCGCTTACCCGCGCCGAATTCCAGGCCCTCGCCAATAACGTGGCGCCGTATCTGCGCTAGTGCCAGTGCTCTGCGTCGCCGTCAGGCTCCGCCGAACTGCCTTTGCCACCAGCCGCGCCGCTGCGGCGCCGGTTCGGGTTGCTCCGGACTCTGGTGGTCCGCTGGTGCCTCTTCGGGATCTTGTTTTCGGCTTGCTTTTCCCGGTGCCGAAGATTCAACGGAGGAGTTTGCCGGCGTGATTTCTTCAAGCGTTTCTTCACGCCGGTAATACATCTGCCCCACCGGCTCATGAGATACGTTTGCGGCGGCTTCAGCGCGATCCGATCCCAGCGACCACACCGGTTCGGACGGGGTGTTCGGCATGACTAACTCACCGAAAGGCGCAGGACGGAGTTCGCCAGGGCTGGCAGGTGCGGGCGCGTGCTGGTGCTCGCGTGCAGCTTCGCTCTCCGCAGGTGAACCGGCCGCAGGTGACGGATGCACGCCGTTGTGCGGTTTGCGCCGGCGCCGCCGCCGGCGGCGTGAACCGCTGGTTCCGGCCACTTGCTGTTGAACGTTTCCGTTGTGGCTTTCCGGATGCGGAAGAACGGCAGGATGCAAATCGGCATCCGCTGCGTTCGCGTCTGCAGGCTCGGGTTGATCTGGGGCCACCTGCCCGTGTGGTGCCGTTTCCTGACTTGGTGCGTGGGTGCTGCCGCCGCGGCCCCGCCGCCGGCGCCGCCGCTTCTTTCCGCCCGAAGGTGCGGCCGGCTGTTCTCCACCGTTTTCTTCTGTAGAGGCGGAAACGGGCTCTGCTGATTGCTCCTCCTCCTCTTCCACAGGTTCGGACATATCGGTCGACATCGCCAACGCAGCATCCGCCGAGATCGCCGGTTTGTGCGGCTGTAACGGCTCTGTACGCTGCGCCGTCCGTTCAAGATCGAAACTTCCCGCCATCAAATTGTCTTCCGGCTGGAACGTAACGGTCATTCCGTAGTCAGCTTCGAGACGAGCGAGCTCGCGACGCTTCTGGTTGAGTGTGTAAAGCGCCACCTCGTTGGCGACACGCACATTCACGGCTGCCGTGCGCCCGCGCTGGCCTTCCTCCTCAAGTGCGCGCAGCACGCGCAGGGCCGTGGATTCCACCGACCGGACAATTCCCTGGCCGCCGCAATGCGGACAGGCGATGGTAGAACTGGCCACCACGCCGGCGCGCAGCCGCTGCCTGGACATTTCCAGGAGACCAAACTGGCTGATCTTTCCGATCTGCACGCGCGCGCGATCGTTCTTCACAGCATCCCGCAGGCGCTTCTCGACGTCGCGATCGTTGCGCGCGTCTTCCATGTCGATGAAATCGATGACGATCAGCCCGGCGAGATCGCGCAACCGCAGCTGACGCCCGACCTCGTCGGCAGCTTCCAGATTGGTCTTGTGCGCCGTCTCCTCAATGGAGTGCTCGCGAGTGGCGCGCCCCGAATTCACGTCAATGGAGACCAGCGCCTCCGTCTGATTGATGACAATATAGCCGCCGGACTTTAGCGTGACGGTCGGCTGGAACATGGCATCCAGCTGCGCCTCGATGTGGTGTTTCTGGAAAATCGGAATGGGGTCGCGATATGGCTTCACGTTCTTTGCATGGCTCGGCATAAGCATGCGCATGAAGTCCTTGGCATTCTTGTAGCCACCTTCACCCTCAACAAGGATTTCCGTGACATCCTTGTTGTACAGATCGCGGATGGCACGCTTAATGATGTCGCCTTCCTCATAAACGCAGGCTGGCGCATTTGACTGAAGCGTGAGCTCGCGGATCTGATCCCATAGCCGCAGCAGGTATTCGTAATCGCGCTTGATCTCCAGCTTCGTGCGGTTGGCACCAGCCGTGCGGATAATCACGCCCATGCCGTCAGGCAATTCCAGCGTGGCGGCGGCCGCTTTCAGGCGGTTGCGATCCGGGACGTTGGTGATCTTGCGGGAAATGCCGCCGCCGCGTGGCGTATTGGGCATTAGCACGCAATAACGGCCCGCCAGCGACATAAAGGTGGTTAGAGCCGCGCCCTTGGTGCCGCGCTCCTCCTTCACCACCTGCACCAGCATGATCTGCTTGCGCTTGATGACTTCTTGAATCTTATAATGGCGCCGCCTCACCCACCGCTGGGGCGGACGCTGGCTGCGGAGGGGTTGGGCGGGACGGCTCTCCGTTTCCGCGCGTCTCTGGTCGCCGTTTTGCTGTCCCACGACATCACTGTCGTAGGCGTGTTCTTCGGGTGACTCTAAAGTGGAGTCGACATTGTCATCATCCGCCGCGGCGGCTTCGGCGATTGCCTGTTGGTCGACGATGCCTTCGGTAAATTCTTCATCCGCCAAGATATCAACCGGAAGATCGTGCCGCGTGGCCCCGAAGTCGGCGGCAGCAACCTCTTCGAGTGGCTTTGCCGGCGCGTTAAGCAGAGTCTCCGTGTCGGAGCCTTTTTCTGCTTCCGTCACGGGCGCTTCTTCGTCGAGCGCCGGTGCGGTGACGTCAACTGCGTCGCTGTCTTCCGCTTCCAGTTCTTCGTCGCTTGCGACCGCGGTGCCGGTGGCAACGGATTCGAATTCATCGTCGGCACGCCGGCGCGCTTCCTCCTGCTGTTCCGCAATCAGCGCCTGCCGGTCCGCAACAGGGATTTGGTAGTAGTCCGGGTGGATTTCCGAGAAGGCAAGGAACCCCTGCCGGTTACCACCATATTCCACGAAGGCCGCCTGTAGAGACGGCTCAACACGAGTCACCTTCGCGAGATAGATATTGCCCTTGAGTGGCCGCTTGGTGGCGGCCTCATAATCAAATTCGTCGACGCGTTGACCGTCGATCACGACCACCCGCGTTTCTTCCGCGTGGCTGGCGTCGATTAGCATGCGCTTGGGCATTATGATCTCCATGCGAGCCGGCCCCGCATCGGGCGGCGCGCACGAGGGCGCCTGCACCGAACAGGCCGGTTCGCGTGTTTGGGGGAAAAGGCCCTAAGCTCGCCCGAGGCGGTCCTGCCGCTTCAGTGAGGCGATAAGCTCTGGCCATAACTCTCATTTCTATACGTACTTCTGGCGCTGAACGCCGTTCGGCTGCCGCTTTGGCGGAATCCATAACGTTTGCCGGAGACTTCCTTGCCGAGGAGGAAGAATCACCGTGGAGTGGCAAACGATACTGTATTCTTAGGTACTCTTGGAGATATGGGCAAGGCAGAAGGCCGGAATCCATTGGCACAATGAGGTAAACGCAGCATAAACTATTGAAAGTGAACAGTTCTGGGGTGTCTGGGTCGATGGCAATGAAGCCGGTTTTCTGGGCTCTTGCCGTGGTGCTGGCCGCAACGGCAGCCGTCGGAGGGGAGAATCGTATCGCGCGCCCGGCCGTCGCGGGGCACGCCTCGGCCACCGCGCCGATTGTTCTTGGCGCCCGCATCGGCGAGCACGGCGATCACACGCGTCTCGTGCTCGAATTGTCCGATCCCGTAAAGCTTCGCGTCTTCACCCTGGCCAATCCCGATCGTGTGATTGTCGCGTTGCCTGAAGTGTTGTGGCGGCTGCAGTCGCCAGAGCGCCCGAGCGGCATCGGGGCCATTAAGAGCTATCG
>C688J35102_120989986_pt1 | contig 17685 bp, 19 predicted proteins | sample HopSoiMetagenom2_FD_35102 | JGI IMG/M metagenome (IMG submission 35102)
GCTCCGCCTGACGCATGATCGTGCCATGGTTGGCGAGCGCGGCGAGGATGTCCGTGCGCTCTGAGCCGCCGCTGATCAAGTCTAGGGACACGACTGCTGCACAACAACACTGGGCTATCCGGCGAGTTCTCTAAAGGCGCAGCGGAGTTTCGAAGCATTGTTTCGAGCCGGACGGCTAGCTGAGTTCGAACGCGGACACATTTTTCATGGATAATGGTAATTATCCTGCGGGTTTCGGTTCGACTACGCATCGACATCAAAACCACAGGAGAGGCCGCCACGGCGCTGACGCGCCGAGCAGCATCAGATAGGTCTGGGCAGATTCATGGCCGCCTGCGGGCACTTTGGTGTCCGCCGGTGGGCAGAACTTATTGGCCGCTAGTGGGCGCTTTCATGTCCGCCAGTGGGCATTTTTTCATGTCCGCCGACATCAAGCCCGTGAGATGCTCCTAGACCGAGTAGATCACGCTCTGCAGCAGCACAATCCGACACCGTGCGGCGCCGTCAAGTGCGGCAGTGACGTCCCACCTCGGCCTGCTGTCGAGGCAATCCCTCGCCGTACCCCGTGGCTGCGTCGCGATGGGTGTAGTTCAATGTGGGTTGCCACGTGGAACACACGACGATCCGCGGCCTATGTGGATGAGGGACGGCCCGCCATCGGTGTTTCTCACCCACCGCCACGCAGCGCTCGAACCTAATTGAACAAGAAGGGCAGTGCTGACTCGTACTCGCCGTAAAGCCGCGGTGGTTGAACTCGCGGTTGTTCCGTGTGGACCTCGACATTGCCTGGGCTCTGGCAGATAGTCGAGCCACCCCCGTCGCTACAGATACGTGTGCTTGCCGCAGAAGCACTCGGCGCTGCGCCGATCACGGTTGCGACAGCCGCCGCCGCAAACAACGGTGCGATAGTGCGTGCTTTGGTAGTCATCGTGAATCTCCTTGACTGTTCTTTGCGCCGACCCTCCGATCGCTACTACTCCGAACGTAGGTTCGGCCTAATAGTGAAGACCCCGTTGGCCTTCAGCCGGTTCAACGGGGGGAGCGCCGGCCGGGGTTCAAAGAATTTGAAGAACTCGCATTCCGCCGCCGACCGGCAACGCATGCCCGCGACTGCCGAGGCAGACTTCATCAAACACACGATGCTCGGATCTGCCGAACCCATCGCCAGACCGGTTTAGCGGGATAGCGGGGACGTCATCCGCGACAGCATGCCGTCGCGCAACGCCAAGCTATGCAACAGCACTGCCGATACATGCGCAGCGATCACGACCACCAACGCCAACGCGGTGAGCGAATGGGCTTGGCGTAGCACCGAAAACAGTTCCGCACCAAATGGTGCAATCGGCGGAAGCCGCACCGAGCCGAACACGACGATAGGTCTCCCGCTCGCCGACACCATCGCCCAGCCGACCAGGGGCTGCGCCCCCAACAGCGCATAGAGCGACAGCTCGGTCGCCACAACGAGTTTGCGTTCGATCGAGCCGACCGTGGCAGGTAGCGCGGGCGCGCGGTGAGTGAACCGGTTGACGATGCGCACCAGCATCACCACGAGAATGACCACGCCCAGTGACTTGTGGACCATGACCAGCCGGGCGTAGTCGTCGAGCGAATTCACCATCACGAACCCGATCATCAGCATGGTGAAGACGAGGATGGCCGTGACCCAGTGCAAAACTTTGGTCAGCGCGGTGTGCCTGCTCCGCTCCCGGACGACGGTCATCAGCTGACCTCGTCGACATCGATTATGGGCAGCAATTCGGGTTCACCGGTTCGCCGCCGATACGAGGCGCCGTACACGGCCGAACGGGCGGACAGGAGCGGGTCGTCGGACGGTTCGATTCCTTCGGGCAGTACGAGCGGATCGAAATTGATGTCGCGGGCGTTGCCCGGCCGATCGGTCTCGATGGATGTGAGCGTCAGCAGTCCCGCATCGATGACCCGGCGGTCGACGTGCCACGGCAGCGTCGCGTCGTCAACGGGGTCCGACGGCGCGCCCACGGTCAGCATCAACCGCCAGCGCAGCGGACTCGCGCGCATCTGTCGGATCAGCGGGATGAAGAGACCGTTGTGTGGGTCCATCGACGGCGGCAGCGCCCGCTGCAGCGGGACCAGCGACCACCGCACGGGTGTGCGTGTGCCCGATTCGTTGACGAAGTAGAAGGCGATAAGGCTGCGATACGTGCTGTCGGCGAAGCCGGCCGTCGGTGGATGCGCCTCGTTGATCGCGATTGCCCGCGCCGTCTCCGGATGGTTGGCGAGGAAGCGCGCAATGGCCGCCGGATCGGGTTCGCCGGTGGCCCCCACCACCTTGGAGGCGAGCAGCCGATCGTAGAAGCCCTGCGGTGAATTATCCAGGAACACAGTAAGATTCATCATGGCTGTTCGCCACTGCTGCCCGCCGGGGAAGCCGAATGCCAGGCCGAGCCCACGAGGGATTGTCGGTGAATCTTCCATGGCGGGGTAGCCGCCGGATAGCGAGAATCGGCCGACCACAGGCGTGCTGCCGGGCCGGAACACCGCCGCCTTGGAGAGTTCTCTGCCGTTGCCGTTGCTGTCGAAGTACCCCTCGACGACGACGCCCTTCGCGTGGTTCCTGCGGAATCCTAGCTGCCGGCCGAAGACTTCCTCGAAACCGTCGAGGAGCACCTGCGATGTCAGGCGTGCCGGCCCGATCCGATTGTTGACATACAGGAGTGCGCCGAGATCGACGGCTAGAAATCCGCCCACGACCGCCGTGCCGAGCACCAGGTTGCGCCTGCGAACGGAGGCGCAACCCCAGCTCGTTCGACGCTGATGGGGTCGGTCATCGGTCACTCTCACGAGCGCGTCGCTCACATTCACCCTATCGTCGCGCACCAAAGCCGGCAGCGGCGGTGTTGCAGACCGACGTGGCGCCGGGGCAGAACCACCTCATCTCGGCTTACTTGATCCCGACCACCATCGAGTCGGGGCCGACCAAGTGTTCGACGTAGCTTTCGCTGAAGCCCACCTCGGCCATCCAGCCGCGGCAGTCCGCACCCGTGTAATCGAAGCCAAGCGCTTCGATCAGCATGTTGAGACTCATCAGCAGCCCGAACGCGTTTTCGCGCCGGTCGTCATCGATGATCGCGTCAAAGACGATCAGCACCCCACCCATGGGAAGCGCGGCGTAGGCCTTCTGCAGGAGTAGGCGCTTCTGGTCCAGATCCCAGTCGTGAAGGATGTGGCCCATGATGAGCACGTCGGCGCTGGGCAAGGGGTCGGCGAAAAAGTCACCGGGTGTGAAGCTGAGGCGGTCGGCGAGCCCGAATCGAGCGACGTAAGAGTTGAAGATCGGTTCCACGGGGGGCAGGTCGAAGCCGCCGCCAGTCAGGTGGTCATGGGCAGTCGCGATGGCGACCGGGACGGCGCCCGACCGGAGCGAACTCCCGTCCGATACGTTCGCCCGGGCGCGCTTTCGCTCCCCACACGGGAATTGGGTCACCGTGCGAGGTTCGGTCCTGGGCGAGGATCCATACTCCTCGGTCGCCGTCCTGATGGAAGAGGGCCAGCCGGCCGAGCTCGCACCGCTGATCGCCGACGCGTACGGGCTCACCGACCGCGAACGACGCGTCATCGAACTCGTCGCCCAGGGCCTGTCCACCACCGACATCGGGCAGCGACTCCACCTGTCCGCCTACACCGTCCAAGACCACCTGAAGTCGATCTTCGACAAGACCGGCGCCAGTTCGCGAGGCGAACTCGTGGCCCGCTTATTCTTCGACCACTATGCACCCCGTCTACGAACCGCCCAGCCGCAGTGAAACCCGAGGGGCAGGTTCTGGCCGGACGTGGTCTGCGACAACTCTGCTGAGCGTGTCGCGACAAACGCGACAGCTAACGTGAGCCAAACACAGAACCACTGAGCAAGGACAGTCGCCGGGACTGGTTTCACTGACCGGCTACGGGCTAGCCGGCAAGGTATCGTCGCGCACCGGCATGGAAAGCAGTTCGACTAGTGAACCCGAAAGTCCTTGCACTCTAAGAATCGTCACAGTGACACAATGGCGCCGTTAGACGCGGGAAGCGACGCAAATCAATAGTGGGGGAGAGCTGAGGATCTGTCGGTCGGCGCCTTGATGGCTTTCTTCTCCGTGAAGCTTCGGCGCCTCGGATGGCCAGTCGACCAAGCGTCGACACGCCGAGTACCGATGACACCGCGTTGAGCACGTCATTGCCGGTGGCGACAAGAGCTTCTAACTATGTCGACCATCGCGTTGAAGACTGTCTCGTCAGCTCGCGCAACGAAACGTCATCGCGACGCGCAACCTGTGGAATGAACCCGGGCAGCTGCCCATCAGCCATGTCGGCGCCCGGCCGCGACCGGTCCTGTCGTCGCCATAGCGCCCGATGTACAACCGTCGGCGCAGTTACCAATGTCCCTGCGCCACAGATCAATTCGTCACAGTGACGTATTGCCGTCAGTGTGTGGGAGAGGGCGACCCGCCGTGGGTGGCCGATCGCGGGGGCCTGCATCCATGCTGTGGGCCGATCACCGACAGCTCGGTCACGAATCGTTACCGAACTTATGTGGACGCGGGCCCGAAATCTGGGTCGCGATCTGGGTCGCGACCTGCTTAGATTCTTCAATCGTCAGGGATACGAGCACTTCCGTCCAATGCAGCTCGCACTAGTTAAATGCCGATAAGCTACCTTATGTCAGGTAATGGTCGTATTACGTTACTCTGCACAGCTTTTCGATGCCAGTCGGTTGAAGGTGTCCGGTCTCAGTACAGTTGGCAGCTTTCGCAATCAATCTGGCACTCGACGGTTCGACCGCTCGTTCTCAGTGCAGCTGGCATCTCCAGATGATGCTCAGTGCCGGCTTGTGGGCTTGCGAGGCATTCGACGGGTCGATGCATAGCCCTTCGTCTTCAGCGCGTTCTCCGCGTACACGCAAGTAAGCCTTCGATCGATAGCGTTCGTGAAGAGCACTCAGATCGACACCCGGCGACGATCGCTGGCACCTCGACCAATCAGCGTCCCCATGCATTCAATACGTCACGGTGACGGTTCTCTGCGAGGGCGCCTGCAACCCCAATTATCGTTGTCCCCCACCAGGTTCAGTTGAGATCGGGCGCTCCAGTTCGTTGTGCGGGTCATCGCTGGGGGCAATCGGGTGGGCAGGTGTACCACCCATCGCCGGACACCTGGCCCGCTTCGGTCACAGCGGCGGTAGACACACCAGCTGGCATTGCCGAACATGCGATGCCGTGGTGTATGGACCGCCGCTCAACACTCACCGCATGGGGCTCGACGGGCCTGCGACCGTGCGGATCTCGACCAGACGTGACTGATGGTCTCACCGCCTCGTTCGGGCGCGTAGGGCCAGGACGATGAACGCAAGCAGCACCGGGCCGCCGAGGCGTAGAACGAAATCGATGAGCGTTCCCAACCCCTCCGTGTTCAAAGACGCGCTGCGGGCCTGTAGCAATGAAATGCTTTCTCGAGCGGAGAAGTTCAGGGCTCACCACAACTGTGCCGGCCGCTCCCCGCCCTCCGAGAAGCAACGCAAGACACCGCCCACCGACGGCGAACGTTACAGCCGCAGGGCGGCCTGAAGAGGCAAATCACAATGCGGGGACGGTCTTCTGTGAGCGTGTTGAAGCCCAATCACGCTGTCCCCCAGCGCGTTCAGTATCAGTTCACGGATAATAGTCATTATCCATCAAATCTAGTAGACAGCCGTTCACCCGTCGGCATCTTCCTCGTCCGTTACTACTGCCGAAGTGCTGAAATCCCAACACAATTGAGACGTTGGCTGGCATCGGTGTTGTGGACATCGCGCATTCCTCCGGCTTGGCTGCCGCGTCGACTGAGGACGGACAGCGAGACACCGAATTCTCGCTCACGAACGAGCTGATTTTTCGACCATCGCCGGTGTCGCCTGTTCCCGAGCAGGCTAGGTTGCCGGTATGGATCCACTGACCGGAAAGTTGCTTCTCGCTGCCGCGCAAGGCGCTGGCAAGGAGCTAGTCCAATTCGTCGGACCGTTAGTCGGTTTGGTGAGTGCCCAGAAGAAGGTGCTCGACGAGATTCAGCAAGATGTCAAAGCGCTGGTGGAGGGCCCGTTTGAGACAGCGCAGGAGTATGTGCAAGACGCACTGTTGGCGGTATCTAACGAGACTCAGGAAGAGTACTTGATGAGAGCTGACGAACAGTTCGTGCTAGCAGCTGCGCAGCAAACAGACCTGCTCAAGAAGTCGTACGCGTGGACCGGATCGGCGATCATCAAGGCTCATCTGAGACCTGCCGAGAAGGCCATCATCACACGGCACTTCCGAAACGCGTACACCAGCGGTGTCCAAGCCGGGCAGAAGACGGCCGATCCGGCGCCCAAGGACCCGCCCGGCCGGGTTGCGCGCTCTGCCCGTTGGCTGGGGAAGATGGCCAGTTCGCTTGGGCCCGCTCGTATCGCGATGGGCCGCCGAACACAGTCGGTGCGTGTGTCGAGCGTGATGTCGGTTAGTGTGCCTGTGCCCAGGGGCGGATCGTTACAGTTCGAAACGTACATGGCGACAAAGTCCGCGAAGGAACGCGAGCGTCGACTGGTGGAGATCAATAGCCATGTTTGTGCACTCCGGGAGATCTTGATTAGTTGCGGCGTGTCGGAGTCGGAGGTGCCGGCATACCGCGTCCGCTTGGAGGCCGGGCCTCGAATAACTTACGACTCGTGGCCCCATACAGAGACGACATACTGGGCCCTCGTCTTCGAGACCGCACCCAGCGGCGAGGACATTGCGCAGTGCGATTCCACAGTGATGTTAAGTGACGGACGCAAGCTTATGAATTTCGATGTCCAGCGGTGATCCCTGTGGCTGGCACGGCCATCCGGTCGCCGGCTCACGGCCGGTGTACTGCCACCCGACTAGGGCCGGTCCTTAGCGGGATGGATTCTCGCCCCGTCGTTATGTGCGGGACGTGGCGCATCGGAGGAAACGAAGCCATCCCGCTTCCACTAACGCTAACTCGGTACCAGCGCGTCCCGTCCGCCGCAATCGCGAAGCAGTCAACTTGGATGATCCAACCGTCGGCAAACGATCCGAGAGACAACGTGGGTGGGTCCCCGGGAAAGGCTGATTGACGGAGTACGTAGGCGTCCTCGAGATTGACAACCATGCGGGTGTGCTGGTAGACGCCGTCGTATCTGAGTTGAACAAGAGGCTGGGCCTCGTTGGTGAGCACGATATGACTTGTCGGTTCCAGAACTCCGCTACCAACGCCCCCTTGCTGACCCGCGAATCCGTCGCGTTCCACTGGGTGCTGCCATGGCGTTCTTCCATTTGAGATGGCCAAAGCCATAACCAGACGGTTGTGCACATTCCGGTGAGTAGCCGTGTCCTAACAGGGCGCCGCTGGCCGAAAGCGATATCTGGCGAGGCGCAAATGCTTTGATACCAATCATGACGGCATATCTGTCGCTGATCGGCGTCATTGCGGGCGCCGTCATCACGTTCGTCGCGACCAGTTACAAGGACTCAGTACAGTGGCGGAGATCCGAATCGGCCAGGGTCGGCGAGATGCGCCGCAAAGCTTATGCCGACTACGCCAGTGCAGTGAAACTGGAGACCACCACCTGTCGCCACGTCATAAGCGGCAGGACCTCGATCGACGAGGGCTTCGAGCAGATGGCCCAGCACCAGAAGGAGCGCACTGCCTTCTTCGAGAACGTGTTGTTGGTCGGGTCGCGCCAAACAGTCGCCGCTGCCCGAGAGTGGCAAAGCGCTGTCTCATCGTTCCGCAAGGCGATTCGCCGCAGCGATACGCGGGGCACTGCAGACTTCAAGCGGGGCACTGCAGACTTCAAAGAGCTCTACCGCGTGGCGGGAGTAGCCCGCGACCAGTTCTACTCGGCAGCGAGGAAAGACCTACAGGTCAGCGGGGACGTCTCTGCGGCCGGCCCAGACGACCTCACGCCACCTGCTTGAGCGCTACAGCCCGTGTCGCGCGCGGCGATTAGGACTCTCCCCAGCGGCATATCGGCTACCGTCGCGTAGGCCATCGCCTGCGGAATGACAACCGCTCCGCCAGCCAGTCCCGCGAGAATGTCGGCACGCAGCCACTGCCGCTGGTACGGCCGCACGGCCGGCGCAAGTACGAATCGTAAATTCGTCGCCTCGGCCATGCCACCTCCAGTCGCAACTACTTAACGCGCAACAAGATTTTGTCACCCGGCGCCAACGCCGATCCACCACCACAACAACGACTAATACCGGCCCGAGCACCTGCCGAAGCTGCAAGCAACCGGCCTTGCCGCGGGGACTCGACCGCCGCTTCATCGGTTGAGTCGGTCATGTCGCATGTAAGGGTCCAAATTCCTCATCGCCGCTTCGAGGAAATCAAGGGCAGTACAAGTGACTGGTCCCTCAAGGCTGCTGCGCAGTGGGTGTAGTCGGCGCAGGTAGCCGCATCACCTTGACACCACTCAGCCCGGCGTGTCGGCCCCATCCCGCAGACGAACACTCCCCCACCTACCAACTACTGAGCCCAAACACACAGACCAACAAGGGCTTTGGCCACCACACCAGAGTGGTGCCAATCGACGCCGGCCCGGCACCCGTGATTCATCTGATGAAAATGGCGAAGTCCTTCATGAATAATTGCTATTAGCCATGGCCAATGACTTAGGTTGGCACCGAAGCGGTTACACCGTTACACGGAGGGCCACTGCCGTTGCCGCCGTTACCGGCCTCACCGCCGCCGTCGCGCCGCCACGGTCCGCGGTGCCGAGTATTGTGCTGCCGCCGGGACGGCGCTGGTCACATCAGGTGCGAGATGCAACCCAGGTCGAGAACCAACATGTCGGTAATGGCGATGCGTCGCGACACCCGAGATCGCGGCCTCGTGGCCGTCGGTGCCCCAGAGAGGTCGCGCGGTGCGCAGCAGGATCGTTGCCAGCGCCAAACACGACCACAGGCTTACGGTTTCGCCGCGTTGTCCCTATGGCCGGCACACGGTCGATACGTCACTATGACGCTACAGCGGGCCCACTCTTGCTGTGCGCCAGGATGTTCCGGACCCACGTCATAGATAATAGTCATTATCCGTGAAATACAGCGGAAGGTGCTGGCGCGCAGCATAATTGGGCTGCCAGAACCGTTAGAGTGACGTATCGACCGTGTGTCGCCCTGAGGATCGGATTCAACGACAGGACGTCATCGTTTATGACTTGGTAGGTTCAGTAAGCGCAGAGCCCAACGGGGCAGACAGGAATTCTCGGCGGCCCCGTACAGATGCCCCCCACCAAGTCGATACGGACGGACTACGAAGCCGGCTGCACGGATGTGGTACGTGACCAGCTTGACAGGTAAAAACCGGCGCCAATCTGCCAGGCTTATTCTCCGAAAAGTCGCCGGATAGGCAAGCGATCTGAGATGGCCATTGGCCCTCGCGCATGCCGCAATAAGTCACGGTGACGCCTGCCTAGCCGAATTCCGTTGCGCACCAAAACCTTCCGCCCGGCGTTGTTGCCGCACCTGGTATTGCGACCACCACGCACGGTGCCTCGGTCGAAGTTCTACCGGCGCATATGTGGCTGGCTGTCGGCCCGGTGTGAGCCGGGGTGGCTATTCAACCGTCGCGCATCCATCTGCCGCGTGCCCGTTGGTATTTGACTTCGGGCATCGGCACGGAGCTTGTTAGATCGATCGCCGATGGTGGTGAGTCCGCGGTGTAGGCAACGACGCATTCAATCCGATCGATGTCGGTCTCGACGGTTACCGTGATGGCATACGTCGGATCGTCGCCGGTCAGGAACGGGGAGACTATGTGATCCTCGATCGTTACGAGCTCACCGGCGGGGATCTCCTTGTGCGGGGCCGGGTGTGACGGACAACTGCCCGGACTATCGATGTCGGCGGCTGCTTCGAAGCCGAGCAGCAAGGTACGCCGATCCCTGTCATAGCTTACGTGTGTGGCCCGTGAGACCACACGTACAGTGGCGGCAGGGTCTGAGACGTTGGCGACGGTGATTGCCACCAGGTGCTCCGTGGAGCTGTCGTCTATGTTGGGTGCGCTCGATCGGTCCGCGTCGAAGCGTTGGACGGTAACCGCCTCGACGGTCAGATGGGCTGACATGAGGACACCGATCTGGAGGCGTCGTCGGATGAAAGGAAATCCCCGGTCTCCAGTACGGCGCGCAAGACAGCGGAATCCGGCCAGTGGTCAATTAACCGACGCATCAGGAGTTTTCGAGCGATGACGTCGAAGAGCAGTTCGGCCCGAATTAGGTTGAGCTCACGCCTCAAATGTTCCGACAGCACGGCGTCCCTTGGAAGCGGCACCGTCGCAAGCCAGCTGCCAGCCGCGAACATCAATCGCCGGGCGGCGCCAGGCGCGTCGTGGTGCCAGTCAACCGCGTGCCGCATGTACATGCCCAGACCCTCGAGGATCCAGGCCGGTCCCTCGGGATCGGCGCCACTGGACTGAATGGAGTTCACGATCGATGCGAACGGGTTGCAGCTGGGAGGCCGCGTGGATATCGGTGGCAGTTCGGAACGGCGCGCGAGCTGACGACTCGCACTCAGAGCGGCCTCTGCGGCCTCGCCTAGACCCATAATCGGCATTGCGGCAGCCAGATCGGTGGCATAGGCGCCAAGCGATCGTTCGATTCTCCCAACCACTTCGTCGGGCTCCGACGCCGCGGTCGGCAGAGCTTGGACAAGCTTCACCAGATGCACCGCTGCTTGGACGCCGTAGTGACGCATCGAGTCACGCAACGCCGGGTCAGTAGAGACCGCGTCCGCCACCCGCGGGCTGAAGAGACGATACGAGTTCATCATTGGCGCCAGGATCGGCGCCGAGCCCAAGGTAATCTCCTGGAAATGACGCTTCGCTGACCGAAATGCCGCGATTTGCCGGGTAACCGGCGACCCGAGGGCGGCAGTGGCGATGGCACACTTCTTGCAATCTCGCCATGGATTTCGGGGCTTCTTCGAGCCGCACGCAGGAAACGTGAGATCACCCAAGGTCGGCGTTCCGTGTTGGACTGGAACGTCACCGGCGGGATGTATCGAAGGCAACGTAAGCTCAGCGCGAAACGCGTTGTCGTCGTTCCGGACCTGCTTCTCTCTAGCGAGGATTTCCGTAGGTGAGTCGCGCAGAACGTCGTCGTGGTACACGTGCGAGAGTTCATGTAGAAGGATCAGCGGCAACGGCATGTAGACCGTCTTCGTCATAGTTGTGTCCGGCATCAGGTAGTGCTTGCCGTCCGCATCCGTGACGTCCACATAAACTATGGACTCGCTTGTGTTCTCCACCCTCCAGGTGAACCCACCTCCCGTCGCTCTGATCGTGGCATTGTGCCCTGGCGCCGACGGGATCTGTGACGCCTCCAGAGCGGTGATCGTGATTTGCCGAGGTGTGTCAATAAGTGCCTTGATCAGAGTGGACCATCTTCCTCCATTCGGGGCTCCCCCGATGTAGTAGACACCAAGTACGAAGTCGTAGCGCTTGACGTAGAAGGCTGGATCGCAGCGAGCGATCCCGACGAGCGCCTCGAAGATTTGGTACGTTCGTTCTGGTTTGATCAAGTTGAGGCTGACATCTAGAACCATTGCGGTTAGGTCCTCTCGGTCTGCGAACTGCGGGTGTAGGCGCTTGGCCGTGAGAGTGCGGTGGTCTGAATGTCGACCACGCGACCACGTGCGTCGAGTACGTACATGGCAGGGGTGAAAGACACGCCGACTTGACGGAGAAGCTCCCCGGCGGGATCGCCGAAAAATTCTATTTCCAAACCATACTCGGCCTTCAGCGCGTGAGCCGCCTCGGACGAGGCATTATCGACGACCACCCCAACGCACGGCGGTTGCGGGCTGTTGCCTATGTCAGTCCGTAGTCGTCGTATCACCTCTGCCGACGCGGCTCCGGTGTCGGCGAACAACACCCGGGTGCCGATGGTGCCGGGTCGCGCGAGAGGTGGTGCCGGACAGTCACCGTCGGTGAAGTCGAGCGGAAAGAGTTGACCGACGAATTCGGGGGCGCCGATCTCGGCCATGGCGGCCGGCTGACTCGACACCAACCGAGTATCGAGAGTGCGCACTAGGTCACGCCAGTCGACCGCGTTGTTGCCGACCCAGCTGATCACCCCGGCGGGGTCGACCAGTCTCCATTCGGTGGACTCGGTAGTGTCGAGCGCCAGCCATCGTTTCCAGCTACCACGAGTATCCTCCGTAATCAGCACGGGAGCTGTAACTTTGGTGCGGAAGTGCTGCATTTTCTCAGCCGCGTCTGAGCCCGCCAACGTGTCGAAAGCACCGTCGATGAACAGTGCGACGACGATGAGCCCGGCATCCGTCCGGTCGCATTGTTTCAACGCTTCGGTTATCGCCTCTGCCGCCTCACCATCCCAGTCGGCGCCCATGAATACGACCAGTGAGTTGGATGTCGGCCCAGCGTCGGGCGCTACCGAGGATCTCATCAGGCCAATCTCGGACGATCGCCCCACGCGCCCATCGAGTAGCGGATCAAATGTCCGCAGGTACGGTCCTAGTTCCGGCGGCATCTTCACGGCATAGCCGAATGTGCTGCAGCGAGCGGTGGTATGGACCGGGACCAACGCGCCCGTGACAGCGTCGACCGACACGCCGTTCACAACGAGGCACACCTCGCCCCATCCGTCCAACCCTGGCAGTGGACTCTCACCGCCAGCCATGAACCCAAATTTGGGGCGGCGTCGAATCGGGCGCTCGAGGTAGAAGCTGTGAATGTGCGAACTCGAGCCTGCTACCGTTGAAGGTCGCTCGATGAGGTTGGTGAACCATCGCCATGTCCAATGGAAGCTGTCCACCCGGCCGCCTGGTATCCAGCTCTCGATCGCGTCGAAAAAGCCGCCGGTGTCATCCTTCTTGAACGACACGCGAGGTGCCCGGCGGTGTGAGAGTCGCACTCTGCCACGGAGGACTATTCCATCCCGATCGAATGACACGTCATCGAAAGTGGCGTTGGCGGATCCGTCAATCGACCGCATTTCCTTCACCAGGACTGACTTCTGTTGTTCAACGTCTATCGTATCCAGGAGATCCTGCGCATCCTTTATCCGCGTTGCCAATAGGCTCCGGGCCTTCTCGACGATCATGTCCTTCGCGTATGCCACCGCAAGCCACACGCCAGGGCCGGTGAAGTCCACGCTCGGATCACCTGCGGCCGACACCACGAATCTCTTCGTTGGCACATCGAATTGAATCGAGAGGCTCTGCGCGATCGTCGCCTCCACCCTGAGGTCACGGGCTTCGACGTCTATTCCCCAGTCGAACACGCCGCTCATGTAGAGGTAGGGACACCGCCCTGAACCGTGCGCAGTGATCTTGAGGACACCGAACGGAGTGAGGGGGCTCGTCACCCCGAACCCGCCAAGCCACTCCGTCGTGACCGAGTCGATCTCGACGCGATAGTCGATGACGAGCCCACCACCGATCCCGGCGTCCTCACTATGGCGATGCTGGTACCACCATCCCGCCACGCTGTCGACCTGTTCCTGCACCAACTGGACGATGTAGTCGCTGCTGACCGCGACGGCAAAGTCGTGGCCGCTCAGAAAGACGCGCGAAATAGACCGCCGCTTACCGCCTTCGGCGGCAGAGCCGTCCACAGTCAATGGCACGGCTACCGCCGACCCGCCACTTCGGTTCAACGTGATCATCCGCCGAAACTCGGGAGTGATCGAATGTGGTTTCGGCGCGTAGGGCCCCGCCAACAGCGCGGCCACATGGCGACCGATATCGGCGCGTACCCGTTCGCGGCGGACGCCGATAGGTGCTACGAGATCGTCTTCATACGCAGAGCCGTCAAACGTAACCGACGGCGGTTCAACCTGCAGCCAAATGTAGTCATCGGCGATCTGTTCCCATCCGGGACATTCCCGATCAACGCGTGCCCAGCGATACGTCGCGCGAATCTTGCCGTGGACGATGTCGGCCAACGGTTTAGTGCCCGGATCAGCACGATAACGGGCGCGAAACCCGAAAGTCAGTCGAACACGATCTCTCGAGCCGTCGATCAGCGTGATCCGCGGTACGCCGATCTGGGCCGCAAAGGAACCGCGCTGACCTGGCACCTCACCGCGGTCCCCGGTTCGGAAGTATGCGATATGCGGAAGGCTCGGCAGATCTGAATCTGTAAAACCGTTTTGATGCATAGTGGCCGCAAGTCGATTGAGCGTCGAGCCGCTCACTTGCAGGACAGCATCGAAATCACCCGTTCGCCCATTCGGCATGTGCTTCTCCCCCGGCGCAATTACAACAAACAGCGCAGATTTGATCGAAGCACACCGCACGAAGGTCGGGACACGATTGACGGACAAAACGTTTGAGAAAGCCACAGCTGCGAGTATGCCGTCGGAACCTGGCTGACTACTGTCGCCAGACGTTGACTTTGTCCGTCGAGCATCAGGCGCTTGCCGTAGTTCACGATTTGCGCGCTATAGATCTTGTCGACGAAGCGGTAGATGCCGACGATGTTGTCGCCATCCTTGTTGTCAAATGACTGCCGGTTGACCCATCGGCCCTCAGCCGACTCGCAAGTTCGAATCGGCCGAGCAGAACAGCGTCTAGATCGTCGCCACGCCGACGCGACGTCGACGCGGCGCCTGGATACCCGCATCACCGACCGCCGCTCCCTAAGGCACGGTCTCAAGCCACCGAGTACTCGTCGTACACGTTGGGTAAGGCGGGTGCTCCTTATCGCGGACCGCAACCGCTCCCTATCGCACGCACGAACTCGCACCGCGTGAGCACGCACCGTTACCAGCTGGGTGTCCAATGAGTCTGCGCCCGATGCCCCTTCCGACGCTGGTTGTCCGATCCGGAAAAGGTGAGAGTCATCCGGCAATACATGACAGTGTCGGACTGTTTGATTCTGGATAAGTTTGACAGTGCCGGACAGCAGGTCGTCGCCAGCGCAACTGCCTGCCGAATGTCGATCTGTTGCCCACGTTAGGCGGCCCCCGGGCGTCGCATTGCTTCACAGTGACGTATTGGCCGTGAGTGGCCGGATGGGGCTTGCGTGGCTTAAGAGGGCGAATCACCGTCCCATGCAACGATTTCCGGGCCAGGAAGTGGATGTCGGGAACTGCGAAACTCGGCTCGCTTGCCGAACCTGCGCGCGCTGCCGGCCGTATGTCAGGCGTCGCGGGCTCGTCCCATGCCTGCGCCATCAGCGCCGGATCGCGCAGGTCTCGACAGCTATTGGCCACCCGGCGCAGATCTTCCACCGTCCTCCGCCGCGGGATATCTGCGGGTGTGTCGTGGCTGCCCTTCGGTGGCGTCTGATCGCACATCGGCGGCCGCGATCAAGCGACGTGTTCCCGCGCGAAGTCGCTGATGCAGGCACTGATCTCACCGACAACCTCGCATGGCAACATGTGTGTCCCGTCCCTCCAGAGCCGATAACGCCACAACGGCACCACCCTTCGTATCCGGTCGATCCCCTTCGCAGAATCATGAATAGTGTTGCCCGCCAGCAGAACCTGAACGGGAACGACGACCGACCGCAATAGGGAATCACGCACATATCGGGGAAATGGCGTCCCGAATGACGCAAATTCTGAGCCAGCAACCATCACCAGCTGCATCACGCTATCGAGCAGGCTGCCTGGCGCCGGGCGGCCAAGAAGCTCCCCCCACGATGCGCTGCTTGCGCTCAGCGCTCGGAAGCAGGAGAAATGCTCCCTTGCTCCAGAACGTCCTCGACAATCGCGCCACGGTATTGCACGGTTCGATGAGTATCACCGACGCCAGTCGATCGTGAATGCGAGCGGCGGTCTGAACAGCGGTCCAGCCCCCATACGAGTGCCCGACCAGGTGCACACCATCCAAGCTCAGCGCTTCGAGAACCTCATTGACGCAACGAGCGCAGTGATTGGTGGTCCACATCGACTTGGACTGGACACTCGCACCGGGCTGGCCGAGCATATCAACGGTATAGACAGTGAATTCGCTTGCCAGAGCGGGGATGTGTTCCGCCCACATTGCAGATGTCGCCCAGAAGCAATGCAACAGGACCAGCGGCACGCCGCCATCAGGTCCATGCTGATAGACGCGCACAACACCGAATTCAGTCGGTACATCGTGGACAGCACTCGGGGGCGGGGTCAGCGACCGCACACGGTCATAGATCGCTAGATAGCGCTGCCGTGATTCCGCGTTACGAAAGCCGGACTTGTCAGCCACCGACACAGTCTCCAACCGAGAACTGGACATTGCCCGCCATCCGCGGCCGAACGGCGTCAGCACGATTCTCGGACATGCCGCCGCTCCCCTGCCAATCGTGGGATATACCCTTACAGATAATCCTGTTCTCGACGAACGAACTAGCCCATCCGATCACCGTGGGGCACAGTCAGATACACCCGAATGGGCCTACAGATAACTGAGGCGCTGTCGGCGTCAGGACCATCCGGCAGCGCCGGTGCCCCGAGCGGGGCGCATCGCGGAGCGTCACCAGTGATGTGGGCGCAGAGCGGGCCCGACGACGTGGTCGACGTGCGGGCCGCTGACGTCGTGGGTGAAATGCGCGCCGTACCAGGCGACGACGTCCTGGCCGAGGATCGACTCGCCGTTGCGGTACTTGTCGATCTGGATCTCAGTGCCGACGATCGGCTCGTCGTCGATCTCGTTGGAGTGGTAGCGCAGGAACCATACGTCGCCCTTAGCGTAGGCGTCGCCGGCCGCGGTGCCGTCGTTGTGGCCCGGCACGATGTCATAGCCGCGCCCGGTGCGCTGGTTAGAGATCCGCCAGCAGCGGTGGTGGCCGGCGTCGCGCAGCCGCATGATCTCGGTCGCCTTCGTGTGCCAGTTCTTGCCACCCACTATCGGCGGGTCGTTGAACTCGCTGACGACGTTGCCGCCGGCGGTCTCGATGTCGAAGTCCAGGCGCCAGTAGACGTGGTGGTGGTGGCGGTTGCACACGCACGAGCTGGCTGTCGCGTCGAAGCCGAAGCGCGGGCGGATCGTGCCGTCGACGTGCAGGCGCCACTCGCTGACGTACCGGTACCAGCCGGCCTGCAGCTCGCAGACGAGCACGACCTCGAGGCCGTCGACGTAGATCGCGGTCCCCAGGAACGTGCCGCTGTCCGAGCCGGTATCGAGGATCGTCTTGGCCGGGCTCGACGCCAGCAGGAAGCCCGGCGCTACGTTCGTGCCCGGCGCGTCGATCATGCCCTCCTGGTACTGCCAGTCGCGATACGGGCCGCAGGCGTTGGCGTCGTAGAGGACGTTGAGAATCGGCACGTGGGCGCGGTAGAGGACGCGTCGCCCGCGGTAGTCGACGAAGCGCAGATCGACGCCCGATCCGTAGGTCCCCGAGGAGGCGGATGGGCGCACGGCGAGGAACCGCCACACGCGTGTCGCGCCGAGGAAGACGTTGACCCACACCTGCCCGGCCGTGCCCTGGCCCGTGGTCGGCTGGCCGGCGCTCGGCGGCGCCTGGCAGATGTTCGGGTCGGCGCGCGCGAGCGGCGGCGCGCCATCGGGGAAGCGCTCGACCTGGCCACGAACGAGGTTGACGCCCACGATCTCATGCTGATTGCGCCGACGCTTGTCGACCGGGCGTAGCCCGACCGTGAGCGTGCGCTCGATGCTGCCATCGGGCTGCTCGCCGCCGGCGAGCGGGGGCATCGGCTCGTAGGGCACGAGCGCGCCGTCGCGGACCGCCGCCCCGAGCGCCGGGTCC
>C688J35102_120989985_pt1 | contig 17615 bp, 14 predicted proteins | sample HopSoiMetagenom2_FD_35102 | JGI IMG/M metagenome (IMG submission 35102)
AGGACTCCGAGCGCGAATATTCCGCGAAAGACGTGCGCGAGATCGGCGCCCGATGCGTTCGCAGCCTCCGTCACGACCGTAGCGCCCCCGCGCTGTGGCGCAAGCCCGATCGCGGCAAGCACGATGGCTCCCATCACTGCCACAATGAATGCAGCAGTCAGCCCGCGAAAGAAGTTCATTGCCCCCATGGCGGCGCCGACCTGATATCGCGACACCGCATTCTGAATCGAGACGGTGCCGACCGGATATGTTGTGCCGATCCCGAAGGCAACTACGCTGAGAAGGCATGCCACAGCTATCGGCGAGAGGGCCGGCTCCCAGACCAGGACGGATAGCCCTGCGATCGAGCATACCAATCCAATGATCGGCACGCGCTTGTAATGCTCCAGATGCATCATGGCGCGGCCGGCCACGATCGATCCCGGTGTCGACATCACGATAATGGGAATCAGACCTAATCCTGAATCGCTTGCGGAGAATTTATGCACGACCTCGTAATAAAGCGGCAGATAGATGGTCAGCCCGACCACCACGCCCTGCGAGAACGACGTGCACATGGAGCCCATGCGCATGACCTGATTGGCGAGTACGGGTAAAGGCAGGAAGGGCTCGGGTGCTCGTATCAATCGCCACGCGAAAAGTAGCGTCAGCGCCGCCCCGAGCAAGACCAGCGCGCCTATTGGCGGTGAAAGCCAGGGGTATCGCGTTCCGCCCCAGGTGAGCGCCAGAAGGAGCGGAATTGCGGTCGCCATCATCAACCCGGCACCAAGCAGGTCCAGCTTGTGCCAGCGCTCATGCCGTGGCAGGTGCTTGAGGCTGTGACGCGCCATCAATGCCGCCAAGAGCCCGACCGGAACATTGGCCCAGAAAATGACGGACCAATGGAAGTGCTCGGCGAGAACGCCGCCGAGAACCGGGCCGGCGAGACCAGCGGTGACCCAGACGCTCCCCATATAGGCCTGGTATCGGCCGCGTTCGCGCGGCGCGACAGCGTCGGCGAGAATAGCCTGCGCCAGGGGCAGAATGCCGCCCCCACCGACCCCTTGCAGCCCGCGACCGAGAACGAGCATGATCATGTCGCGCGCAACGGCGCAGGCGGCGGAACCGGCGACGAAGATCCCGATGCTGGCCAGCATCATGGCGCGACGGCCATAAATATCGCTAAGCTTGCCGTAGAGCGGCGCGACGGCGGTGGAAGTGAGCAGATATGCCGTGACCACCCATGGCAGCATTTCAAAATTGCGAAGATCGCGCCCGATGGTCGGCAACGCGGTGGCGACGATGGTCTGGTTGAGCGCCGCGAGAAACATTGCCAGCGTGAGGCCGAGCACGATGGTACGAATCTCGCCGTGGCTGAGCACCCATCGACCGGGCTGCGGGCCGGAAGGGAGCGACGTCTTCTCTTCCGGCATTAATTCTCCGGGCGAATGTGCAGTAGAATCGTATGGCGGACGGAGCTTAACCGCACGACCTCATCTTGAGGAGGCGCGAAGCGCCGACTGGAAGGATGGCCGCTGCACGATTGCGCTTGTGACCGTCCTTCGAGACGCGCGCAAGAGCGCGCTCCTCAGTTCGCGGTTAGTTGAGATCCTCATATCATCCGAACCTCGGAATCGGCGCACCAATTAGCAACGTTGCACAACATAGGGTGGATACAGCTGAAGGCCGACGAACATGAAGACCATTCTTGTGCCGACCGAGCAACATGAGCTGATGGCCTCCATGTTGCAGACCGCGGTTCTCCTTGGCCGAAGGTTTGACAGCTACATCGAAGGATTCGCACTGTTTCCGGCCATGGTCGAGATCTACGCGCTCGATTCCGAGATTTCCCTCCCCATCGAGGTGAAAGAGCATGATGCCGAGATGGCGAAACAGGCGCGCAGGCTCTTCGAGCAATTCATGCAGGGCCAGGGCATAGCGCACTCGAAGACGCCCGTTCCAACCATTTCCTTCGACTGGTTTGAAGACGCACCCGACGGCGATGCATTTGTCGGCAGCTACGGCCGTGTGTTCGACATCATTGTGGCGGGCAGGCCCGGTGCAGGGCGGGGATCGCGACCCAGCATGGCGACGATCGAGGCCGCGTTGTTCGAGGCCGGCCGCCCGGTCCTGATAGCGCCACCCTCGGCGCCGCAGCGTCTGGGCGAGAACATCTTGATTGCGTGGAATTGCAGCACAGAACAGGCGACATCGATCGCGCTTGCGTTGCCGGTTTTGCAAAAGGCAAACCGCGTCACCGTGCTGACGGTGCAAGGGGGGACGGTGCCGGGTCCCACTGGCGAGCAGCTCGCGCGTCACCTCGAGCGCAACGGCGTGGCTTGCGAGCCGGTCACCGTCGGCCCGGAGGGCCGCAGCACCGGCGAAGCCATCCTGGCGAACGCGGTGGCGCGAAATTGCGACCTGCTGATAAAGGGCGCATATACCCAGAGCCGATTGCGACAGATGATATTCGGCGGCGCCACCCGGCATATTCTCGCGAACGCTACGCTGCCGGTGCTCATGGCGCGCTGACGCGCATGGCGCGGTCATGCCCGCGCTTGTCCGCTCCCTGCGTCACTTTGCTGCACGCTCGTGCGAGCGCCGCCGGTGTGCAACCGAAACGCAGCATCCGCATAACGTTCAACGGACGCGTTGGCAATTGTTCATGCATTCATAACTTCTACCGGATACGCAAAGGGACAGGGAGAGGTGGCTGAGTGGCTTAAGGCACCGCAGATGCGGCACACGGGCAACCGTGTCGGGGGTTCGAATCCCTTCCCTCTCCGCCAAGCGCCCGTTTTGGCCCGGACTCGGCGTAGCCCGGATGAGCGTAGCGATATCCGGAGCTGACCCGCGTGTCGCTTCGCTCATGCGGGCTAAAAGCGCACCTGAGACTCCGATAAAAGAGGATTTTAATCCGCGGGTCCCAGTACCTGCATGAACGGCAGCAGCTCATCGTAGTGCTTTAGCACCAGCGCGATGTTTTCCTTGAACTGAATTGGCTTTGCGCCCTTGAGCGTCGCCTCGAGCTGCGCCAAGTCCTCTTTCTTTGCCTCGTCCGACACGGATTTGTCCGCCTTGAGCGACGCGATCTCCTCCCTGACCCGTTCAGGTGGTTCGGTGAACTTCCTGGTATGCTGGTCGATGTGGGACATGATTATCGCGATATTCGTCGACACGTCGTCATGTTCGGCGAGGCTTGCAAAGCCGTGCTTCCTGGCAACAGCCTCTCCTTGCGCCTTCACCTTCGGGTCCGAATTGTCCACATCCGCCCCATAGATCTTTGCCATCTCCTCGTCGGCCGCGATGAATCCCTGAATATGTTTCTCGGTGAGCTTGATCTGCTTCACGTCTTGCCCTGTGGCCGTGCCGGGATCAAACAGACCAAGGCAGAAAAGCGCCGGGAACAACGCAAGCAGAAAGCTCCGACAGATCGTCACTGCATATCCGTTTCGAATGAGCGACATGGCATAGCTCTCCATCTCGAATTGATCCCTTGCACACCATAATTTGGGCCGCGGCATGACCGTGGCCCGGTTGAGACTAGTTCTGCCGGTCACTGGGGGTAAGCGCCATCTTCTCGAACAGGGCGCCACAGAGATGGTTGGTCGAACCCGCACCCGCGGATGCATAAGCAAGCTTGCCGGGATCCTTGGCATAAGAGATGAATTCCGCGGGGATGGATGCGCGCGTCACCATGGTGTTGGTCACATAGGCCAAAGCGTAATAGGAGAGAAATCGCTGATACTGTCGAACGGCATCGCGGCAAACAGCGCATGATTCATGGTGTGAACGCTCATGGTGTTGAACAGGAACGTGTGGCCGTCCGGCGTCGATAGGGCCACGCCGGCTGTCCCAATGTTGCCGGATGCTCCGGAGCGGTTTTCCACCATGACCGGCTGCTTGAGCGCGCGCTGGAGATGCTCGGCCACGATACGCGCCAGGATGTCGGTCGATCCGCCCAGGGCGAACGGAACAACGAGGGTATGGGGCGGTCGGGGTAGGCGGCAGTGATTCGCAACGGCGCGGTTACCGCGAGGCCAGCCATCCCGGCGAGGACGCGCCGTCGGCTTGGTTTCCTCATGCCCCTCCCTTCATTATCGTCACACCAGCAACGCCTGATGGTAGCCCGGATGAGCGTAGCGACATCCGGGGCTTTCCCTCTTGCCTGCACCCCGCATTTGGAGTCGCCCATGCGCGCTACAACTACAATTGCCCGAAACAAACGACATGAATAGGACATAGCATGGCGCGCGTATCGCTGATCCTGGAGCAGGACCATCCCGAACTTGCCGAGCTGGTCGAGAAATTCCGTGCCGGCCGGCGCGGGCGCATGATCAACATCTACCGCATGCTGCTCAATAGCCCGCCGCTCGCCGAGAGCTGGTTCAACCACTCCAATGCGGTGCGCTGGCGCACTACGCTGGACGGACGGCTGCGCGAGATCGTGATCATCCGCATGGGCCACCTCGCGCGCTGCGAGTACGTCTTGCGCCAGCACGTTCCCGCGCTCGCGCTGGCAGATGGAGTTACCCTTGCGGAATGCGATGCGCTCGCTGACTGGAAGGGTACGAAATCGTTCGATGCGCGCGAACGCGCGGCGCTGGCCTACACCGACAGCATGACGCGCGATATCGCCGTTCCTGATGCGGTGTTCGCAGGGGTGAGGCGCCATTTCAACGAGAGGCAGGTCGTCGAACTGACCGTGCTCATCGGCACCTACAATATGAACGCGCGCGTGCTGCGGGCGCTCGAGCTCGACCTCGAGCCGCAGACGTAGGCGTGGAGGCGGTGAGCAAAGCTTTTCGCCTGCATCGATACGGAGGCCCCGAAGTCCTCCGCTACGAGGACGTGGACATCGGCGAGCCCGGCTGCGGCCAAGTACGGATTCGCAACACCGCCGTTGCGGTCAATTTTCGCGACGTCCTGGTGCGGCGCGGCACTCACGCCGTGAAGTCATTTCCCTCCGCTATCGGTCTCGAGAGCGCCGGCGTGATCGATGCCGTGGGAGGCGAGGTCCTGGGCTTCTCAGTCGGCGATCGCGTCGCCTATGCCGGCGCGCCGGAGGGCTCGTACGCGGAGGCGCGCATCGTTCCTGCGGCCCGCCTCATCGCGCTTCCGCCCGCGATCGATGAGCGCACCGCTGCGGCCATGACGATACGCGGCCTGACGGCACGCTGCCTTCTGCACGACACCTTCAAGGTGAAACCCGGCGATACCGTCCTCATTCATGCGATCGCGGGCGGAGTAGGCCTCATCATGTGCCAATGGGCGAAGCATCTCGGTGCAACGGTCATCGGCACCGTTGGGAGCGATGCCAAGGCTGCCGTCGCGCGCGCACACGGCTGCGATTACCCCATTGTCTATGGGCGGGAGGATTTCGCAGAACGCGTCCTGCACATTACCGGGGGCGAAGGCGTGCCCGTCGTGTATGATTCGGTGGGCAAGACAACGTTCGAGGGCTCCTTGCGCTGCCTGCGGCGGCGAGGCGTCATGGCGTCGTTCGGCGAGGCATCGGGCGACCCCGATCCGGTGCCGCCGCGCCGATTGGGCGCTCTGGGCTCCATCTATCTCACGCATCCCAGCCTCACGAACTATACCGTCACGCGCGACGAGCTTCTCGCCGCCGCGAACGACCTTTTCGCCATGGTGACGACCGGCAAGATTAAAATAGAGATCGGCAGGACTTACGCGCTGCAAGACGCGGCGCGCGCGCATGCCGATCTGGAATCGCGCAAGACTACCGGATCGATCGTGATGGTGGTTTGACAGCACCTGCAACACTCTCCCGTCGCAAGTCCGGGCAGGACGAGACCTGTCATCCATGGCCTGTGGCGAGCGCCGCCAACTTATCGGGCGCCAACGGAGCCGCATCGCCGCGCCAGACGATGTGCAGGTCTGGCCGGAGAAGCAGGAGATCGCGATCGTAGAGGTCGCGCGCATGCTCGTCGGAAATGTCGAGCACCTGCAAGGGCGCGCCAATCGCACCAAAGGCACGAATGAGCGCCGTAGTATCGGCGCGCGTGCCGCCGAGCCGCAGGAGCGTATAGCCGTGACCGTAACCGATACGGTCCGCCATCGCGCTCCCATCATTTAGCCAAAGGTGCGGCAGCCGCGCCCCGGACCAGGTGGTCGGGACATAGTGCATGAAATCGAGGGCAGGCCCCTCGCCAGGCTCGTCGGCAATCAGGGGCGAGCCGATATAGCGATAGCCGAGCTCAGCCCCGATCATCTCGTTGGTCTTGCGCTGCTCGACATCGGCAATGCGGGCGAGATTGGTACGCGTCGCAGCGCCTTCAAGTGTGGTCTCGGCGATATTTGGCCGGTAGGCGGCGCGCCATTTTCGCCGCCCCAGACTGGCGTGGCGCGAAGCTGCGACATTGCGTTCCCCCACGTGGCGCCGCTCGATCTCATAGGACGGCAAGAGGCCGGGGCCACCCCAGCCTCGCAACACCGCCGCGAGCTTCCATGACAAATCGACGGCATCGCCGACGCCGCTGTTCATGCCCAGCCCGCCGGTCGGAATCATAAGATGAACGGCGTCGCCGGCGAGGAACACGCGTCGCTCTGCATAGCGGTCCGCCAGCAACAGGTTCTGTTTCCATTCGCCGACGTACAGCATCTCATAAGGGAGCGGCAGGGCGATTGTCTGCTCGAACTGTTTGGCCATGTCGGCGTCGCGCTCGACCACGGAATGCAAGGTGAAATGCCTGGTCGAATCCTGGACGATAAGCTGCGTCGCGCGATCGTCGGCCACGTGATAGTGGCGCCCTTTGCCAATCGGGATGCGCTCGTAGAGCTCGTCGCAACGGTAGAGCGCCTGGCGCAGCGCCATGATGCTGCCCTCGCCTTGCAGCGAAATGCCCAGCTGCTTGCGGACCAGGCTCGAGCCTCCATCGCAACCGACCAGATAGAGGGCGCTGACCTCCGAGACTGTGCCGCCGACCTCCTTGATCATCGCTTTGACACAGAGCTGATCCTGGGTGAACGACAGAAACTCGCAGCCGTAACGCACCGAGATCGACGGATACTGCTCCGCGACCGATTTCAGCAGCGGCTCGAGCGTATATTGCGAGATCAGCTGATAAGGCTCCAACGGCAAGCTGCAATCGCTGCTCGCTGCGATCTCTGCTTTGGCCTCTGCGACGGAAGCGTACGCAAGATGCAGAAGCGGCGGATCGACGAGAGAGAGCACGATGAACACGTCCATCGGGCAATGCGCCGGAAGCCCGGCGGCGCGCACCTTCTCCGCAATCCCCATGCGGCGATAGATCTCCATGCTGCGCGCGTTGCAGCGTTCCATTTTCGGAAGAAACTGCGGCGCCTCTTTCTGCTCGACAATCATGGCGCGCACGCCGCGCAGGCCGAGATCGATGGCGAGCGTCAAGCCGGTCGGACCGGCGCCGACAATGAGGACCTGGATCTCCATATCGCCCTTCACCTCTCCCCGCTTGCGGCCCGCAAACGGAGCGAGGGAGCAGACCGAGCTCGCTGCTGTGACATCCTCACCGATCCTCAGACGAGGGCTCGAAATCGGCGAGCTCGGTTCCTTCCTGCACGAAGTCGCCGACGGCGCATTTGAGCGCCTTGAGGCGGCCGTCGCCGGGAGCGCGCAAGGTGTGCTCCATCTTCATGGCCTCGAGCACCAGGAGGGGTGCGCCGCGCAGCAAATCTGCGCCCGGCTCGGCGAGAACGCGCGTCACCGTGCCTGGCATCGGCGCGACGATTCGGCGCCCTGCTTCCGCCTCGCCCATCTCGGCGGCGAACGGGTCGATCCAATGCAGGTCGAAATGCCCGTGCGGAGTTGTGAGATCCAGATCGCGGCCGGACCATGTCGCCGAAACCGGTTCGGTCGTCTCGCCGAGCGTAACATCGAATCGTGCCTCGGTACCGCGCGCACATCGGAGCGGCGCTTGGCTCCCCGCATAGTCCAGGATTATCCCTTCGCGGACATACCACAGCACCGCATCGAACCGTTGGCTGCCGTGCCGAAAGCTCAACCGGCGCGAGCGGCGCGCCCACAGCATCCAACCATTCGTCCCCTCCCATGGCGAGGGAAGATCGTCCTTTGCTGCAATGCGCTCCTCCTCCTCGCGCCACAGGATCGCCGCGCATGCCGCAGCCATGGCAAGCGCCCCCATCGGCGCAGCGGCGGTCAGCGCCGAAAGCTCGCGCTCGATCAAGCCGGTATCGATGTCACCATTCTCCACCTGCGGGTGGCGTATCAGAACGCGGAGAAACGCGAGATTGCTTGTGATGCCGACAATCTCGAATTCCCCGAGCGCTTGCTGCATCCGAGCCAGCGCCCTTGGGCGGTCATCTGCCCACACAATGACCTTCGCGAGCAAAGCGTCATAGTAGGGGGTCACCGCATCGCCGGCACGGAAGCCGGTATCGACACGGACGCCCTCTCCTGCCGGTTCGCGCCAGCCGCGAATGACACCGGTCGAGGGCAGGAAGCCCTTCTCCGCGTCCTCGGCATAGATGCGCGCCTCGATGGCATGACCATTCGCCCTGATCTCGTCTTGCTTGAGCGGCAGCTTCTCGCCGCAGGCAATACGCAATTGCCATTCGACGAGATCGATACCGAGGATCATCTCAGTGACGGGGTGCTCGACCTGGAGCCGCGTGTTCATCTCGATGAAATAGTACCTAGATGCGTCAGCAATGAACTCGACCGTTCCGGCGCCCAGATATCCGACAGCTTGCGCGGCGGCGCGGGCGGCTGCGGACATTTCGGCGCGCCGTTTGGGCGTGACCGCGATTGAGGGCGCCTCCTCCACCACTTTCTGATGCCGGCGCTGCAACGTGCATTCGCGCTCATAGAGCGAGACAATGTTGCCGTGACTATCGCCAAACACCTGCACCTCGATATGGCGGGGACGGGCGATGTATTTCTCGATCAACATTTGATCGTCGCCGAATGCGGCTTGCGCCTCACGCTTGGCGCTTGCCAACGCCTCAGCGAGTTCGCCGGGGGCGGTCACGAGACGCATTCCCCTCCCCCCACCACCGGCAGAGGCCTTAAGCAGTACGGGATAGCCGATGCGCGCGGCCGCTTGTGCCAGTGCCGCAATCGTTTGATCGGCCTCGTGATAGCCCGGCACGATCGGCACCCCTGATGATCGCATCAGGGCTTTGGCCTGCGATTTCGATCCCATCAGGCGTATGGTAGCGGCCGCTGGACCGATGAAGATCAGTCCGGCATTGGCGCAAGCCTGCGCGAACGCCGCATTTTCGGAGAGAAAGCCGTAGCCGGGATGGATGGCTTCCGCACCGGCCGTGCGGGCTGCGGCGATGATCGCGTCGATGTTGAGATAGCTATCCTTGACCGGCGCCGGACCGATCGCTACCGCGGCGTCGGCGAGCGTCGCATGCAGCGCAGCGCGGTCGGCCTCGGAGTAGACCGCCACGGTACGAACGCCCATGCGCTTTGCCGTTCGCATGATCCGGCAAGCGATCTCGCCGCGGTTGGCGATGAGGAGCGTACCGAAGCGGCGAACCAGCGGCACTCTTACATCCTGAACACGCCGAACCGGGTCGGCTCAGGCGCAGGCGCGTTCACCCCGGCGGCAATGGCGAGACCCAGCACCGTGCGTGTGTCCGCGGGATCGATGATACCGTCGTCCCAGATGCGCGCAGTGGCGTAATAGGGACTCCCCTGCTGCTCATACTGCTCCCGGATCGGCGCCTTGAACGCTTCATCGTCGCCGGCGCTCCAGGCGCGGCCCTTTCCTTCAACGGCCTCCTGGCGCAGAAGCCCAAGCACGGTTGCCGCCTGCTCGCCTCCCATGACTGAGATGCGCGCATTCGGCCACATGAAGAGAAAACGCGGGCCATAAGCGCGCCCGCACATGCCGTAATTACCGGCGCCGTAGCTGCCGCCAATAATGACCGTGTATTTGGGGACGTTACTGGTCGCGACCGCGGTAACCATCTTGGCCCCATCCTTGGCAATACCGCCGGCCTCGTATTTGCGCCCGACCATGAAACCGGTGATGTTTTGCAGGAACAGGAGCGGAATGTTGCGCTGGCTCGCCAGCTCGATGAAATGCGCGCCTTTGAGCGCGCTTTCGCTGAACAGGATGCCGTTGTTGGCGAGGACCCCGATGGGAAAACCGTGGATGTGGGCAAATCCGCAAATAAGTGTCTGCCCGTAGAGCGCCTTGAATTCATCGAGCTCCGAACCGTCGACCAGGCGCGCGATCACGTCGCGCACGTCATAAGGCGTGCGCGGGTCGGCGGGCACGATGCCGTAGATTTCATCCGCGGAGTAAAGCGGCTCGCGAACGGGCCGCAGCTCGAGATACGGCTGCTTTATCCGATTGAGATTGCTTATGATGCGTCGCGCGATGCCGATCGCATGGCTATCGCTCGTGGCGTAATAGTCCGTCACCCCGGATTGGCGGCTGTGAACCTCGGCACCGCCCAGGTCCTCCGCGCTCACCTCCTCGCCGGTTGCGGCCTTCACCAAGGGAGGACCGCCGAGAAAGATGATGCCCTGATTGCGCACAATGATGCTCTCGTCCGACATCGCAGGCACATAGGCGCCGCCTGCGGTGCATGAACCCATCACGATCGCGATCTGGGCGATACCCAACGCGGACAAGCGCGCCTGGTTGTAGAAGATGCGACCGAAATGGCGCTCGTCCGGAAAAATCTCGTCCTGCAGCGGCAGGAAGGCACCCCCGGAATCGACCATGTAGATGCAAGGGAGCGCGTTCTCCCGCGCGATGTCCTGGGCGCGCAGATGCTTCTTCACCGTCATCGGATAATAGGTGCCACCCTTTATCGTGGCATCGTTCGCGATGATCATGCATTCGCGATTGCTCACGCGGCCGATCCCAGTGATCAGGCTGGCGGAGTGAACGTCGCCTCCATAGAGCCCGTAAGCCGCCAGCGGCGAGAGCTCGAGAAACGGCGAGCCCGGATCGAGCAATAGATTGACGCGCTCGCGCGCCAGCAATTTTCCCCGCGCGACGTGCCGCGCCCGCGCCTCTTCGCTGCCGCCCTGCATCGCTGTTTGCAGCTTGCCGCGCAGCTCCTCGACCAGTTCCTGCATGGCCGCGGCATTGCAGGCGAATTCGCGCGAACGCGGATCGATGGTCGATGGCAACATGCGCTACCGGGTCTTCTCGAACAACTCGCGCCCGATCAACATGCGCCGGATCTCGCTGGTCCCGGCGCCGATCTCATAAAGCTTGGCGTCGCGAAGATACCGCCCGGTCGGAAACTCGTTGATGTATCCGTTGCCGCCAAGGAGCTGCACCGCATCGAGCGCAATTTTTGTGGCGTTCTCCGCCGCGTACAGAATAGCGCCGGCGGCGTCCTCGCGCGTGGTCTCGCCACGATCGCAGGCACGGGCAACCGCATAGACGTAGGCCTTGCAAGCGTTCATCGCCACATACATGTCGGCGATCTTGCCCTGCACCAGCTGGAACTCGCCAATCGATTTGCCGAATTGCTGCCGGTCGTGCACATAGGGCATGACCACATCCATGCAGGCCTGCATGATGCCGAGCGGACCCGCGGCGAGCACCACCCGCTCGTAGTCGAGACCGGACATGAGGATGGTCACCCCGTCCCCGACGTCGCCGAGCACGTTTTCCTGCGGGACCTCGCAATCCTCGAAAACGAGTTCGCAGGTGTCGGAGCCGCGCATGCCGAGCTTGTCGAGCTTCTGTGCGGTGGAAAACCCCTTCAAGCCTTTTTCGATCAGAAAGGCGGTGATGCCGCGCGCGCCCGCGTCGGGATCGGTTTTGGCATACACCACCAAAGTCTCCGCCTGCGGCCCATTGGTGATCCACATCTTGCTGCCGTTCAGGACGTAGCGGTCAGCCTTCTTTTGCGCGCGTGTCTTCATGGAGACGACATCGGAGCCGGCGCCCGGCTCCGACATTGCAAGCCCGCCGACATGCTCGCCCGAGATGAGTTTGGGCAGGTACCGGCGCTTCTGATCGTCAGTGCCGTTTCTGCGGATCTGGTTGACGCAGAGATTGGAATGGGCGCCGTAGGAGAGGCCGACGGAAGCGGATGCGCGTGAGATTTCCTCCATGGCAATGCAATGCTCGATGTAGCCGAGGCCGGCGCCGCCCCATTCCTCCTCCACCGTGATGCCATGCACGCCGAGCTTACCGAGCTCGGGCCACAGATCGCGCGGAAAGATATTGCTGCGGTCGATCTCATCGGCGCGCGGTGCAATGCGATCGGCGGCGAAGCCGCGCACGCTATCGCGCAACATCTCCGCCGTCTCGCCCAGACCGAAATCGAACCCGCGAGGATCATTCACGCGCATGTGCGCCGGTCCGGAATGTGTGATGTCGCTGCCAAGCCGGCAACCAATCGCCTCATGGACGAGGAGCGGCTGCCGCGCGGCATGCGGGACTTGCCAGCCCTGGCCGTAGCGTCTCATTGACGATATCGCGGTAGGGCCGCCCGGCGCGGCGCGATTCCGCCTTGAGCTTGGCCACCACGTCGCCGTCCAAAGTCAATGTCGTTCGCATGGCTTGATGCTAGGGCGAGACATCATCATGTCAATGGGCGCGCTTCTTGCAAGCGAGTCATTCGCGTCTCCGTTATACGTCCAAATCGTTATTGCGCCAGCACGCCTTTCCAGCCGGAAAGGCAGCGGCTATGGTCGCCGCAGCAACAGGGAAGAGGGAAAGATGCATGAGCAACGATCGCGCCGTGCGTGGAAAGAAGATTCGCGACCAGGCCTTCGGCGCGGAGGGGCTCAACACGTGGGATGAGCTCAACGCGATCTGCCCGACTCATGCGCAGGCGATACATGAGTATTGCTTCGGCACCATTTGGGACCGGCCGCACCTCGATCTCAAGACGCGCGAGCTGATCGTGATTGCCGCGGCCGTGGCATCCGACTGTCCCAATGAAGTCGCGCTGCATGCGCGCGGCGCGCTCAATCGCGGCGCCAAGCGTGAGGAAGTGATCGAGACCATTCTGCAATGCGCGCCGTATGTCGGGTTTCCCAAGACAAATCACGCGCTCAAAGCCGCCAAGGACATATTCGACCGCTGGGAAGTAAAGAAAGAGGACTGGAAATCGCTTTAGCGCTTGTGCCGCCGATGTCTGAACCGGCTCGTCCTCGCCGCGGCGCTTCTGCTGGGCTGCCTAATCGCTCGCACCGCTCGCGCCGAAACCTATCCAAGTCATTCCATCAGGCTGATCTCGCCCAATCCGGCGGGCGGAGCAAACGACCTCGTCACCCCCGCGTGTCGCTATCGCTGATGCGGGCTGCGAGACATGAAAGTGAGAACGCCCATGGCGAAAAACCCAAAAGCGAGGAAAGCAAAACAGAGCACACGCGCCTATGGCGACATTCTTTACGAGGTCAAGGATCAGGTCGCCTGGGTCACCATTAACCGGCCACGGGTGCTCAATGCCTTTCGCGAGCAGACTCTGGACGAGATTACCGATGCGCTACGGTCGACTCGCGAGGATCCCTCCATTGCCTGTGCCGTGGTGACCGGCGCCGGCGAGAAGGCGTTCTCCGCCGGGGGCGATTTCTACGCCATGAAGCGCCTCAACTGGATTAACGGCGCCATGTGGAACGACCGCATGCAAGGACTTGCCATGACCATTCGCGGCTTGCCGATCCCGGCGATCGCCATGGTCAATGGCTGGTGCATGGGTGGCGGCCACGAGCTCGCGCTCTGGTGCGACCTGGTCATTGCCTCCGATAACGCCGTGCTCGGGCAGACCGGCGCGCGCGTCGGCGCCTGTCCGACTGTGGGCGCAACCCAGTATCTCCCGCGCATTATCGGCGAGCGTCTCGCGCGCGAGATGATCTTTTGCGCGCGCCGCTTTAGCGCGAAAGAGGCGGTCGAGATCGGCCTCATCAACAAATGCGTGCCGCAATCGGAGCTGCGCAAGGAGACGCTCGCCTGGTGCGAGACCATCAAGGGCCACAGCCCGCAGACGCTGCGGATGACGAAGAAGAGCCTCAACTTCGAATCGGACCTGCTCTATGCCTCATGGCAACACGGCATGGAGCTGCTCGCCCATGTCTGGGGCTCGGAGGAAAGCCTCGAGGGCATGGAGGCCTTCCTGCAAGGACGCAAACCCGATTTTCAGAAATTTCGCCTGCGCAACAAGCGCGAGCTCGATGACTATCTCGCAGGCTGCGCCAAAGATCTCAACGCGCCGCCCTCCATGCGCAGGAAAACGCCATGAGCGAAGGGGGCCCGCTCGCCGGAATTCGCGTCGTCGATCTCACCCGCATCCTCGCCGGTCCGCTCTGCGCCATGATGCTGGGCGACATGGGCGCCGACGTCATCAAGGTCGAGCCCCCCGGCCACGGTGACGATACGCGGCATTGGGGTCCGCCGTTCGTCGGCGCCGAGGCCGCGTATTTTCTGGGCGTCAACCGCAACAAGCGCTCCTTCACGCTCAACATGGCCATGCCCGCGGGGCAGAAAATCCTCGCTGGGCTGATCGAGAACGGGGACGTTCTGATCGACAATTTCAGGATCGGTACCTTGGAGAAATGGGGCTTCACCGATACCTGGTTCGAGCAATCGGCCCCGCGGCTCGTGCGTTGCGCCATCACCGGCTATGGATCGAGCGGGCCGAAGGCTCGCTTGCCCGGCTATGATTTCGTGCTGCAGGCGGAGTCGGGCCTGATGAGCATTTGCGGCGAGCCCGATGGGCAGCCGACGAAATACGGCGTGGCGATTGTCGACGTGTGCACCGGCATGCTGGCAGGGAATGCCATTCTTGCAGCGCTTAACGCGCGCGGGCGCACCGGCAAGGGGCAGAAGGTGGACCTTTCTCTCTACGAGACTTCGCTCTTCATGCTGATTAATGTTGCCGCGAACTATCTTGTCGCCGGACGTGATGGCGGCCGTTTCGGCAACGGGCACCCCAGCATCGTGCCCTACACCACCTATCGGGCGGCTGACGCCATGATGGCCCTCGCAATCGGAAACGAGCGACAATTTGCGCGCGCCGCCGAGGTTCTGGGCCACCCCGAATGGCCGAAGGACGAGCGCTTTGGCAGCAATCGCGCGCGCGTGGAGAACCGTGATCTCATCGACGGCCTGATCAATGCCGCGCTCGCGCAAGACACGGCGGAGAGCTGGTTGAGCAAGCTCAAGGTGGTCGGCGTTCCCTGCGGCAGGATCAATTCGGTTGCCGAGGCGCTCGATAATCCCCATACGGCCGCGCGCAGCATGGTCGAAAGCGTGGAGCATCCCAGCATCGGCGCCTTGAAGATGCTTGGCATTCCGTTCAAATTTTCAGATACCGCCTGCTCGGTGCGGCGCCCGCCGCCGTTGCTGGGCGAGCACAACGATGAGATCCTTTCGGGCGAGCTGGGCTACGATAAGAAAGCCATCGAGCAATTGCGCCGGGATAAGGTGATCTAACGATGCGCCGTGCGGTCCGTCAGGCCGCGCACGACGCAGAAGTCACCTAGGAACCAGCATCATGAATGTCAAACGCATCGAGGCGATTGCGGTCTGCTTGCCGATGAAAAAGCCTGTGTTCATGGCCGGCGTCGAGATCAGGACAGCCGATAACGTGCTCGTTCGCCTTGAAAGCGATACCGGCGTTGTCGGTTGGGGTGAGGCGGCGTCCGCCCCCACTATGACCGGCGAGACGGTCGAGAGCATGATGGCGGCCATCGCGTATCTTAACCCCGCCGTCGCCGGCCGAGCGGCCGAGGACATCGCGGGAGCGGTGGCGGCCATGAACAGCCGCATGTACGCGAACAATGCCGCCAAGGCTGCCATCGAGATAGCGCTGCACGATCTGGTCGGGCGGGCCACCGGCCGGCCCGCCCATGCGCTCCTCGGCGGCAAGCAGCGAAGCCGCATGGCCCTTCTTGGGGTGATTGGCACGGGCGGGCTGGCCTCCGATCTGCGCGCAGCCGAGAGCAGCAAGGCGCAAGGCTATGCCGCCTTCAAGATCAAGGTCGGCGTGGACAAGCCTCTCATTGACGCCGACAGGACCCGCCGTGTGTGCGCCGCTATTGGACCAGGCTCGCTGATCTCAGCCGATGCCAATCAAGGCTGGAGCAGCGATGAAGCCGTGCAATACGTGCAAGCGGTGGCGGATGCGCCGCTCGACTTTTTCGAGCAGCCGGTGCACGCCGAAGACATCGCCGGCATGGCTACCGTGGCAGATGCCGCGCGCAAAGCCGGCAAGATCCAGATTGGCGCCGACGAGAGTATTCACGCGCTCGAGGATTTGCGCCGTTTGCACGAGCGGTGCGCCGCGAGCGGAGCGAGCTTGAAAACCATCAAGCTCGGCGGGATGCGTGGCGCCATGGAGGCGGGCCATCTATGCGACCAGCTCGGACTCAACGTCAATGTCGCAGCCAAGACCGGCGAATCGAGCATCGCTTGCGCCGCGGCCATGCACATCGCGGCGGCGCTACCGCAAATCGCCTGGGGGCTCACGTTGTCCCACGACGGGCTTGCCGAGGACGTGACCACGCGACCCATCCTCATTGAGCGCGGACACGTGCAGATATCCGATGCGCCCGGACTTGGCGTGGAGGTCGACGAGGACTGCGTGCGCCAGCATCGCCGCGATGTCCCCTTCCGCTATGTGGCGTGACGGGCCTGCTCGTGTGAAGCGAACCGATCTCGGCGTCGCGGTAGTCGGCGCGGGCCGCATCGGGACCCTGCGCGCGCGGCTTGCCGCCAAGCATCCGGCGGTTCGCTTTCTGGCGATCTCGGATCGTGAGCCCGCCCGCGCGCGCGCTGGCGGAAACCGCAGGGGCGGATTTCCACAGCGGCAGCAACGATGAGGTGATCGATCGTGCCGAAGTGACCGCCGTCATTGTCTCGACACCGGAGCAGCAGCATACGGCACCCATTCTGCGAGCACTTGAACGTGGCAAGCCGGTCCTGGTGGAAAAGCCGATCGGTTTTTCGCTTGCCGAGGCGGACCAGATCCTCATGGCGTTGCGCGCGACAAAGGGAAATCTCCGCGTCGGCTACAGCAGGCGGTACAAAGAATGTTTTCTGCGCGCGAAGGAGCAAATGCTGCACGGGCGCCTCGGCCGCATCGTCGGCGGCACCGCGCGCGTTTACAATTCGCGTGCGCAGGCATTCGCCATTCTCGAGCGCGATCCGCACGCCACCCCCGTTCTCGACGTGCTCACCTACTATGTCGACCTCATGTGCTGGTTCATGGAAGGCAATCGCCCGGTCGAGGTTGTGGCGCGCGCGCAGCACGGCATCTTTCGCGCGGCCGGATACAGCGCCGATGACGTCACCTGGGCGATCGTGACCTTTGCCGACGGCGCGGTCACTAATCTGGGGGTGAGCTATGCCTTGCCGGCGAAATATCCGACGCTCGGCCAATCCGATCGCGTGGAGCTCCTTGGCAGCGAGGGCACCATGATCATCGACGACGACCACATGGACCACCTCCTGTTCTCCGAGAAAGGCATTCCGCACGCCTACGTGCCGGAGCACGCCGTCGAAATGGCTTTCCTCGGCAGCAACACCGCCGGGGACTGGGCAGTGGGTGATTTCTGGGGGCCGCTTGGCAACGAGACCCGCGCCTGGCTCGATCACCTCGCGACCGGAGCGCCGACCGTGCACACCACGCCCGAGCAGGCCCGCATCAATCTGGAAACCACCATTGCCATCGAGCGGGCAGTCACT
>C688J35102_120989982_pt1 | contig 17557 bp, 17 predicted proteins | sample HopSoiMetagenom2_FD_35102 | JGI IMG/M metagenome (IMG submission 35102)
CGATCCGACTCCAGAGCGGATGAGCTCAGCGATAACGCAGGAGTTGTAGAACGTAAGTCCTGCGATCACGCCGAGCAGCGGAAGAGCCTCTCCGGAGATCTGGAAGCCGAAGAGGAAGACGTAATAGGCGAAGAGCATCATCATCAGCACGGGAACCGCGCGAAAGAATTCCACAAAGACGCCGCAGGCCCAGCGAACCGGAGCCCTCTCGGACAGTCGCCCCATTCCCAGCAAGATTCCGCAGATGATCGCCAGAATCACCGAGAAGAAGGCGGCGACCAGAGTTGCCCTGAGGCCAGGTAATAGATACGACGTCCAGGTCACCGGATCGAGAAACGGGCTCCATTTGGCTGCTGTGAACTGGCCTTTTGCCGCCAGAGCGCTGACTACCAGGTAGAGCAGCGCAAGTATGCCGAGACTGCCAACTACGGCTATGACCAGATGGCGGCGACGCGCTCGCGGCCCAGGAGCATCGAACAGCACACTCGCTCCGGCGCTCATCGCTTCACCGCCAGTCGTCGCGACAGCGTAGTGAAAAGAACTCCGACGGGAAGTGTCAAGATCACGAATCCCGTCGCCATGATGACGAAGATCGCGTAGATCAAGTCAGGACGGAACTCGATCATTCCCTTCATCAGGTACGACGCTTCAGCCACACCGATGGTGGCCACCACGGTGGTGTTCTTGGTGAGCGCGATGAGCACGTTACCCAGGGGCGCGATGGCGGCGCGAAAGGCTTGAGGCAGCACCACATTGGATAGCGTTGCGCCAAAGCCGAGGCCGATGGCCCTGGCAGCTTCGGCCTGGCCCTTCGGCACGCTGTTGATGCCGCTGCGCAAAGCCTCGGCGATGAAGGCGGCGTGGTAGATCGCAAGCCCCAAGACCCCCCAGCGGAAGTTCTGCACATCGATGGGCGAATCTTGTGGCCCGATCCGATACTGCAGGGTGATGTAGAACCCGAAGGCACAGAAGAAAACGATCAACGTAAGAGGCGTGTTGCGGATCAGCGTGACGTACGCAGTGCCGAACGATCTGAATACCGCCACTGGCGACACCCGCATAATCGCGACGACAGTGCCGATCAGCAGAGCCCCAATGGCCGCCGCGACGGTGAGTTTGATTGTCATCCAGAACGCGGCGGGCACGTTGTATTCGGCTAAGAGCTCCGACAGACCACTGAGCATTCAACGCACCTTCTGGCACCCGGGGCCGGCATCGTGCCGGCCCGCATGCACACGTTCGAGGACGCCCTACGCCGCGCCGCAGGGATCGGGCTTGGGTGGGTTCGTCGAGGTGTCGACCTTGAACCCCGAGGGACCGACATTGGCGTCGACCGCCTTCTGCCAGGATCCGTCAGACACCATCTTCTCGAGTGCCGTGTTGACCTTTCCGCACAGCTCGGTGTCGCCCTTCTTCAGACCAACGCCGTACCGCTCGGTCGAGAACGGCTTACCGACAACCTTGAGCTTGCCCGCGTATTGCGGCTGTGCAGCGAAGCCGGCCAAGATCACGTTGTCGGTAGTCACCGCATCTACGGTCCCGCCGACCAGCGCCTCCACGCACTTGGAGTAAGTGTCTTGCTCGAACAGCTTCACCGTGGTCGCATATTCCTTCTTGATCTTCTCCGCCGGAGTCGAGCCAGTGACTGAGCACAGGGTCTTGCCGTTCATTGTCTCTGGTCCGGTGATGTCGCTGTTATCAGCAGACACCAGCAGGTCCTGACCAGCGATGAAGTAAGGCCCGGCGAAGGACACCTTCTCTTTGCGCGCGTCGGTGATCGAGTACGTCGCGAAGATCAATGCGACCTGGCCGCCCTGAATAGCAGTTTCACGCTGGGCCGAGGGAGTCTCCTTGAAGATCACTTTGTCGCCCTCGAAGCCAAGTTCCTTGGCGACGTATCTCGCGACGTCTACGTCCAAGCCCTTGAAATCCTCGCCGACTTTCTGGCCGAGCCCCGGCTGGTCGTACTTGATGCCAATCGTGAGGGTGTCGCCCGTGGCGCTTCCGGCGCCACCGCCACCACCACACGAAGCCATAGTGAGCGCCAACGCCGATCCCGCCGCTGCGGCGACGATCTTCTTGCTGATGTTCATTGCCTTATTTCTCCTTGTGTTGTGCGGCCCGAGCTTGCCGGACACGGATCTTGGCTGATGACCGGTCTGGCTTCATTCGGTAGCGAATGACCGGTGCGGATGAGAGGTAGCGGCACTACGTCGCTGAGTTAATGGGTCAAGATCTTGCTCAGGAAGTCTTTGGCTCGCGCACTTTGCGCGTTTGTGAAAAAGGATTCTGGATCAGCCTCCTCGACGATCTGGCCCTCATCCATAAAGACGACCCGATTGGCGGCCTTCCGTGCGAAGCCCATCTCATGGGTCACCACGATCATGGTCATGCCTTGGCGGGCAAGGGAGACCATGACGTCCAGCACTTCGTTCACCATTTCGGGGTCCAATGCTGACGTCGGCTCGTCAAACAAGATCACTTTGGGATCCATGGCGAGTGCCCGGGCAATCGCCGCCCGCTGTTGCTGGCCGCCTGAGAGCTGCGCCGGATACTTCTCAGCCTGCGAGTCGACTCCAACTCTCCTGAGCAGCTCCATGCCGCGCTTCTTGGCCTCCGCGGCATGCGTTTTACGCACCTTGATCGGACCCAGCGTGACGTTGTCCAAGACGGTCTTGTGGGAAAAGAGATTGAACGATTGGAACACCATCCCGACATCGGCACGCAAGCGAGCCAGTGCCTTGCCCTCCTCGGGAAGGTGCTGACCGTCGATGGTGATGCTGCCCGACTCGATCATTTCCAGCCGGTTGATCACCCGGCACAATGTCGACTTGCCTGATCCTGAAGGGCCTAGGACGACGACGACCTCACCCTTGCGCACAGTGAGATTGATCTTCTGAAGCACATAGAGATCTCCGAAGTGCTTATCAACGTCACTGAGCACCACCAAGGGGCTGCCGAGATGGTCTGGCGCCACCGACGGACCTGTGGTCGGATCCGGAATAGGTTCGGCCTCGGGTGACGCCTGAGTGCCTGCCTCCTCTGACGAGAGTTCGGACTTCGCCATGGCCCGACCCTAGACGACTGGTCGGCGAAAAAGCATGCAATACGTGTGGATTTTCGGTTACGACCGTAAGTTCTTTGCGCTACTGAGACGTATTGCAAGGCTATCTATTGGAGATTCCCCACTCGCCCACGAAGGTCTCACCGGCGCCCAGTACGCGCAAGTCGTGGTGGGTCGGGCCCAGGTTGAATGCATCCGGGCCGCACGTCATGGGCTCGACGGCGATGGATGACTGACGACTCGGCCCGCCGGTAAAGACTTGCACCCAGTGCATCGCCTCGTCGCCCCACAGCTCCACACTTCGTTCGCCGAGGACGAGTACGACCCGCCAGCGGCCGTCGGATCCACGGTGTAGGTCGGTCAGGGCTGTATCGAGATTCACCGATCCCAGCACAGGGCCTCCGCGCAGGTCATAGGCGGTCCCCGCAACCGAGGAGATCCTGACCGGAAGCAGCCGGTCGTCGACCTCCAGATAGGACGCAGCAGGCACAGTGAGCGCCACGTCATCGACTATTGACTCACCGACGGTCAGGTAGGGATGTGCTCCATACCCGAAGGGCAAGTCTTCAGTGCCGATGTTGGTCGCTTCTACTCTTACGGTCAGGCCTTGGGCGCCGAGCCGATGAGTGATCGTCGCCTCCAAAGTGCCAGGCCAGCCATGCTGTGGGTAGATACGCACCCGATTGGTAACCGCGTCGGCTTGCTTATCGATCAGGACCCAGGGGAGGTAAGTGACAAGTCCGTGAATTGCGTTGTGCCGATCCGGCTCACTCAATGCCAGTTGCTGGCTGACTCCGTTGAAGACGTAGCGACCGTCTCGAACCCGGTTCGGCCAGGGAATCAGGTTCTGCCCGCGACCGGCGCTGCTTGGCTCCGCTATATCGAAGCCGCGCACCACATCGCGGCCGTCGACTGAGAAGCTGCGGAGCGTCGCGCCAACCTCGGTGACAACCGCACGCTGGGTACCGAAGATGATTTCGTACTGTTCACCGGTGGGAGCGGTATTCACGGATTGGCACTTTATCGTCAAGGGGATCTGACTATTACTCTTGGTCTGCTATGTCGGCAGTGAAAGAGACGCACCCATCCGCTCGTCCGCGCACGTATCAGATTCGCACATACGGCTGCCAGATGAACGTGCACGATTCCGAGCGGCTCGCCGGCCTGCTCGAAGAGGCGGGCTACCTCAGATCTGCCGAACACGCGCTGCCTGACGTCGTGGTTTTCAACACCTGCGCGGTGCGTGAGAACGCCGACAATCGACTGTACGGGAGCCTCGGCAATCTGTTGCCGGCCAAGAAGGCACGGCCCGGCATGCAAATCGCCGTCGGCGGTTGCCTAGCGCAGAAGGACAAACACACCATTCTCGACCGGGCGCCCTGGGTGGATGTGGTGTTTGGCACGCACAACATCGGCTCGTTGCCCGTACTGCTGGAACGCGCCCGAATTGAGCACGAGGCGCAGGTTGAGATCAAAGAAGCTTTAGAGACCTTCCCGTCAAATCTGCCGACTCGGCGAGATTCGGCGTACGCGGCCTGGGTGTCCATCAGCGTCGGTTGCAACAACACCTGCACCTTCTGCATCGTGCCGGCGCTACGAGGTCGAGAGACCGACCGCAGACCAGGTGACATCCTCGCCGAGATCAGAGCCTTGGTAGCCGAGGGCGTTCAAGAGGTGACGCTGCTCGGTCAGAACGTGAACGCGTACGGCGTGGAGTTCGGTGACCGGCAGGCATTTGCCAAGCTGCTCCGCGCCTGCGGTCAGATCGACGGTCTGGAACGGGTCCGCTTCACCTCGCCTCATCCGAAGGACTTCACCGACGACGTCATTGCGGCGATGTCCGAAACTGGCAATGTCATGCCGCAACTGCATATGCCACTGCAGTCCGGATCCGATGCCGTGCTGCGGGCGATGCGCCGCTCGTATCGCAGCGAACGCTATCTGGGCATCATCGACAAGGTGCGTGCCGCGATGCCAGAGGCCGCCATTACCAGCGACATCATTGTCGGCTTTCCAGGAGAGACCGAGCAGGACTTCCAGGCAACCCTCGACGTGGTCGCGGCTGCGCGATTCGCATCGGCCTTCACGTTCCAGTACTCCATCCGCCCAGGAACACCGGCGGCGACGATGGCTAATCAAATTCCAAAGCCAGTGGTCCAGGAGCGCTATAACCGCCTGGTAGAGCTGGTCGGTCACGTCGCTATGGAGGAGAACCTCGAGCAGGTCGGGCGGAAGGTTGAGGTGATGTTCGCCGACGGCGAGGGCCGTAAGGATGCAGTGACCCATCGGATGTCCGGCAGGGCACGTGACAACCGCCTCGTCCACGTCTCGGTCCCTGAGGCGCCGCCAGAGCGTCCACGGCCTGGCGACATGGCCGAGGTGATCATCAGTTACGCCGCGCCACACTATCTCAACGCTGATGCCGGACTCGTCGCCCTGCGCCGCACCCGTGGCGGCGACGCCTGGCAAGCCGGCCGATCGGCATCGGAACCTTCTCCTCGTGGAGCAATCAATCTCGGCATGCCGGCCGTCGGCGTCCCTGCTATCGTGCAGGCCGCCGAAACCTGCGCCGTGCACTAACCGAGTTGCTGGAGGATCTGCGACATGCCCGCCGAACGATTTGTCGAGCAACTCAACGTTCAGATCGGGCAAGAATTCGCCGCACATCAGCAGTACGTGGCATGCGCCGTCTACTACGACGCCCTCACGATGCCGCAGATGGCCAGCTTCTTCTATGTCCAGGCGCTCGAGGAGCGAGACCACGCGATGATGATGATCAAGTATCTGATCGATCAGGATGCTCCGGTCGTCGTTCCCGGAGTGAAGGCTCCGCAGGTCGACTTCCCTGATATTGTCGCGCCCGTCGAACTCGCGCTCGAGCAGGAGCGCCGCGTCACGGCACAGATCAACGAGCTGACGAAAACCGCACGCGAGGAGAACGACTTCGCTTCGGACCAGTTCATGCAGTGGTTTATCAAGGAGCAAGTCGAGGAAGTTGCCACGATGAGCGATCTTGTTGCCGTAGCACGACGGTCACAGAACAACGTCGAGGCTATTGAGGAGTACGTCCAGCGCGAGCAGAAGCGACAGTCAGTCGATCCGACTGCTCCTGAAATCGCTGGCGGTTAGGTCACCACGCGCTGGCAATTCGGGGCCCTGTCAATTCGGTGGCGCTAGGCAAACTCAATGCTTACGCAGGCTGCTCCGGCTGATCGTCTGTAAGGCCGCCGAGCTTGTCCTTTGCCATCTCCTGGCCTTGGTCGACCTGCTCGGCGTACTTGCTCTCGGTCCTCTCGTCGGCCATATCGCCGGCCTTGTCAACGCCGGCGTCGACCTTGTCCTGCTGCCCGCTCATAGCGTCCTTCGCCTTGTCGAAGATGCCCATCAGTGCCACCTCTCAGGAAAATAGACCAACGTCCTTTCTACTCCAGGCTCCGAAAATTGTCGACGGATTGCCTTTGCCGCAATACATGCTGAGCCAAACTTTGAACGTGACCGTCGTACTGGTTGGCCCAACTGCTGCCGGGAAATCGCAATTGGGTGCCGAACTGGTTAGGCATTATCGAGCGGAAAACAAGCCGGCGGAGATCGTGAATGCGGATTCGATGCTGGTTTATCGCGGTATGGACATCGGTACGGCGAAGCCTTCAGCCTCTGAGCGCGCCGAAATACGCCATCACATGATCGACCTGCTGGAGGTAAGGGAAACCTGGACTGTCGCGGAGTTTCAGCAGGCCGCACGAGCGGTGATTGCTGACTGCCAAACACGAAACGTCGTGCCGATCCTGGTGGGCGGATCCGCGTTGTACGTACGAGCCGTCATCGATGATTTCGAGTTTCCGGGGACCGATCCGGCGCTGCGAGCTCGGCTGGAGGGTGACCTCGCAACACTGGGCGCGGAGCGGCTGCACCAAAGATTGAGCGATGTGGATCCCACGGCGGCAGCGCGCATTCTCCCTGGTAACACCCGACGTATCGTTCGTGCGCTGGAGGTCATCGAGTTGACCGGGCGGCCGTTCTCGGCTCTGTTGCCGGAGCATCATTACCGGCTTCACGACGTTGTGCAGATCGGTCTGGCCATCGACCGGACCGCCTTGGACGTTCGGATTGCAGCGCGTGTGGAAGCGATGTGGAACGCGGGGTTCGTCGACGAAGTCCGCCGACTCGCCGGCGCCGGTCTGCGGGAAAGCATGACCGCATCCCGCGCCCTTGGCTATCGGCAGGTGCTGCGCTATCTGGACGGGGAGATCAGGGAGGCCCAAGCACGAGAGCTCACCATCGGCGCAACGCGGAAGTTCGCTCGCCGCCAGGACTCATGGTTCCGGAAGGACGCGCGGATCCACTGGTTGTCCTATGACCGTCCAGATTTGGTCTCGGCTGCGTACGCTGTGGCGGGACCGACCGGAATTGGTGCCGCGCCAGCTGGCCTTGGGCCTCCACCTGGGATGAAAGACTGAGCGTCATGCGCAGCTGGTCGTTCGCCAAAGGGCACGGCACTGAGAACGACTTCGTTGTGCTGCTCGATCGCAAGTCGATGCTCGACGTCGGTGCAGCCGAAGTGCGCTTCATCTGCGACCGCCGAGCGGGCATCGGCGCCGATGGCCTGCTCCGGGCGGTGCTCGCCAAGCACATCGAGAGCTGGGATGGCGACGGTCGGCTGTGGTTCATGGATTACCGCAACGCCGATGGATCGATTGCAGAGATGTGCGGAAACGGCATCCGGGTCTTCGTCCGCTTCCTGCTCGAGCAGGACCTGACCAGTGGGCCGATCGTCAACATTGCTACCCGAAGTGGTCTCAAGGTGGCGACTGCGTTGCCAGACGGCAGGATTCGAGTCTCCATGGGGCCCGTCACGACGCGAGATCGCTGGGTCGTTGTCACCACCGCTGATGGAGCTGAGTTCAAAGCGCTGAGGGCAGATGTGGGCAACCCTCATGCTGTGAGCTTTGTGGATCACCTTGATGGGCTGTCCCTCCATACCACCCCCCACTGGGATCCGGCAGAGGAGTTTCCGCAGGGCGTCAACCTCGAATTCGTACGCCACAACGGCCCACAGCACATCGCTATGCGCGTGTATGAACGGGGAGTCGGCGAAACCCGCTCGTGCGGAACTGGTACGGTCGCTGCCGCAGCGGTGGCACGGGCCCATGCTCAGGATCACACCCCATTGCCGGTGATCTATCGTGTCGACGTACCCGGCGGCACTGTTGAGGTTGAGCTGACCAGCGATGAGGCCTACCTGACCGGGCCGGCGGTTTTGGTAGCACGGGGCGAGCTCACAGTGCCTGACCGCGCCGTCCTGGAAGCTCACATTCCCATCTCCGCCGGAAGTGCTGCAGCCGGGCCGGTCTAGCAAACAGAGGAGCCGCCACATGTCCGTTCTCGATGCCTTTTCACTGTCCGGAAAGGTCTCCGTCGTAACCGGCGCCAATCGAGGCATTGGTCGCGCACTTGTCACAGCCTTGGCTGAGGCCGGTAGCGATGTGGTCCTTTTGGTGCGAGACACCGGCGGATCAGCGGAGGTGACCGCCGAGCTGGAGCGACTTGGGATCAGTGCCATCGCGGTGGCTGCCGACGTCACCGAAGCCGATCAGGTGCGGCGGGCCGTCGGGGAGATCATGGACGGACTTGGCAAGGTTGATGTGCTGGTAAACAACGCCGGCGCATGTATTCACCGGCCATCCCTTGAGGTCACCGAGGAAGAGTGGCAGCTCGTGATGGACGTCAACGTCAACGGCGTTTGGCACTGCTCGCAAGAGTTCGGCCGGCAGATGGTGGCGCAACACAGTGGCGCCATCATCAACATCGGCTCCATCTCCGCCAACATCGTCAACCGACCGCAGTGGCAACCCGCTTACAACGCGTCAAAAGCTGCGGTTCACCAGCTCACCAAGTCGCTGGCCGCAGAATGGGCACCGTACGGCGTACGGGTAAACGCCCTGGCACCCGGCTACATCAAGAGCGAGATGGCTCCAGTCGACAAGCCAGAATTCAAGCGCCACTGGATCGATGACGCGCCGATGCGGCGGTATGCAATGCCGTCAGAACTAGGTCCCAGCGTGGTCTACCTTGCCTCGGATGCGTCCTCGTTCATGACCGGCACGGTCCTGGTCATCGACGGTGGCTACACGCTTTTTTAAGCCGTGCCAAGCGTCATAGTCAGGCCGATCAGCGAGACCACGACAAAAACGCTTCGCGACGACTTGTCGCGCCGTGAGATTCTGGTTGGGACATGACAGCTTCGCAACCAGACCCACAGTTTCAGCCCACATCAGATGACGAGCTGCTCATCGAGCGGCTCGAACCACCAGCAACCGATGAAGCCCGTTACGACGGAGACCAGCAGGCCCTGGAGGATCGGCTGTCGCTGCGTCGCGTGGCAGGCATGTCCACCGAGCTCGCCGACGTCAGCGAGGTCGAATACCGCCAGCTTCGGTTGGAGCGGGTGGTTCTGGTCAGCGTATGGACCGCTGGCAGCGAAGTAAGTGCCGCGAACTCGCTCGCCGAACTCAAGCTGTTGGCGGAAACCGCTGGGTCGCAAGTGTTAGAAGGCCTGATCCAGCGCCGAGAGCGACCGGATCCGTCGACCTACATTGGCCGCGGTAAGGTCGCCGAGTTGCGTGATGTGGTGGTGGCCACCGGCGCTGACACGGTGATCTGCGACGGCGAACTGACACTCGCCCAGCTGCGGAATCTCGAGGATCGCGTCGGAGTCAAGGTCATTGATCGAACGGCACTGATCCTCGACATTTTCGCCGCTCACGCCAAGAGCGCTGAGGGCAAGGCGCAGGTCGAACTCGCGCAACTGCAGTACCTGAAGCAGCGGCTGCGTGGTTGGGGCGGCAATCTGTCCAGACAGGTGGGCGGTCGCGCCAGCGGCGGGATCGGTATTGGCGGTCGTGGTCCGGGCGAGACAAAGCTGGAAACCGATCGGCGCCGTATCAACGGCCGCATTGCGAAGCTGCGAGCTGCGCTGCGTGAGATGGACACCACCCGGGAAACCAAGCGCGCGGAACGTCGCCGTCACGAGGTCCCGTCGGTGGCCATCGTCGGGTACACCAATTCAGGCAAGTCCAGCCTGCTCAATCGGCTCACTGGCGCTGGTGTGCTGGTCGATGACGCCCTCTTTGCGACGCTCGATCCGACGACTCGCCGGGCCGCTGCAGCGGACGGCAGGCTGTACACGTTGACCGACACGGTTGGCTTCGTACGCCATCTGCCGCATGACCTGGTCGAAGCATTTGCCTCGACTTTGGAGGAGTCGGCGCTTGCGGATCTCTTGATGCACGTCGTGGATGGGTCGGGCTCGGATCCGATTGGTCAGATTGCCGCCGTGCGAGGAGTCTTGAGCGACATTGGCGCCGGCGATATTCGGGAACTGATCGTGATCAACAAGATCGACCGTGCGCCAGCCGAAACGCTGAGCATGCTGCACGGCGCCTATCCCGACGCTGTATTCGTCTCCGCGCGTACCGGAGAGGGAATCGACAAGCTCCGTGCGACCATCGAATCTTCGCTGCCCCGGCCGGAGATCGAGATTCGCGCGCTTGTTCCGTATGAGCGTGGTGATCTGGTCAACCGCATTCACCAGACTGGCGAGTTTTTGACCACAGAACACCTGGCAGACGGCACGCTTGTCACCGCTCGGGTAAGCCCATCGCTTGCTGCCGAACTCGCCCCGTACGAGCTCGTGAGTAGTGCATCACTGAGGCGCGCATAAACGATGCGGGCTGGTTGCCCCAACTGTGATGCCAGCCGAGATTAGAGTTCTGCGGTGACCGCAACAACCAAGGCCGTTGGTCTGGAGGCGGAGCACCGCGATGTTCTCGCCGCCGCGGTCAAGGCGATCGGCGGCACCCATCGAGCTGGTCAAGTCCAGATGGCTGATGCCATCGCCGAGAGCTTGACAGCAGGACATCATCTACTGGTCCAGGCAGGCACCGGAACCGGGAAATCACTGGGCTATCTCGCTCCTGCGCTGCTCTGGCTGATTCGGCATCCAGGCGAACGCATTGTTGTGGCGACCGCAACCCTGGCATTGCAGGCCCAACTGGCCAACAACGACATTCCCGCAGCACTTGATGCAGTTGAGTCGGTTACCGGGCGACGCCCGCGGCACGCGATCCTCAAGGGTCGCACCAACTACGCCTGCATGCTGCGGGTGCGCGAGGTCACTGCGGAAGATCAGGGGGCGCTGATTCCAGCAGACGATCTCATCGAAACCATCAAAGCGTCCGCGCAGAGTACGCCGGAGTCTGTCCTTGGCGCGGAGGTTCTGGCGCTGCGCGCCTGGGCAGAGGATCAGGCGGTAGAGGGCGCGCTGGCCGATCGCGACGACGCGCCGCCCCACACCGACCGAGCGTGGTCGCAGGTCTCCATTCCAGTTCGGGAATGCCTGGGTGTGCAGCGCTGCCCTTATGGAGCGGAATGTTTCGTTGAAGGCTCACGAGACGCGGCGCGAGCGGCTGATCTCGTTGTCACCAATCACGCACTTCTTGCCATCAACGCCATGCACGGGGGAACGGCGCTGCCCGAGCACAAGGCGGTGATCATCGATGAGGCGCACGAGCTGGTATCCCGGGTCACTGGTGCCGCATCGGCAGAGTTGAGTCCGCAGATGATCGAGCGTGCCGCTCGTCGCGCCCAGATCCATGCCGAAGATGAGGCCACCGAAGATCTCCTGGAGTCGGCTAGGACATTACGCATAGCGTTAGACGCCGCGCCGCTGGAGCGGGTGGAGGATCCAGATAGCTCGTTCGTCGCCGCGTGCGAGACGGTACGGAACTCAGCCCGGGCTGTGATCACCGCATTGAGCAGCGGAGATAACCAAGCTCCTGACAGACGGCAGACTGCAGCCGCGGTCAAAGAGATCTTCGACATCGCGGAACGGATGGCCGCGCTCGGCAAACACGACGTGGTGTGGGTGGCCGACCGTGAACGGTTCGGGTGCGAAGCGCGAGTCTCACCGCTGTCGGTGGCGGGACTGATCAGGTCGCGTATCTTCGGCGAACACACCACCGTATTGACGTCCGCGACACTCAAGCTGGGCGGTGACTTCACCCCGATTGCGAGCAGCGTCGGAATGAAGGAAGAGGAGCGCGTTGATTCCTCGCAGCTGCGGAATGATCGAGAGGAAGACGAAGCCACTGCGAATGATCATGAAGACGGCGTCGCTCGCTGGCGAGGACTGGACGTGGGCTCGCCGTTCGAGTATCGCCGACAGGGCATCTTGTACATCGCACGCTTTTTGTCCCCGCCAGGTCGGGACGGTTTGTCTGAGGCCGCCCTGGCCGAGATCGCCAAGCTGGTGGAGGCATCCGATGGCCGAGCGCTCGGGTTGTTTTCTTCGCGCAAGGCTGCCGAGGTTGCCGCGGTCTTTACCCGTAAGCAGCTGCCGAACTTGACGATCCTGTGCCAGGGGGATGCGCAGCTACCTGAGCTCACCAGGCGATTCATCGCAGAAGAGCGAGCGAGCCTGTTCGGCACGTTGTCGCTGTGGCAAGGAGTCGATGTGCCGGGTGCCACCTGCCAGCTTGTGATCATCGATCGCATCCCTTTCCCTCGCCCCGATGAGCCGTTGACGGTGGCGCGCCAGCGTGCCGTCGCCGAGGCAGGCGGCAACGGATTTATGAGAATCGCCGCAAGCCATGCCGCGCTACTGCTGGCGCAGGGCTCCGGCCGGCTGATCCGTCGCTTGACGGATAGGGGAGTGGTTGCCGTACTCGATCCGCGTCTGGTCACCGCGCGGTATGGCACCTTCCTCAAGGCCTCCATGCCGGACATGTGGCAGACGACTGACCGGCAGATGGCAGTTCAAGCGCTACGGCGCCTCTCCCGCCAATCATGATCATCTAGGTTCTGCGAGCTGCCGCCACCAAATCCATAGCTGGCAAAGGTGTGGTTCGTCTGGCACGCTTGCGCTATGGAGCACACGTACGATTTCGACCTGGCGGTCATCGGTTCGGGTCCTGGCGGCCAGAAGGCTGCGATCATGGCGGCCAAGCTCGGCCATAAGGTGTGCATTGTCGACACCAAGGGGATGGTCGGGGGCGTCTGCGTCAACACTGGCACCATCCCGTCTAAGACCTTGCGTGAGGCCGTCCTCTACCTCACGGGCATGCAGCTTCGTGACCTGTACGGGGCTAGTTACCGAGTCAAGGAAGAGATCACCATCTCCGACCTGCTTGCCCGGCTGCAGCACGTGGTCGGTCGCGAGACGGAGGTAATCCGTTCGCAGCTGATGCGCAACCACATCGAATTGGTGCCGGGAACTGCGAGCTTCCTCGACCCGCACACGCTTACCGTTGAGATCGAAGGCGTGGGAGCACTCCGCACCCTAACCGCGAACTACGTCGTCATCGCAACTGGTACGACGCCTGCCCATCCGTCGAACGTCGACTTCGACAGCCTGCGTGTCCTCGATTCGGATCAGATTCTCACGTTGGACACCGTGCCGGGCTCCTTGGTGGTGGTCGGTGCCGGCGTCATCGGCGTGGAGTACGCGTCAATGTTCGCTGCGTTAGGCAGCCGCGTCACGTTGGTGGAGAAGCGTGACAACATGCTCGACTTCTGCGATCCCGAAATCGTTGAATCCTTGAAGTTCCATCTACGTGATCACACCATGTCCTTCCGTTTCGGTGAGGAGGTCTCCTCGGTAGAGAGCTCCGGACGGGGCACCATCACGACTCTCGCTTCCGGGAAGAAGATCGCTGCCGAGGTCGTCATGCACTCCGCAGGTCGGCAAGGCAACACGGCAAACTTGGGCCTCGACCTTGCGGGGCTTAAGACCGATCATCGGGGACGGCTCGTAGTGAACTCGAACTATCAGACAGAGGTGCCACATATCTACGCGGTCGGTGATGTGATCGGCTTCCCTGCCCTGGCCTCAACCTCGATGGACCAGGGCCGCCTTGCTGCGGCACACGCGTTCAATGAGCCAGCCAATGAGCTCCGAAGTCTGCAGCCGATCGGCATCTACACGATTCCGGAGATCTCGTTCTGCGGTAAGACTGAAGGAGAATTGACTCGTGAGTCGGTTCCCTTCGAGGTCGGCATATCCCGCTACCGCGAGCTGGCGCGCGGCCAAATCATCGGGGATTCCTACGGCATGTTGAAGTTAATCGTGCATGCCGACACCCGCGAGATCTTAGGCGTGCACGTCTTCGGCAGTAACGCCACCGAGCTCATACACATCGGCCAGGCGATCATGGGATGTGGTGGAACGGTCGACTACCTCGTTGACACGGTCTTGAACTACCCAACGTTGTCAGAGGCGTACAAGGTCGCAGCCCTCGACGTCACCAACAAGCTTCGTGCTGTTGCCCGCTTCACGATGGAGATGGCGACCTCCGAACCCAGCATGCTCTAGCGGCATGCACAGGTTTCCTGCGTCAGACCCGGCGCAGTACCGCGACGACCTTTCCCAAGATTGTGGCGTGATTTCCATCAATGGGGTCGTACGCGGAATTGTGCGGCATCAGCCACACCTGGCTGCCGGTTCGCTTGAAGGTCTTCACGGTCGCTTCGTCGTCGAGCAATGCCGCGACAATGTCACCGTTGTTCGCCGTCGGTTGCTGCCGGACAACGACCCAGTCGCCATCGCAGATTGCCGCTTCGATCATGGAATCACCGCGCACGGCCAGCAAGAACATTGTGCCTTCGCCGACCAGTTGACGAGGTAGCGCGAAGACATCCTCGATGCTCTGTTCGGCGAGGATCGGTCCACCCGCGGCGATACGTCCCAGTACCGGAACATGAACGGGCTGGGGGAAAGCATCCCCAACACCGGTGTCATCATCGCTGCTGGTCCGATCGGAGAGCGAAAGCTGTCGGCCGGCCGCGCGAGGTTCGCCTGGCAGCAACACCTCCAACGCTCGGGGCCGATTCGGGTCGCGGCGCAAGAACCCCTTGGCTTCGAGCATCTTGAGCTGGTGCGCCACACTCGATGACGATGCCAGGCCCACAGCATCACCCATCTCTCGGATGCTTGGCGGATATCCGCGCCTCTCAACCGTGTCCTTGATCATTTCTAGGATTCGGCGCTGCCGAAGCGTCAGCCCGTCGGCGTCGGTAGGGCCATCTGGAAGCGAGGCGAGGGACGCGCTCTCCCCAAGCTGAGCCGCCACATCGCTCGCGCGGGGACGTCCACGCCGCTTGCTGGGCTCAGGGAATTTCGGTTGGGGTTTCGAGTCGCTGTGTGCCATAAGGCTGACGATAGAGAAATCTGCCGACACATTCAAACATCTGTTCGAGCGTGTTGAAGATCTTTCGCTGCTGAGGGCAAAGGCAAACGGAAGTGTCAGACCGCCATGATTCGATGATTTGCGACACGCCTCGAATGGTTGTGCGAATGAGCTTGGCGGCGGGCCGGACATGCGGTACAAATCAAACGTACGTTCTATCGAACATGAGTTCGACAATTTTCATAGAGGAGTTATGGAGATGAGGCGAATCGAATGAGCGCAGTTTCTATGAGCACAGTTCCAATGAGCGCAGTTCCAATCAGCACAGTTCCAATGAACACAGTTCCAATGAACACAGTTTCTGTCTTCATCCCGCAGGCCGCCATTTCACCTGCTCACACGTCCGACATGCCGCGGAAGGTGGCCACGCCTCGCACGGCTGCAGGTCCGACGAGGTGCCAGCTCACTGATCGCGGGATTGCGGTGGTGATGGTAGTTGCTGCGATCATCATGATTGCGGCACTTGCGGTGATTGGCCTGACTGCCGTGCGCGTGACAGGTGCTGGCTAGGACGCCGCTGTCCAGCGAGCGCCGCAGGCGCATCGGTGAACGGTCACCGCATCAGTGAACAGCACATTGGCGCCAGACGTCAGATCACCCGACGTCGTGCGTCATCTGATCAATACAAACCACGGTGGCCAATACCAGACCGGCGTCTTGCCCCGGCTTGATCTCCACGCCGTAGGTGTCGCGCACTCGGAACCACCGGCGCGAAACCTCGGCGACTTCATCTCCGTCGCGCTCTATTTTGTATTCGTGGTCGACGATGTTGCCCTTGGCCTCCATGTCGTCACCATTCTCAACATCGATCGAGAAGCGCTCTCGGAGTGGAGTCACCAGCGCCTTCTTCACAGTGGCGACCTTTTTTCCGGCACGGTCAATGTCCATCGTGTCTCGGATGTGCAGCATCTTCTGCTGGATGGAGTACAGCTCCTCGCCTCGCGGCGATTCCAGGATCAGCGTGTCACGTACGCGAAGAGCTTTTCCGTTCACCTTGAAGGTGCGCTCGCCAGCCTCGTTCTCGATCCAGAAGTCGTCGCCGATTGCAAAGAGTTTCTCCTGCATCCGGTACCTGGTTGAGCCTGCTTCCTCACGCCGGCCTCGCAATAGTGGCATCGTCTGCTCCCTTCGTCCGATGTATCCATTGACGCTGTATCCATTGACGCTGTATCCATTGACGTTACGCCACTGCCACATCGACCGCTCCGTCGGCCAAGATCAAGAAGCCGGGCCATCCAACGCTTCATTGATCACGATGGTTTTCATGATCTGGTCAGCGAAGGTCTGTCTCTTGTCGTCCCACAAGGGCCATAGGTAGCCCACCAGTGTCAGCGCGTCGAGGATATGCACAAGATCACGAATAAAGGCATTTCTGGGGCTGATCGGTGCATCAGTCTCCATCCCAACCAGCTTGATCGTGGTGACACGCTTTCCCAGCGACTGTCCAGTCTTGCCTGCGGTCAACCAGCGGTTGTAGGCAACCCAGAGGATGCTGGCGACCATGACACTGAGACCGATGATCATCGTGACGGCCGCGCCCTCGACATTGGGAGTGGATTCCCTGGTCAGTCCCAGTCGGATGAGCAGGACCAGGTAGCCGGAGTAGAAGATGATCAAGCCTAGATACGTTGGCAGCTGGTCGATCAATCTGGCGCGGACGCGCTTGCTCCAGCTGGCGTAGTCACCTCGTGGAGAGGTCCGGAAGTGCTCCGGTGGCGGGCGATAGCCGACCGGCAACTGGGCTAAGGACGCCTGCACATTGCTCGACGGCGTCTCTGGCCGCTGGCTGCCGTACTGGTCGGTCATAAGCGTCCTTGTTAAGTGCGCTGGGACGTGCCGAGTGTAGGTGATCCGCGTCGTTGTGACGTCTCAACTGCTATGACGCACATTGGATCGCGCGGTCGCGGGCACAATGAGAACGTGGTGTTCTCCACCGACGTCCATCCGTTCCGTGCCACGCGAGCAGCGGGGTACGTGGCCGCCTTCTTTGTCGGCGGGATTGCGCTCAGTGTCCTGTATATGACCACCGGTATTGGATTGCCGTGCCCGTTCCGTGCCGTCACGGGTTGGGATTGTCCGCTCTGCGGCGGCACCCGGATGGGTGAGGCGCTGCTCCATGGTGATGTGCGTGCGGCGTTCGAGTTCAATCCGCTCGCGCTGATCGGACTCGTTGTGATGGGCGTACTAGGCGCGCTTTGGGTCGTTGAGGCGGTCGGGGGACCGGCTGTTCGCTTGCCACGGCGGCTCGCCG
>C688J35102_120989981_pt1 | contig 17513 bp, 16 predicted proteins | sample HopSoiMetagenom2_FD_35102 | JGI IMG/M metagenome (IMG submission 35102)
CGCGGCGATCGTCATGGACATCGGACTGCCTGACGCCGACGGCCGCGACGTGTGCCAGGCTCTCAAGGCCTCGGGGCAGCACGCCCCGGTGCTCTTCTTGACCGCACTCGACGAGTTCCACGACAAGCTCGCCGGGTTCAGGGCCGGGGGCGACGACTACGTGACGAAGCCCTTCGAGCTCAAGGAGCTGCTGGCCCGCCTCGACGTTCTGGTACGACGAGCGCCGGCCACCGTTGTGGAGGGCTACGACTTCACCCTGGACCCGACCACGCACAGTGTTCGTACCCCGGTCGGCGAGGCAAGGCTGACTCCCACGGAGTTCCGGATGCTCGCCGCCGTCAGCTCGAGGCCAGGTGAGGTCGTTCGCCGGCGCGCCGTGGTGGCGGCCGCCTGGCCCGATGGCGCCTTCGTTCGCGAGAACACCATCGACTCCTTCATGCGCCGCATCCGTTCCAAGCTGCGCGACGCCGGCTCAGCCGCGCAGATTGAGACCGTGCGCGGGGTGGGTTTTCGTATCGCCCGAGGTCCTTCATGAAGGAGCTGCTGCGCCGGTGGCTGGCGATCGCGCCCGATGTGCGATCGTTCCGTCGGCAGGTGGTTCTCCTCGCCGCGGTTGTCAGCGGGCTGGCCGCTGTGGCCCTCGTGCTGGTGGTTCAGCTGATCCTTGGTGGGCTTTCCGCGCGCACAGCCGACCAGGTGCTGAGCACCCGCGCCGATGCCGTGATCAACAGTGTCCGCACCGCGTCGACCGTCGCCACCGTCAAGGTCCCGCCTGGTGTGCTCGACGTGGGTGTCGCCGTGTACGACGGCGCAGGCCGTCTCATCGCCGGACGTCCCCATGAACATCTCTCGGACGCCTACCGGGAGGCCGAGCCCGGCGTGCCGCAGCAAGCCGGCAGCGGGGAAGGGCGCTATCGCATGCTGGCTCGGGATTTCAGGACACCTGGCGGCGGTAAGGCCCGGGTCGTGATGATCGAGCGACTTGCGCCGTATGAGCAAGCCGAGCGCTACGCGCTCCTGCTGTCACTAGCGGCGGGCGTTGTCCTGGTCGGCGCGAGCACTGCAGTCGCGGCCTGGGCGTCGCGCCTCGTTCTTCGACCGGTCACCCAGATGGCGCGCATAGCCGAGGACTGGAGCGAGCACGACCTGTCGCAGAGATTCGACCTAGGGGCCCCGACGAACGAGATCGCCGCCCTGGGCGCAACCCTGGACGGTCTCCTCGACAAAGTGGCCAAAGCCATCCGCACCGAGCAGCAGCTGACCGGGGAACTCGCCCACGAGCTGCGAACTCCACTGGCCGCTGCTGACGGAAACGCCCAACTGCTCGCCGGTCGGAGCGACCTCAGCGTCGAGGCAAGGGAGGATGTCGACGAGATCCAAGCGGCCTGCCGTCGGATGGCCGACACCATCTCGAGCCTGCTCGAGCTCGCCAGGACCGGCATGGTCGGGTCAGACGTGTCCGTCGACATCAGACGAGTCCTCGACCACCTGCTTGAGGAACTGCCGGCAACGGTGAGGCCCAGGGTCTCGTTCGAGCAGTCCCCCACCGACCAGCGGGCAATCGCTGTCACGGCTCCGCTCGCGCTACGCACCCTCTTCCCACTCGTCGACAATGCGCTTCGGTATGGCCGCTTCGTTCGCATACAGGTCGACAGCACGACCACGCATTGCGTCGTGAACGTCGATGACGACGGCCCCGGTCTGGACGAGGCCGTGCGCGCGCACGCCTTCGAGCCGGGCAAGACCACCGGCGGCGGCGCTGGACTCGGGTTGCCGCTGGCTCGCCGGATCGCACGCTCGGTCGGCGGCAACGTCGTCGCCGCCGCACCACCCGCGGGCTGGTCCACGCGCTTCACGGTGACGCTTCCCCTCGCGGCAACCGTGGGTACCGAAGACGGGTCGCAGGTCCCCGCGAAGGCCTGATCCATTCCTCGATGCGCCGGGGTGGTGTGCGCCGCCGGGTTCAGCCGCCCTTCGCCGCGGGCACCGATCGGGGCGGCCTGCACCCCTCGGCAGTTGCCCTGACATGGGGCGCGTGCGCCTTCCCGGAGGCGGGCGCCAGCAGCCGCCTCAGCGGTCCGGGAGCCACCAGGAACGCCTCGGCGCGGAGTGCGGCGACGCTTACCCGGGGAAGGTCCGCGGCCGTCCGGAAACAGACGAACCGGGGCACCCACTGCGGCTGGTACTTCGCGTTCGCGCGGTACAGCGACTCGATCTGCCAGAAGCGGGACAGCCCGAGGAGGATGGACCGCCAGACCCGCAGCACCGGACCTGCACCCAGCCGATCGCCGCGCGCGAACACGCTGCGGAAGACCGCAAAGTTCAGCGACAGCCTGGTCACCCCGAGACCCGGCGACGCGGCGACGAGGCCGGCCACCATGTGCTCGACAATGCCGTTCTCCGCGCACCGGTCCCGCCTCATCAGGTCCAGCGAGAGGCCGTCGGAGCCCCAGGGCACGAGCTGCAGCAGCCCCCGCAGCTCCCCGTCGGCATCGGTCGTCAGCACCACCACGGCCCGGTCATCGCGCGACGACCCGAGCCTGCCCAGTGCCATGGAGAAGCCTCGTTCGACGACGCCGTCCCGCCAGGCGACGGCCCTGGCCAGGATGTCGGCGCGCATCTCCTCGCTCAGGTCGCCGACCCGGTGACAGGTCACCGTCAGCCCGGCCCGGGTGCACCTCGAGACCGCTTGCCGGACGCCGCGCATGCTGCGACCGGCGAGGGAGAACCGGTCGACGTCGAGGATCGCCTCGTCCCCAAGTTCGAGCGCGTCGAACCCGGCCCGGTGGAAGGCCTCCGCCCCGTGCTCGCTCGCGGCCAGCACGGCCGGCACCCAGCCGAAGCTTCGCGCCTCGGACAGCCAGGTGTCGATCGCCCCGGGCCACGCCTCCGGGTCGCCGAGCGGATCGCCGGCGGCCAGTGACACCGTGCCCACCACGCGGTAGGTGATGGCGGACTTGCCGGAGGGCGAGAAGATCACCGAGCGGTCGTCGCGCAGCGAGAAGTACGACAGCGAGTCGTTCCACCCCCACCGGTCGAGCAACGTCCGCACCCGGTCCTCCTCCTGCGCGGTCAACGGGTGTGGTCCATCAGCGGGTTGCAGCGCCGCGAGCACCGCCACCAGCAGGACGGCGGCACCGAGGACCACCAGAGCAATCGCCGCATGGGCGCTGTCGGCGCGGTCCAGGAAGGCGACTGGCCCGTCGAGTCCCACCAGCCCCAGAGAGGCCTGGACCAGACGCTCGGTGCTCGTCGTTCCGGGCGCCTGGCCGTCGGTGTCCGCGGCGAGCCAGAGCCACCCCAGGACGGTGGCGACTAGCGGCCCCGCGAGCAGCACGGCGAGGAGACGGGTCGACGAGCGAGGATCGGGCTTCGCGGTGAACTCCGCGCGCGAGCCGAGGAGCAGGACCAGCACCGCCGTGGACAGCGCCGCTTCCTCCACGTCGAGACCCTTCACCAGGTGGAGGACCACGGTCAGGGCCGTCAGGACGGTGGCAAGCACCCACGCGCGGTGCTTGCCCCGTCGGAGGCCCCGGGAGAGGGTCACCAGGATGACCCCGACTGCTGCCGCGCCGGTCGCGGCGGCTGCGGGGAAGACGCCCGGAACAAGCCCGTTGACGACCGCCGTACGGTCGCGGACGGCGGGCGAGATCGCACTGAGGACCGTGACCGCACCCACGAGGAAGACGACGCGGGCGACCCAGAAAGGGGTCCGGATCCTACTGATGCTGGTGGATGAGGTCAGCGAGAGGAGGCCCACGGCAGAGCGGTTTTCCCCTGAGCGGAACATGAAGGAGCAAGCCTTTCGTCGGTGCTACGGCCCAGGCTAGGCGCCGAAACGTGAAACAACTCTGAACAGACCGACACACGTCGATGCGACCCTCACGCGACGTGTCGACGGCTGGGGCGGTGCTCACAATTGATGACCGTGACAAGAACTGGCTTACGGGAGGGACGCAGCGGGATCGCGCGTCCGCAAGGCGCCGCCCTGGCGACTACCAGCGAAGCCGCACCACGACCACCCGGGAGGTGAAGCCGGGGGTCTCTCCCCCCAGCAGGTACACCCGGCCGCCCGATGACAGCGAGGCTGCGTCGGCCACCGGGTACGGCAACCTGCCCGCCCTCTTCCAGGAGCGCGTGTCGGTGTCGAACCACCACATCGCATCGGTGACGGACTTCGGTCGGGTCCGGCCGCCGAGGACGAGCAGCCGGTGTCCCACCGCCACCACCCTCTCGTGCCCCAAGCGGTGTGGCAGCGACGCCTCGCGGTGCACCTTGCCCGTGTCGAAGTCCACCCACCAGACCTCCAGCAGCTGGTGACCACCGTCCTCGCCGCCCAGCACCCATGCGCCTCTGGCGGTGCAGGCCACGCCGGCATACCGCACACCGAAGGGCAGGTGCCCGATCGCCCGGAAGGTCGCCCCGTTGCTGCTGGTCAGGAGTGCGGTGAGGGATCGCGTCCCGTCGTAGCCGCCGAGGACGGCCAGCCCTCGAGGGGCACCGCACACCGCGAGGTCCGCCCGCGGCGTGGGCAGATGACCCAGCAATCGCCACCGGTGCGCCGGACCGAGCGTCCGCACCTCGGACAGCTCGGTGGCCCCGCCGCCGCCGACGAGCACCGGACGCCCACCAAGGACGGTGCCGGCCGCATCGTGCGCCGGCGTCGCCAGCGCGCCCAGCGGGCGCACGACCCCGCGAGCGACGTCGATCCGGAGGACCTGGTCGGAGGACCGGTCACCGGCCCCGAGACCGCCTACCACGAGCGCTCCGAGGCTGCTCCGGAAGGCGACCGCTCTGCTCGTCGGTGCAGGGAGTCGCCACGGCTCGACGGCCGCGCGGGCCCGGAGCCGCGGGACCGGTGTGGGCGATCCGACTGATCGCGGCGACGCATGCGATGCGGGCGACCTCAGCGCGGATCGGTGCGGTGATGCCGGTCCGGTGCAGCCACCCAGGGCGACAGTGGCCGCGGCCAGCGCCAGCGCCAGCCGGTTGACCGCCGCGGTCGAGCGCGGAGCGGTCATCGCATGTTCCCGGTGTGGCCCAACGAGTAGCGACCGGGCTGGGGCCACACGCACAGTCCGTGCGGGGAGCCGGGAACGGGGATCCGGGCGACCAGTCGGCCACTGCGGGTATCGAACGCGTAGACCTCCGAGTCGTAGCGTCCGGAGAGCCACAGCGTCCGGCCGTCGGCGGACACGCCTCCCATGTCCGGGCTGCCACCGCCGGGTATCGTCCAGGTCTGCTCGATCCGCCGGGTCGCGAATGACACCACGCTGACCTTCCCGGCGCCACGGTCGGAGACGTAGAGCTTGCGCCCGTCGCGGCTCGGGTAGAGGCCGTGCGGCCCCGGCGGAGTGCCGATGGACCCCACCTGGGCCAACCGAGCTGCACTGACCAGGCGGACCCTGTCCACGCCCATGTCCGCGACGTAGAAGGTGCTGCCGTCCGGTGACAGCCGGACGTCCTGAGGCATGCTGGCGCGGCCCAGGTGCAGAACCCCGAGGACCCGATGGCTGACGGTGGAGATCTTGACCAGCGACCCGGAGAACTCACACGACACCAGCAGGTACTCACCGTTCGCGGAGAAGTCGGCATGGTTCGGCCCACGGCACCGGCGCACGTGCACGTCCTGACGGCGCGCGCCCGTGGTCGGATCCGCGAACCGGATTACGTCGCGCTCCTCCACCATCACCACCGCCTGCCGGCCGTCCGGTGCGAAGTACAGGTTGTACGGGCGGGGCACAGCCAGCCGGTGGGTGGCGCGCCCGGTTCGCGGGTCGATCTCGACCAGCTCGTTGGACTCGCTCGAGCTCGCATACAGGCGCCGCAGGTCGTACGACGGGATGACGTGCTGCGTTAGGTGGCCCACGTGAATGGTTCGCACGACTCGGTGGGTGCGCTGGGAGATCACGGTCACGGTCGTGCCGCCGGGGGACGAGTCCGGGACGTAGACGCGGGCAAGGTCGGCCTGAGTGGCGGGCGCCAGCTGTCCGGCTCCGGCGGCCGCGTAGACATCGCCGTCGATGACCGGTGGCATGCCCGGCAGGGGGTGACGGAACCGCCGCGGCGTCGAGTCCGCCGGCACCGGGGCTGTCGAACCGGTGCCCGGTCGCCCGGGTGTGCCTGCGCCCGCAGGCACCGTGTGCGTCGCGGACGGGTGCGCCGTCGGCGGCGTAGTGGCCGTTGGGCCGGCGCTGCAGGCGCCGGCCATCAGCGTTGCCAGCAGGCACCCCGCCAGGGGAGCTCCCCGACGCACCAGCGCGAAGGACATCACACACCCTTCCTGTCGTCGTCCGAGGGCGGCTCCCCACGCGCCCGTGGGTTCACTCTGCGCCAAAGTCCCGCACTCCGCCTGCCGACAGGAAGGCCGGTCAGGTTGTCTTCATGTTGCACGGGTTCTCTTGGTACGTGCACGGTGCGATGGAGCTCCCACCCGGCTCGGCAATGCGCCGCTGGGCTGGCCTGCTCTGGAAGGCCGCTCTGGTGGTGGGAGTCGGGGTGGGCCGGGCTGTGGACGGCGACGCACGGCGTGGCCGGGGTGGCCTGGTCCGACGTGGGGCAGGCGCTGTCCCAGGTGACCGTGTGGCACCTCGTGCTGCTGGCCGGCATCTGGTTCGCGGGCCTGGGGATCTACTCCTCCGTGCTCGCGGCCGCGATGCCCGGCCTCGGAGCCCGGCGCGGCCTGCTCCTCAACCTGAGCGAAAGTGCGGTGGCCAACGTCGTACCACTCGGCGGCGCGGTCGCTACCGCGTTGAACTGGCGGATGGTCCGGATCTGGGGACACTCGAACTCCGCGTTCGCGACCTACTGCGTCCTCACCAACGCCCTGGACGTGGTCACGAAGCTGGTGCTGCCGCTCGTGGGTGTCGCCGCCCTCGTCGCCCTGTCCGGGCACGTCCCGACGGTGCTGTGGGTGGTGGCCGGGTCGTGCGCTGCGGCGCTGCTCTGCCTGACGGTGGCGTCCCCGCTGCTCCGACGTCTCGGCAACCGGACGTGGGCCCGCATCCGTGCGGTGCTGGCGGTGCAGTGGCCCCGGCTGCTCCGCGCGAGTGCCGGGTACGTCGCCGCGCAGGTGGTGCTGCTCTACGTCAGCCTCCGGTCGGTGGGGCTGGTGGCCCCGGTGGCGATCGTCGTGATGGCCGCCGCGATCGAGCGGCTCGGCACCCTGGTCCCGCTGACTCCGGGCGGGACCGGAGTCGCCGAGCTCGGGACGATCGCGTGGCTCGCGGCCGCTGGGCTCGATCCGGTCAAGGTGGTGGCGGGCGTGCTGCTGTACCGGGCGTTCCTGATCGCCCTGGAGGTACCGGTGGGCGGCATCCTGCTGGCGGTGTGGGTAGCGCTGCGACGTACCTCCGCACACGGCACCCGGACCGGTGTGGCGACATGAGGATCCTGCACCTGACCGACCACTACCCGCCGGTGCTCGGTGGGATCGAGACGCACGTCGCCGCTCTCGCGCAGCGACAGGCGCACCGCGGCGACGACGTCACCGTCCTGACCTCCACGCCCGCGGTTGCCGACGGCCGGCGCAGCCTCGACCCCGGACCCGTGACGGTCCACCGCGCACGCTCGGTCCTCGATCGACGGTCCCTCGACCTCACCGCCTTCGACGTGGTCCATGCGCACCTCTCGGTCGTGGCCCCGTTCTGCTCCCCGGTCGCCGCCCGGGCAGCCCGCCATGGGCTGCCGACGGTCGTGACCGTGCACTCGTTCTGGAACGGCATGGGCCGGGTCCCGGGACTCGCGGCAGGGCTGGCCGGCCTCCGCACCGCACCGGTCCTGTGGACCGCGGTGAGCCGCGCGGCCGCCACCCAGGTCAGCAGGCAGCTGAACATGCGGCCTCCTGTGCCGGTGCGTGTCCTGCCCAACGCCGTCTCCGTGCGGCCACGACCCCGAACCCCGTCGGGGGCGGACCGGCCGGTGCGCGTGGTCACCACGATGCGCATCGCGCGGCGCAAACGACCCAGCCAGCTGGTCTCCATCGTCGACGACCTCCGACGGCTCACCGCCGTCCCTGTCGAACTGACGATCGTCGGGGACGGACCGCAGCGAGGCAGCGTCGAGCGGCTGCTCGTCCGCCGCGACCTGGAGGGCCTGGTCTCGATCACCGGCCGGGTCAGCCCGGCGGGAGTGCTCGAGCACCTGGCGCGGTCGGACGTCTACGTCGCCCCCGCCGTCCTGGAGTCGTTCGGCCTCGCCGCGCTCGAGGCCAGGTGTGTCGGGCTCCCCGTGGTCGGGCACGGTGACAGCGGGCTCACCGAGTTCGTCACCCACGGTGTCGAGGGACTGCTGTGCCGCTCGGACGAGGAGATCACGTTGGGCCTGCGGGAGCTCGTCGAGAACAGCGAGCTGCGGACCCGGATGTCCGAGCACAACCGCACCGTGGCGTCCACCATGACGTGGGAGAACGCCCTCCGCGCACACGACCAGGTCTACGCCGAGGCCTGCGCACCGCGGCCGAAGGCGGTCCCGCGCCTCGCCCGGGCCGGGGAGCGCTGAGACGATGCGGCGCTTCACGCTGGTCTCCTTCCACGCCCACCCCGACGACGAGTCCCTGCTGACCGGCGGCTCGCTGGCCAAGGCCTCCGCGGAGGGCCACCGAGTGGTCCTGGTGACGGCCACCTCCGGGGAACGAGGTCTCGCCGGACCGCAGGACGGCCACGGTGCCGACCTCGCGGGGGTTCGCACGGCCGAGCTCGAGCACGCCGCCCCAGCCCTCGGCTGTGCGCGCGTCGTGCACCTCGGGTACGGCGACTCGGGACTGCACCCGGACCGGTCAGACCGGGCCGCCTTCGTGCACGTGGACGTCCGCGCGGCTGCCGCCCAGCTGGCGGAGGTGCTGCGGGAGGAGGCCGCCGACGTCCTCACGATCTACGACCCGAACGGCGGCTACGGGCACCCGGACCACGTCCAGGTTCACCGGGTCGGGATGGCCGCCGCCCGGCTCGCGGGCACGCCGGTGGTCTTCGAGGCGACCGTCTCCGCGGGCCTGTTCCGCGGCGTCCTCCGGGCGTTGCGCGTGCTCGGCCACGCCCTCGGCAGCTCGGCCCCGCTGGGCACCGCCGAGGTGTACAGCAGCGGTCGCCGCATCACCCACCGGATCAGCGTCACCGAGCACCTGGCGGCGAAAAGGGCCGCGATGGCCGCGCACGGCTCCCAGCGCCGTACCGACGGGCCGCGCCGCTCGCTGGACTACTTCCTGGCCCTTCCGCGTCCGGTCTTCGCCCTCGTGTTCGGCCGGGAGTGGTTCGTCGAGCACGGCCGCCACCCCGCGATGCGGCAGAAAGACCTCTTCGCCACGCTCCGTAGCGGCAGCGGCACCGAAGGCCGCGCCCCGTGACCTACGCCCGAGTGTGGCGGGGGGCCTGGGCCGTGCTTACGACCGTGGGCCTGGGTCTGGCCGCCTTGCACTGGTCACCTGGGATCGTCCTGCTCGCGGTGACCGTCAGCTCGGCCAGCGCGGTCGCGGTCCTGGTCCTGGCCATCAACGGCTGGCGGTGGGCCCGACCTGCTCCTGACTCCGGTGGAGTCGTGAACACCCTGCGGCGGGCCCTGTGGGCCGGTGCCGCGACGGTGGCGCTGTGCGCCTTGATGGGAGCGTCCCCGCCGATTGCTCTGCTGGTCCTTCTGCTCCTCGCCCTGACCTCACCGCCCGTGATCCGCCTGGTGGGCCGTGAAGCCAGGCACAAGCCACCGGCCGGCCCACAAGCGCGCGCGACAGCACCGGTCCGACCGGCGGCTCCAGCGCCCGGCCCCAGAACATCCATCCCCGACGACGGCCTGGCGCTGGATGACGAACAGGTCTGCCGCCTGTGGCGGCGGACGTTCTGGGAGCTGCAGAGCGAGCCGGCCGTGGATGAGAGGCTGCGGCTGGTCGCCGTACGACAGTGGTGTCTGGACGAGCTCGATCGGCGCAACAGCGCCGCCTTGCACGCCTGGCTGGACTCGGGTGCCCGCGCGTCGGGTGGGCCCGAACGGTTCTGGCGCCACCCGATCCCACCCCACGATGGCGACACGGCCCAGTGAACGGCCTAGTGAACGGAGAACCCTCCATCACGACCTCGGACCTGCCCACACAGCAGCCTGCGACACCCGCCCCGGCATCGGACGACGACCGCGGCTGGGTGGTGCGGCTGTGGGTGCTCGTCGCGGTGTTCGCGGCCGTCACGATCGCCCGCGCGGTGCACGTCGGAATCCCGCTGCGCGATCCACACGGGGCGATCCTCGTGAACAGGATCGGCCTGTCCCTGGCCATCTTCGTCGTGCTCTCCCTGGTCGACGCCGCGGTCCGCACACCACCGCCCCGGCGGCACCTCGGCGCGGTGGCCCGGACCCTGCGGCGCCGCTGGACCGCACGTCGGCTGGCGCTCGCGGCGAGTGCCCTGTTGGCGTACCACCTGGTCTACTTCTGTTACCACAACCTGAAGAGCTGGGACGTCCTGAACCAACCGCGGGACACCATGCTGCTGCGGTGGGACCGGGCGCTGTTCTTCGGGCACGACCCGGCGGTCCTCCTGCACTCGCTGCTGGGCCAGCACGACGCGGCGTACGTCCTGCTGGTCATCTACGAGTCCTTCTCCACCCTGGTGTCGATCTCGTTCGTCGCGGCCGTGGTCTTCACCACGCGGATCCGGGACGGCTACGTCTTCATCGCCTCGGCCGCCTGGGTCTGGATCCTCGGGGTCGGGTCCTACTACCTGATCCCGTCCCTCGGACCGTTCTACTCGGCGCCCGGGACTTCGCCGGGCTCCCGCACACGATGGTCACCGACACCCAGGCCCGATACCTGGGCCAGCGTGCGCACCTGCTCGCCCATCCGCACGCCTCGGACGCGTTCGCCCAGGTGTCCGCGTTCGCCAGCCTGCACGTAGCGATGACCTGCCTGATCCTGCTGATGGTCCGCTACTACCGTCTCCGGGCGGCCACCTGGGCGATGACGGCGTTCCTTGCCGGGACGATCGTGGCGACCGTCTACCTCGGCTGGCACTTCGCCGTCGACGACGTCGCCGGCATCGTGATCGCGGTGCTGGGCTTCCTGCTGGGCCGGCGCATGGTCTACCCCGCACATCGCGGAACCCGAGCCCCGGACGTGAAGACGTCGCCATGACCGGCTCAACCATCGTCCCGGAGGCCGGCCAGCGCGCAGACACGTGCGGCATTGATCCCCAACCTGGGGCGGATCCGTGCGGTGCCCGTCCTCGGCCCCCACAACCGAGGCAGGACGCATCCCCCGAGACACGTCGACGGTGGCCGGGAAGCGTGACACTCGCCTGCTTGACGACGTTGGCGGTGCACCTGCTCTTCCTCTCGCGCGAGCTCACCTCGGACGAGGGAGGTTTCTCGATGGTGGCCCGCGGGTGGCACGCCACCGGTCCCTACCTGTACGGCCACCAGTTCGTCGACCGCCCCCCCGGCCTGATGATGGTGTTCGAGACCGCGCAAAGACTGGGACCATATGGCGTTCGTCTTGCCTCGGCAGCTTCTGCGACGGCGCTGGTCGCTGCGTCGGCGTGGGCGGTGACCGCCGTCCGCGGCCGCCCCGGGTGGGCTGCCTGGACCGCGTGCGCCCTCGCCGCATCTCCGCTGCTCGGGACATACCAGCTGAACGGTGAGATCATCTCAGCTGCGCTCGTCATGGTGTCGGTCGGCGCCATCCTCCACGGCCTCTCCCGTCCTGGCAGCGTCCTGACGACGGCCTGCCTGGGCGCGCTCGCCGGCGGCTGCGCCGGCACAGCCCCGCTGGTCAAGCAGAACTTCGTCGACGGCTTCGCCTTCGCCGTCGTCCTCGTGGCGACCTCACTCGCACTCCAGCGGCTGCCATCCCGCCGGCTGCTCGTCCTACTCATCACGTTCCTGGTCGGCGCCGCCGGTCCCTGGCTAGCCGCTGTGACATGGGCCGCCGACCGGGGTGACGCCCGGGCTCTCACGTACGCCATGTTCGGCTTCCGTGCCGATGCCGGCGACGTGATCACCGACGGGTCATGGCAGGCACCCGCGGCCGGTCTGCTCGAGCTCGTGTGGCTCGCGGCGGCAACCGGCATGCTGCTGCTCAGCGTCCAGCTCGTGGTCGGCCACCGTCGGGCGCTAATCTCCCGAAGCCCGGCGGTGTGGGCGGTGACAGTCGCGGGAGCCGTCGAGCTTGCCGGCGTCCTGCTCGGTGGAAGCTACTGGCCGCACTACTTGATCGGTCCTATCCCCATGCTGGCCCTGGCCGCAGGCACGGCTGCGAGGACGACGACTGCCGCCGGCCAGTGGACCCGCCGGGCGGTGCTGCTCTCCGTGATGATCACCCTGGTGTACGCCCCGGTCGCAGCGGCGCGGCAGCACGCGCACCACAGTCGGCCGTACCTCGTGGGACGATGGTTGGCCCGATCATCACGGCCCGGTGACTCCGCCGTCGTTCCCTTTAGCCACGCTAACGTCCTCGACGCGTCCCGGTTGGCAACGCCGTACCCCTACTCGTGGAGCCTCCCAGTGCGCACCCTGGACCCGCGGATGGTCCTGCTGACCAACACCTTGCGGGACGCGCGTCAGGCGCCGACCTGGGTGGTGCGGTGGGACGCTCCACACGCATGGGGGTTGGATCCCCACAGCAGGGTGGCAACGGAGTTGCGCGCCCACTACCGCGAAGTTGGCGTGGTGTGTGGGCACCCGGTCTGGCTACACAACGGCGTCGATCGCCACCTCGCTGCCTTGCCCCACCAGTGCCGGAGCGGCCCGGCCGCCGCTACCCGCCAGCTTCCCGCGTGTCCACTCGGACGAGAGCACGAGGTGCCCCCGGCATCTTGCTGCCGGGGGCCGCTTCCACTAGGGGTCAGGCTCCCACCCTGAGGCCGTTGATTGCTGCAGAGCGGGAGCTGCTCCGCCGGCGAGCACGGGGGACAACACACCGATCGGAGCGTCCCACACCTTGCCCCACCGGGAACCCGACCCGCAAGGACGATTTGTCCTAGTCAGGTTATCGACAGTTCGAGTCATACAGGCTAGCGACATGGTGACCACCGCAGCGATGACAACCGGCCGTCGAATGTTGAACAAGGTGCCTGAGGTCACCGTCTTCTTCTGGATCATCAAGATCCTGTGCACGACCGTGGGCGAGAGCTTCGCTGACTACATCAACGAGACGTTGGGGTTGGGCCTGACGGACACGACCGTTCTCTTCAGCGTTGCACTTTTGATCGCGCTCGTCGTGCAGTTCCGGCTTCGGAGATATGTGCCGGGCGTCTACTGGCTGAGTGTCGTGCTGATCAGCGTGGTCGGAACCCTGCTCACCGACAACTTGACCGACGGGCACAACGTTCCGCTATGGATCAGCACCACGGTGTTCGCCGTGCTGCTCGCCATCGTCTTCTCGCTGTGGTACGCCCGTGAGCACACGTTGTCGATTCACACCATCGTGACCACCTCCCGTGAGTCCTGGTACTGGCTGACCGTGCTGGTGACCTTCGCGCTCGGTACGGCGGCCGGCGATTGGACGCTGGAGCTGACGGGCTGGTCGCCGGGCCAGTCCGTCCTTCTGCCGCTAGGCCTGATCCTGGCTGTCCTGATTGCCTGGAAGCTGGGAATGGGGCCGGTGCTGTCCTTCTGGTTGGCGTACATCCTGACCCGTCCCCTCGGTGCGAACATCGGGGACTACCTCGCATCGCCCCGCTCGGAGGGCGGCCTCGGTCTCGGGACCCTGGGTACCAGTGTGCTGTTCCTCGGCACCATCCTGGTCGTCGTTATCTACCTCACCATCACTGACAAGGACCGCACCGAGGCGGTCGAACAGCGCCAGCCGCGGTCTCTCGCCAGTGACGAAAGGTGAGAGGGCCCATGTCCCAGACGGAGACCCCCGAGCGCAGCCACCGGGTGCTGATCGTGACCGACACCGCGGAGCCCAGCCCGTCGCTGCGTGAGGCCATCCGGCATCGCGCCGAGAGCGGTGACGTGAGATTCCGACTCATCGTCCTCAACCCCGCTCGTGCCGAGCTCCACCTGCTGCATCCCGAACGCCATGACAAGGCCGCAGAAGCCGAGACAGTCTTGCGTTCGGCGCTGGCCCAGCTCGAGCTCGCCGCGCATGCGCCTGTCATTGGCTCCGTGTCGGTTCGGCACGACCCGATGGATGCGATCGAGGAGACCCTCTTCGCCGAGCCCATCGACGAGATCATCCTCGACGTTCCGCCCCATCATCTGTCCTCGTGGCTCCACCAGGACCTGGAGCACCGGTTGGCCCACTTCCACATTCCAGTGCTGACGATCCGACATGCGCGCTGATGCTGCTCGCAGATGCCCGTGCTTGAGACCGGAGCGCCGCAGGACGGGCCGCGGTGTGCCCGGAGTGTTCGGCACGCAATCATCTGCGCGCCGTGTCGGTCACCATGGCAGCGGCCGTTCGCCGGGCGATCAGGTCCTCGAGCTCGTCGGTCCTTCGGTGGTCGCCGCCTCGAGGTGCCGCGTCGCCCACGCGGCATCGGGCGCGGCGTTGGTCCGCGGAGACACCTGAGCATGCCTGCGATGCGGCGGCATCAGCGCGGCAAGGTCCGCCCACTGGTGCGTCGGTCCGACCGCTTGCCCAAGGGGGCCCAGATCGTGTCGGGACAACGGACTGGTCCAGCGACCCCACGACGGCGTAGTAGTTTCCGGCGTCTGGTCATTGTCCTGGGCGGGACGGGACTGGCCCTGTTCGCGACGGGATTGATCCTCGGGTTGCTTCTGGTGGGTAGGCACGGTGGCGGACCGGCTCAGGTCCGGGACGTGGCCGTCTGGCGATGGTCGGTGGAGCACCGTGGACCTCTCGTGGGGATCGACAGAATCATTGCCACCGTTGGTGATGCTGGCGTTCTGGGACCGCTGTGCGTCCTAATCGGGCTTGCGCTGTTCGCGATGTGGCGCACGCCGCGAGCCCTCGTTCTACTCGTCGCCTACCTCGGAGGCGAAGGCCTGGTGTACCTCATCCGTGAGGTCATCCATCGTCATCGCCCGCCGACGGCCGACTACCCTGCCGCAAGGGCGCTACCGGGGGTGCACGAGACGAGTTTCTCCTATCCATCGGGGCACTCGGTCGCCGTCACGGCGGTGGTCTTCGCATCCCTAGGCTTGTTGGCGTTGGCGCGGCATTGGTGGTGGCCGTGGTTGCTGGCGGTGGGCCTATCGGCCTTCGTCGCGGACAGCAGGCTTGTGCTTGGAGTGCACTGGCTCAGCGATGTCATGATCGGGATGGCCCTGGGCGCGATCTGGGGCACCGTGGTCGCGGTCGTCGGCTCGCGCACCACATGGTCCGACCTTCGTCCCGGGGCGAACGAACGGGACCGCTGAAAAGTCCCCGTCCCGCACCGCGGCGCCTCGCACGCGGCCCGGTACCTATGAGCTTCCCCGAGTAGTGAGATGAGCGGGCCGGGGGCTTCGCAGTGTGCGCGCAGCAGGGACGTGTGGACCGGCAGCAAGAGCGCGGCTACGGTCAGGGCAGCCGCCGCCTGCCCTGCCACGCCAACCAGGAGCCCCGATCAGCCGACCCGGTCGCTCCCCCCGTGCGGCTCTGGCGCGGCCCGCCTGAGCGCGGTGGAGAGTCGCATCATGTGGGTCATTGCGGCTACCCCGATGGCGAGTATTGCTGAGGCGATGACGTCGCTGGGCCGGTGCCACCTCAAGGCCAGGGTGGCAACCCCGGTCAGTGCTACCGCGGTAAGACCGGTCAGGGCGACGAATAGGCGGGGTGCCGGACTGGTCACGAGTGTGACGGCTGCTGCGACACCGGCCACTGCGGCGACGTGGCCGCTGGGGAGGCTGTTCGCCGCGTTGTCGAGGAGTGTTGGACGATCCAGGAGTGCTTTCAGCGCGATGGCGGCGAGGACGGTGCCGAGGGCGGTCGATGTGGAAGCCACGGCAGCCGCTGCGCCCCTCGCGACCAATGCAAGGACGCCCAGCGCAGCACGATGACGAGCGAGACGGTCGTGGGCGTTATAAGTGTGAGCAAGGCTTCGGGCCAATGAGCGCCTGTCATCAGGTGACCGGTGAGGAGCATCGCGCGGGTGTCCAGGACTTGGCCGGCTCGCGTGTGGATGGCGAGGAGATCGGTCACCACCAGGCCGCAGGCGGCCAGCTCGGCGATGACGGCATCGGAGCGTGCGGCCGGGCCGTCGCTCGCGCGCGGGGCTCCTGGGTCGGTGACAGGGTTCGGACTTCCCATCGATCGGGCCTGTGAGCCGGTCACAGCGCGAACCGCTCTTCGTGGAGCTGGGCGGGCCGCACCCCGGCATGCTGGAGCGCTCGACGCACCGTGGCGGACATGCCTGGCGAGGCGCAGACGTAGACGTCGCGGTCGGCCAACCCCGGGACCAGCCGTGCCAGTGAGTGGGGGGACAACAAGTCCGGGTTGCTCCCGAGCAGGTAGACCACCCGTGCCTGGCGGTGTGCGGCCAGTGCCTCGAGCTCCTCGCGGAACACCAGCTGGTCGCGGTCGCGGGCCCGGTACAGCAGCATCAGGTCTTGCCCGGCTGTGACGGGCAGAGTCTGGAAGAGGGCACGCATCGGAGTGATGCCCACCCCACCGGCGACCAGCAGCACGTCACGACGAGTTCGCCGGGCAGCCGTCAGGGCGCCGTACGGGCCTTCAGCGATGACCCGGGTCCCGACCGGTACCCGTTGCAACCGCCCACTGCCGTCGCCGAGCTTCTTGACCGTCAGACGAAGGCGGTCCCCGATCACGGGCGCCGACAGGGAGAACGGGTGGGCCGTGGCCCACGACCCGCCGGTGAGGAACCGCCACCGGAAGAACTGGCCGGGCTTCGCCTGCAGCTCGGCCAAGTGACGGCCCTGAATGACGATCGACACGACACCGGGCGCCTCGGGGATCACCCCCACCACCCGCATGCGGTGTCGCAGCGTCGCATGTGTCGGAGCGATGACCCGGTAGCGCAGCACCAGGGCGAACGTGAAGGTGTAGAGCAACGCCCAGCCGATCTGGAGCCACCGATGACCGGCCAGATCCGGTCCGGCCAACTGGTGGGTGAACGACAGCGCGATGGCCACGTACATGCTCAGGTGCAGGAAGTACCAGGTCTCCCAGCGAAGTCTCTTTCGGGCGGACCTGGCCGACACGACGGCCACCGCACACATCAGCACGGTGCCGATCGTGGCAGTCACCAGACCGGGCCAGGTCAACACCTGCGCCAGGGCAGAGAACGGGTCCTGTCCGGTGAGCAGGGACCACGCCAGCACAGCGAAGACAGCGTGCACCAGCACCAGGCCCACGATGGTGCGACCGCCCGCCGCGTGCCAACGCGCGAGCACATCCGCGCCGATGCCGCGCTCGAGCACTGGCCAGCGAGACATCAAGACGAGCATGACCAGCACGCCATACCCGGCGAGCATGCCGGAGACGTGCGCGACCAGTGCCAAGGAATCCAGCGGGCCGCCGGCCAGGGTCATGCCGAGCAGCGGCCACACCGCCACGAAGACCGCTCCGAAACCCAGGATGACGAGCACGGCCAACGCCGAGTCACGGTCCACTGACTCCTCGGCCACCGAGG
>C688J35102_120989980_pt1 | contig 17510 bp, 14 predicted proteins | sample HopSoiMetagenom2_FD_35102 | JGI IMG/M metagenome (IMG submission 35102)
AGCCTCTACGACCTGCTGGTGCGCCCAGTAGAGGAGCGGCTGGGCGGGCCAGGCCTCCCGCTGGTGATCGTGGCCGACGGCGACCTCGCCTCGGTGCCCTTCGCGGCGCTCTACGACACCGCGCGGCGGCGCTACCTGGTGGAGGACCATCCGCTGCGGTTCACCCCCAGTCTGCGGGAGGCCCGGTGGCCGGCCCGCCGTGGGGGCGATGTGGGGGAGACCGTGTTCGTCGCCGATCCGGCCTTCGATCCGGCCAAGCACCGCGGGTTCCCGCGGCTGCCGGAGGCGGCAGGCGAAGTGAGGGAGATCGCGCCGAGCTACCCGGGGGCCCGGGTGCTCGCAGACGTGGGAGCGGACCGATGGGCGGTGGAAGACGCGCTGCGCCGGGCGGATATCGTACACTACGCGGGGCATGCCGTCTTCGACGACGAGCGGCCGGAGCGCTCGTACCTCCTCCTGGCACCCTCCACGCGGCGGCCGGGTGCGGCCGTGCTGCAGGCCAGCGAGATCGCGCAGATGGACCTCCGCCACCTGTCGCTGGTGGTCCTTTCCGCGTGCCAGACGGTCCGCACCGGCGACGGCCGCGCGGCGGGGTTCTCGGGGCTGGCGGGCGCGTTCCTGGCCGCCGGCGCAAGAGGCGCCCTGGGCAGCCTGTGGGAGGTGGACGACCGCCTGGCGCGGCGGTTCATGGTCGAGTTCCACCACGCCTACCGCGGCTCCCACGACGCTGCCGGGGCCCTCCGGACGGCCCAGCTGCGGATGCTGCGGTCCGGCGACCCGGCACTCCGCTCGCCCGCCGCCTGGGCGGGGTTTCGCTATCTGGGACGCTGAGATGCAGGTCAACCATTCATGACGGAGGGTTCGATGAGTTCCACGATCACGCTCGAGGTCGAGCTTCACTGCATGTGCCTGCTCGTGCCGGATCCCGACAAGAGAGCCGTGCACGTCCTGATGCCCTGTACGGGTTGCGAGAACCGCGGCAACCGCCACATCGCCCTGCTGCGCTACAGGGGGACCGATGGCAGGAAGTACGACCGCCGCCTGGAGGGGTGGGCCCTGGCCCTGGGCGACCCACAGGTCGGGACCGACCACACCACGCTCACCGTGCCGCCCAGTCGTCAGGGCAGCCAGAACGACGGCCTGGTGGACGGGACCGTCGTGGAGCTGTCCCGCCGGGGTGGAACAGCCCTCCAGGTACCGCGCAGGCTGCTCGACCAGCCCGACCACTCGGTCGTCTCGCGAATCACCTTCTACGGGGGAGAAATCACCGCGGCCAAGTCGCAGGACTCGCGCTGGATCTACAACGACCAGACGGTTTCCATCGCCAGTCAAGTGACCTGGCGAATGGAAATTCAGCCTGGCCAGATGGTGTGGAGCAAGCTGGACCCAACCGAGCGTCAGCGGCCGCTGCCCTCGCTAGGCCAAGTCGGTTCCACCGGCTCCGACGCAGACCAAACCCTCCGGCTCCAGGTGTTCCACGTCACCCCGCGCACGCTGCCGCGCAAGGACAGGCCCGTCGAGGAGGAAGGGCGTCCCGACTTCAGCAGGAGCGTGCTGCTGCCGCCGGAGATCCGGGCCCACTTCGCGATGTTCTACGGGTTGCTGGGGCTCAACGACTCGAGGCGGCAGGCGCTCCCCCAGCTGCCGAAGCATGCGACGGAGGACCGGGAGGTCGATCGCCACGACCCGATCGGCGGATCACCCGGGTGGGCCTGCCTGTGTGCCATGGCGGGCGCGGAGTAACCGTCCGGCCAGCGACGGATTCCACTACGCAACGACCCGCCGGGAGAGTGCCTCCCAGCGGGTCGTGGCTTCTGCCTGCGGCGAGCGGTCGATGGTGCGAGTCAGTCTTCGTCGTAGCCCGGGTGCTGGAGCTGCTCCTGCGCCGCGCCGCGCAGCGTTCCAACCAGCTCCGCCTCGGAGTATTTCTTGTACGCGTCGACCCCGGGTGGCGCGGGATAGAGGGGGACCAGGATGTCGTCAGCGCCGTGGGAGTGGAGCCAGAGAGCACGCAGGGTCAGGGGAGGCACTTCCAGCAGGCGGAGGTCGAAGTCCTTCCGTTTGACCTCCGCGAAATCCTCCGCCTGCCCGATCGCGTCCACCGTTGACTCCACGTACGGCCCCTCGCTGACGTGCGAGAATTCCGGGCCACCCGTTTCCTCGTCCAGGTTCACATTGGCGCTTGCCACCGCCTTCCCGTCTCGAAGCAGGAGGTAGCGCCAGCCGTTCTGGCTGGCCGCGGCCAGCAGACGGTCGTCGACGACGTCTTCCAGCGTGGCCACGAACACGGGATGAGGGGCCGCGACCTGCAACGTCCTGCTGCCGTCTCCTGCGGCGGCCGCGGTGATGGGGCTCGTCGGGTCGTCGTCCCCGTCAAACAGAGGGGCGATGGCGTCGGCGATCACCCGGCCACCGCCCTCGGGTCCGTTCGTCGCTCGAATGGGCATGGCGGCCTCCGTCAGGGTTGGGTGAAATAAGTGTTGGTCCACGGTTGGGACCGGGTGGAAAGACCGCCAAATTCGAACTTCGAAGCTTTGAATCCCGGATCTGCCACGTAGACGTACTGCCGCCCGTTGCTTTCGAGGTATCCGTAGACGGCCACGAAATGACCTCTGCCCCCTTTCAGCCAGCGAACGCCGACCGGCCGACCTGCGTCGATCTCGTCCTGAACATCGCTGAAGGCGATTGGACTCGCTTGAATGCCACTCGGTTTCAGGTGCCCCACCTCCCTGAGCGCCTTGCCGAGCCCGGCTTGCTCGTTGCACCATGCCCCATTGCAGCACGCCCGCTGCAGGACCCGCTCGGCGACGGCGCACTGGCCCCATTGAACGGGGTCCGTGAAACACCGCGCCACGCCGACCGCGACGGCCGCCCAGCACCACTGCGAAAACTCCTGGTCCACCTGAGGGTAGCCCAACCGGGTCGGCTGGGGCGCGCCGGCGGCAAGGGCCGCGGCGTCTGCGGCACCGACCGCGGACCGGGCGGGAACTGTGAGCGTTTGGCAGGTCCGCCCGATGAATTGGGGAAGTGACATCGTTCGCTCCGGAATCATTGTACGTGGAGGATGGTACGTGCCAGCGCCGCCTGGGCCGGGATCGTCGTCCCGACTCCGGACCACGCGTTGCGCGACCGCGGCTGAAGCAGCGGTTCGCGGGTACGTCGTATCGATACGTTGTCTGGATGCGGCCGCAGGAGTAGAGATGGACGACGTGCCGGCTTTTCACGGCGTGCGTAGCGGGCTGCGTCCGCGGAGGAGCGCACGACCGCGGAAGCTCGCGACCACGCTGTCGATGGTGGCTCGTGCCGCCGCCTCCATACCATACCACCGCCGGCGCGCAGCCGCTCGAGCTGCTCGTCCACCCCACTCGTGGCTGCGAGCGCGGTGAAAGAGGTGGCCGTTCTCGTGGCCAGTGAAGCTGCGAACGAAGCGCGCCCAGTCGGTGCGGGCGGGCGCGCGAAGGCGTGGAGGGGGTATCTCCACGCCTTCGCGTGTGCATCCATCAGGCGGACAGCGAGTCGCCCCCGCCGGGCCGCTCGCGGTCCGGCGGGCGATTCTTCCCGCTGCGGGCGCCGATCCACAGCGCCCACACCATGATCCCCATGATCACCACCACGATCGCGACCTCCAGCGGGGGCGCGTCCTGGAAGACGCGCACCCCGAGCATCGACATCACCATCTTTCATCTCCCTGCAAGAAGTCGTTGTCCACCCGCCGGTCGGCGGATGGGAGGTGCAACGGCTTCAGCCGGGAGGGGCCGTGGCGTAGTAGGCGGGCCGCTTCGCGCTGCGCGGCACCGGGATGGGAGATGGACGGAGACGCGCCGCGCCCGCTTCGCCCCGGGGGAGCGGCGTCGCGAGGGCGGGGATGAAGGCGGGGGGATGGAGGCCCGGGCCGGAGGCGGGCCGGCCGCCGCGCTTCAGCGCGGGCGCCTGGGCCAACGCACCGCGGTGCGACGCGGCGGCCGCATACACCTCGTCGCGCGCCCGGACGCCGGCGTGCGACGCGGCGGCGGCGTGGGGTTGATGAAGTGCGGGCGCGGCCAGGAGCAGGGCCAGCACCGCCCGGAGCAGGCGCCTCATTCCCGCTTCCCTGGTCGCGGCGCGCACTCGGGGAGCATCGGGGAGCTCGGGACTCGGCCTGGCCGCCGAGGTCGCGAACCGTCGGCCGGGCGCCCGGTGTCGGTCATCTCCGGCGGATCCGATTCGCAAATGGCTCGTGGGGCTGAAGATGCTCGTCCACGCGAGAGCGCGGCCGGGACGCGCCAGGGTGTACGCCGCCGGCGGGCCGACGTTCCCCCGGGGCCGGCGGATCTGGCCGCGTCGCGAACCCGATGCTCGATGCTTCACCCGCGAGCGAGGAAGGGCGGACCTCGGCGGGATGGGTTTATCACCCTGCTGCACTCTGGAACGCAAACCGGTGAATGCATTCGCGGATCCAGGGGTCGTCGTTTGGCGAAGGCCGTTGTGATGCGCGGATTCTGCATTATTGTGTTCGCGTCCGGTACGACTCGTGATCGCCAGGACGTGGGTTCGGGTCCCGCCAGGCCACCGTCTCCCGGATCTCGTCGCGGACGGGATCCGGTTTTCTTCATCCCCAGCCAACGGGTTGCTGCCATGGACGATGCGAAGCTCCGCGCGTGGTGGTGGCACCGCCAGGGGCTCGACGGCTCGCTGCGGGGCGCATCGCCCGCGGCGGTGCTGGAGCGCTCCGGGTGGGCGCGCTCGGTGGGCGGCGTGGGCCCGTACCTCACCCTTTTCGCTCGCGCCGGCACCTCGCGCGAGGCGGCGGACGCGGCGGTGGCGGCGCTGGAGATCCACGAGCTGCCGAGCGCCCGCGGCTGCACCTACGTGGTCCCGGCGAGCGACTTCGCGCTGGCGCTCTCCGTGGGGCAGGCGTTCGGCGGCGCGGAGATGAAGACCGCCGCCAGGCTCGGCGTCGCCGAGGAGGAGATCGAGGCGCTCTGCCGGGCCGTGGTCGGGGCGCTCGAAGACGGTCCGCTGGCGCCGGACGGGCTGCGCGACGCCACCGGCGGCGCCTGGCGCAGCCTGGGCGACGAGGGGAAGAAGAAAGGCCTCACCACCACCCTCCCCGTCGCGCTCGGGCTGCTGCAGGCGCGCGGCGACATCCGCCGCGTGCCGGTGAACGGGCGGATCGACCAGCAGCGCTACGCCTACATCCGTTGGGAGCCGAATCCCCTCGCCGCGCGGCGGTGGAGCCCGGCGGCGGCCTACACCGAGCTCGCGCGCCGCTTCTTCACCTGGGTCGGGCCGGCGACGCTGCGCGAGTTCCAGTGGTTCTCGGCGCTCGGCGTCAAGGCTTCGCAGGAGGCCGCCGCGCCGCTCGGGCTGGTCCCCGCCGACGGGAGCGACCGGCTGCTCCTCCCCGACGACGTGGAGGCGTTCGCCGCGTTCGAGGCGCCCGTGGAGCCGCAATACGCGCTGGTGAGCAGCCTCGACGCCATCTCCGCCACCCGCCGCAGCGTGGAGACGCTGGTCGCGGAGGAGGACCGCGGGCGGATGGTGCCCTCCGAGTCCGGCGAGCGCCCGCTGGGCGGCCTCACCGACCTCCCCGCGCACGCCATCCTGGACCGCGGCCGCCTGGTCGGCGTCTGGGAGTACGACTCGGACGCGGGTTCCATCGCCTGGGCCACCTTCGGCGGGAGGGCGGACCCGGCGCTGGAGGCGGCCGTGGCGGACACCGAGGCGTTCGTCCGCGACCAGCTGGGCGACGCGCGCTCGTTCAGCCTCGACAGCCCCGCCAGCCGCCGCCCGCGCATCGAGGCGATCCGCCGCATGCGGTAACGATGTGATCGTTTTGTCCGCGACACGCAGTTCAAGAAGTTGAAGGATTTGCGAACTCTCTTCGACAGATGCCGCACGCGGCAACTGTATTCCGCCGACCCTTTTCTCTTTTCAGATCCTTACGGGAGGTTCCCATGGACATCTTGCCCGCGGTCGTTGAGGTGGTGAAGATCGGAGGCGTGCTGGTTGCGGGAGGTTGGGCCTATCGGCAGTACGTTCTACGGCGCGAGCGCGAGCCACGGGCGGAGCATGACGTTCAGATCGATTTCGTAGGACAGCAGGGAAGTGACTGGTTAGTGGAAGTAAGCGCCCACATCGAGAACAAGGGAGTCGTGCGTTTTTCGCTGCGGGACATGCGAATCAAGCTGTTCTACCTGACGCGTGAGGACGAGCCAGCCGAAGGTTCCGAAGCAATCCGCCGCCAGCTTTACTTTCCCCACTCCACGGACGGTGGCGGCGGCCCGCGTTACATGGAGAAGTCGACCTACGTCAATCCCAAACTTCGGTATCGCTATAGCTACGTGACATCAATCCCAGCGAAAGCAACCTTCGTTCTGATCCACTGCAAGTTCCATTTCTGGAACACCTTCTCCACTGCTCAGCGCTTGGTCAGAGTGCCCATTGCCGATAAGCCGCCAGACTGGCAGGCATGAAAACCGGGAGCTCCGCCGCATGCGATAACTTCTCCGCGTCTCTTCTTTGCGTCTCCGCGTCTGTGCGTGAGATGCGGTTGCGACTGCCGCGGTTCTTGCCTGTGTAGCGGAAACGCGACCCGATCCCAACCACCAGGGCAGTGGCTCAGACGATGCCGGAAGCGCCGCCCAGCGGCCCCTCTCCCGTACCCGCGACTCCCGGCGCCGCCATCCACGGCGGCGTCGACGAGGCCATCCGCTCCGCCGACCGGCTGGCGGCACTGCGGGCGACGGGGCTCCTGGACAGCGCCGCGGAGCCCGCGTTCGACCGGCTCACGCGGCTGGCGGTGCGGCTGCTGCGCGTCCCCGCGAGCTTCCTCTCGCTGGTGGACGAGGAGCGCGACTTCTACAAGGCCGCCACCGGCTTCGGCCAGCCGCTCGCCCACGAGCGCGAGATCGCCGGCCGCACCTTCTGCCACTACAGCATCGCCGGCGCCACCCCCGAGCGCCCGCTGGTGATCCCCGACACCCGCGCCGACCCCGTCTACCGCCAGGTGCCCACCGTGCGCTCGCTGGGCGTCGCCGCCTACCTGGGGGTGCCGATCATGGTGGAGGGGGAGCCGATCGGCTCGTTCTGCGCCATCGACATGGTGCCGCGCGGCTGGACCGCCGACGAGGTGGAGACGCTCACCGAGCTCGCCGCCTCGGCCCAGCGCGAGATCGTGCTCCGCCTGGCGCTCGACACGGCGCGCCGCGGGAGCGAGGCGCTGGAGCGGGCGTACCGCGACCGCGAGGAGCTGCTCGGCGCCACCACCGACGGCGTCTACACCATCGACACGGGGGGGCGCATCCTCTTCGCCAACCGCGCCGCCGCGGAGCTGCTGGGGTACACGGTGGAGGAGATGCTGGGCCGCCCCGCGCACGAGCTCTTCCACCACTCGCGCCCCGACGGCACCCCCCTGCGGCGCGACGAGTGCGAGATCGCCCGCGCGGGAGAGGAGGGGAGGGCGGCGCACGTGTACGGCGAGGTGCTCTGGCGCAGCGACGGGATGCCGCTGCCGGTCGCCTATGCCTCGTCGCCGGTGTACCGCGACGGGCGCCTGGTGGGGGCGGTGGTGCGCTTCAGCGACATCACCGAGCAGAAGCGGGCGGCAGAGGGGATGCAGCTGCTGGCCGAGTCCGGCCGGGTGCTCTCCTCCTCGCTGGAGGTGGAGGAGACGCTGAAGGCCATCGCCCGCATGGCCGTGCCGCAGCTGGCGGAGATGGTGACGGTGGACCTGCTCGACGGCGGCGAGGTGCGCCGCGTGGCCGCCGCGCACGCCGACGAGGCGGCGGCGGAGCTGGTGGAGCAGGTGAAGAGCTATCCGCCGCGGATGGACGACGGCGGCCCGCAGGCTGAGGTGCTGCGCACCGGCGCCTCGGTGCTGGTGCGCGAGATCGACGAGGGATGGATCGGGCGGCTGGAGCGCGGCCCGGAATACGTCAGGGTGTTGAGCGCGCTGGCGCCCCGCTCGCTGGTGGTCGCGCCGCTGCGCACGCGCGAGGCGGTGCTCGGCACGGTGTCGTTCGTGCGCGGCGCCGGGCGGCCGCGCTTCGACGAGGCGGACCGCGACCTGGCCGAGGAGCTGGGCCGCCGCGCCGCGCTGGCGGTGGAGAACGCGCGCCTCTACGACGCGGCCCTGAGCGCCACCCGCGCCCGCGACGAGATGATGGGCGTGGTCTCGCACGACCTGCGCAACCCCATCCACACGGTGCACATGAGCGCCTCCTTCCTCCTCGACGTGCTCCCGGAGGGCGAGCGGAAGATGGAGCGCACGCAGGCCGCCATCATCCGCCGCGCGGCCGAGCGCGCCAACCGCCTGATCCAGGACCTGCTCGACATCTCGCACATCGAGAGCGGGCGCCTCTCGCTCGACCTCCTCCCGCACGACGCGGCCTCCATCGCCCGCGAGGCGGTGGAGCAGGCGGAGATGACCGCGGCGGAGCGGGGGATCGCGCTGGAGTGCGGGGCGATGGACGAGGGCGCGACGGTGGTGGTGGACCGCGACCGCATCGTGCAGGCGCTCGGCAACCTGATCGGCAACGCGCTCAAGTTCACCCCGCCGGGCGGCCGCGTGACCGTCGCCGCGCGGAAGTCGGACGACGCGGTGCGCCTCTCCGTGGCCGACACCGGCCCCGGCATCCCCGCGGCCCAGGTGCCGCGCCTCTTCGACCGCTACTGGCAGGCGAACACGGCCGACCGGCGCGGCGTGGGGCTGGGGCTCTCGATCGTGCGGGGGATCGCCGAAGCGCACGGCGGCGAGGTGCGCGTCGACACGGCCGAGGGCGCCGGCACCACCTTCACCCTGACGCTCCCGGTCCCCGAATCCTGAAAAAGCTTCCCCCCGCAGAGCCGCCGTTGCCGGGACCGCGGCATCGCCCCGGCCGTCGGAATCGGCACGCGAGGACCGAAACGGCCTTCTTGCCCCGCCGCCGGCGCGATCCGCCGGCCGCCCCCGTCGCGTAAACAAGCTCTTCCGCGCGAGCCCCGGCGGAAGCGGGCCGCTCCGCCTGAAAACGAAAGTTTTGCGCGGCGATGCGGACACGTTCACGCGCTGACACGAAAGACCTTGCCGCCACGCCGCGGGTTCGCTAGATATTTGTGGATCGACAATTGTTCCCGAACCTCCTCCCCGGCCTGTGCAAGACTTTTCCGCACCCCGGGTCCTCGCCCCGCCCCTCGACCCAGAGCGATTCACGCACTTTCGCGGCGCACCTCGCTACGCCGCTACACCCCGTGGAGCCGTGCCTTCCGCCGCGCCGGAAGGGCCACTCCCTCACTCCCTCGCCGATCCCGGACCGCCCCGATGCCGAACGCACTGAACCTGACCGGAATTGCGCTCACCACCGACCAGGGCCGCTGGAAGCGCCTGGCGACCAAGCTGGCGAAGGAAGTGCTGGCGCCCAACGCCGAGAAGACCGACCGCGAGGCGATCTTCCCCATGGAGAACCTCCGCCGGCTGGGCGCCGAGGGGCTGCTCGCCCTCCCGCTCCCCAAGGAGATGGGTGGCAAGGGCGAGACCATCCTGACCACCGCCCTGGTCACCGAGGAGCTGGCGCAGGGGTGCGCGTCGACCGCCATGTGCTTCCACATGCACATGAGCACCATCCCGCTGATCGCGGCGCTGGTGGAGGGCGACCAGGTGGAGAAGCTGCTGGGGCCCATCGTGCGCGGCGAGGCGTTCGGCTCCTTCGCCATGAGCGAGCCGGGGTCGGGGAACCGTCTCTGGCACACCGACAGCTACGCGCAGCGCGACGGCGACGACTTCGTGGTCGACTGCTTCAAGTCGTTCGCCACCAGCGCCGGGAAGGCCGACTACTACGTGGTCCCCACCCGCCCCTCGGCCGACGCCGGGCCCAACGACCTGAGCCTGTTCATGCTCGACGGCAAGGACCCCTGCATCAAGCCGGTGGGGGTGTGGGACGGGATGGGGCTGCGCGGCAACTCCAGCACCCCGGTGAAGTTCGACCGCTGCATCGCCCCCGAGTGGCGCCGCCTGGGGGGCGAGAACGCCGGCTTCTCCATGCTCTTCGCCTACTCGCTCCCCATCTACCAGGTGGGGCTCGCGGCCTGCTACGTGGGGATCGCCCAGTCCGCCTACGACACGGCGGTGGCGCACGTCAAGAAGCGCATCCACACCGACACCGGGCAGTCGCTCTCGCGGCTGGAGACGGTGCAGCGCTACGTGGCCGAGATGCGCGTGCGCATCGACCTGGTGCGCGGGATGGTGCACCGGGTGGCGCAGATGTCCGACAACGCGCTGGTGCTCTTCGACGAGCTGCACTCGGCCGGGCTGCTCGACGAGATCATCCGCGAGAACCCCGACGACCCCTTCTTCGTGGAGATCGCGCAGGTCAAGGCCGCCGCCGCCGAGATGGCGGTGGACGTGGCCCACAAGGCGCTGCAGGTGTGCGGGGGCACCGCCTACAAGCGCGGCCACCCCGCCGAGCGCGCCTACCGCGACGCGCGCGCCGGCTCGGTGATGGCGCCCTCGGACGACACGCTGAAGCTGATCGTGGGCCGCCAGGTGCTCGGCATCGAGCAGCCCTGGGAGTAGCCGCGCGAAGCTGCCGGGGGGCCGCCGGCCCCCCGGTCCCGAAACCGGACGTCCCCGTTCCCCGAACCGCAGCTGGAGCCATGATCGAAGCCGCCACCGCCACCCTCGAAGAGTGCCTCACCGACTTCCGCGACCGCTTCAACGACAACGCGCGGGTGAAGAAGCTCATCGTCGGGTGGAACCGCGACATCCTGGTGGAGCCCCTCGACGCGCCGACCGCGTACACCATGGTCATCGCGGACCTCGAGCTGACCAGCGTGGCCGCGGGGATCGACGGGGGACACGACGGGCAGGTGCACATGCAGGCCGACGAAGAGATCCTCAAGCGCATCTTCACCGGCGAGTACAACCCGGCCGAGGCGCTGATCGACGGCAACATGGCGGTGTTCTCGGAAGAGCGCGACAAGGTGAAGCTGGAGGCCATCGCCATGGTGATCTGGGGCCTCTAGCCCCGGCTCGCGCACCACCCACAGCGGGATGCCGATGAAGCGCTGGTTCGAGCTGCTGTTCTACGTGACCTTCGGCGCCGGGATGGCGTTCGGGATGAGCTCGTTCACCATGCTCTCGGGGCTGAACGAGATCGTCACCGGCCCCTGGGTGGTGGTGGCCATCGTGCTGGCGGGGCTGCTCTGCTCCGTGATCGCCAGCTCGGTGGCCGAGCTGGCCAGCATGTTCCCGTCGTCGCCGGGGGTGCGCACGTACCTCAAGGCCGCCTTCGACAACCGCGTGTCGCTGATGCTGGTGTACCTGTACCTGATCTTCATGGTGCTGGTGGCCGCGGTCGAGGCGTACATGTTCGCGCTGGTGCTGGGCGCGGTGTTCCCCGCCGTCCCCGCGGTGGCCGCGGTGCTGGGGATCATCGGCTTCACCGTGGTGGTGAACGTGCTGGGGCTGGAGCTGCCCAAGACCCTGCAGATCGTCACCACCCTGCTGCTGATCGTGCTGATCATGGTGCTGGGGGCGGTGGGGATGGCGCGCGGCACCCAGCCGCCGGGGGCCCACGAGGGGTGGGAGCAGGCGGCGAAGGTCCCCGCGGCCATCGGGATGGCGGTGTACCTGTTCATCGGCTTCGAGTGGATCACCATGCTGGGGATGCGCCCGGACTCGTACAAGCGCACCATCCCGCTCTCCATGCCGCTCGCCATCGCCACCAACGTGGTGGCGTACTCGTGCGTGGCCTTCGGCTTCTGGCGGCTCCTGCCGCACGCGGCCATCGTGGCCGGCACCACCCCGCAGGTGCCCTACTTCACCGCGCTGCTCGGCCCCGGCGGCCCCTACCTGGCGCTCGGCATCTCCTTCCTGGCCATCTTCTCCACCTTCAACGCCGGGGTGATGGGGGGCTCGCGCCTGATGTACGCCCTCTCGCGCGAGGGGATCCTCCCGGGGTGGTGCGCGAAGATGAACGAGCGCGGGGCGCCGGTGGGGGGGGTGCTCACCCTGGGCACCCTGTCGGCGCTCGCCGCGCTGGTGGTGGTCACCTGGCACCTGGAGATCCTGGCCGCGGTGATCGGCTCGGCCTTCGTCTGCTTCGTGTACGCGGCCTTCATGCTGGCCGTGATCAAGCTGCGCCGCACCCGCCCCCAGGCCCGCCGCTCCTTCCGCACGGCGGTCCCCGAGTGGCTGCAGTGGGCCGTCGCCGGGGCCTTCCCCCTGCTCGGCCTGTCGTCGCTGGTCTCGCAGCCCGGTCCGAAATCGATCCCCATCGTCGGCGCCCTCGCCTTCACGGCGGCGGCCGCCCTGCTCACCCGCTGGTCCCACGCCCGTACGGAGAAGAGCAAACGTGCCACCCCGTACCGTCCCGTCCTCGAGCCCGAAGCCTAGGCAGGCCCCTCCCGGCGCCGCCGGCCCCGCCGACGCCGCCGAGACCATGGCCGCCTGGGGGCGCTTCTGCCGGCCCGCCGTGCTGCGCGTGATGCAGGCGGTGGGGCTCGACGCCCTCTACGAGAAGGCCGAGGGCGACCTCCTCTGGCGCCGCACCTCCACCGGGCTGGTGGAAGTGCTCGACCTGGTGGGCGGCTTCGGCGCCAACCTCCTGGGGCACTACCACCCCGACATGGTGGCCGAGGAGCGCCGCCTGAGCGAGCGCAAGGTGCCGCTGCTGGCCCAGGGCTCCTGCCGGGGCGGCGCCGCGCGGCTGGCCATGGAGCTCGCCGCGCGGCTGGGCGACTTCGTGACCATCTTCACCAACTCGGGGACCGAGACGGTGGAGGCGGCCATGAAGCACGCCCGCCTGGAGACCGGGAAGGGGAGCTTCTGGGCCGTGCGCGGCGCCTTCCACGGCAAGACGGTGGGCTCGGTGCAGGCCACTTGGAGCTACCGCTCGGCCTACGCCGGGTGGGGCCCCCGGGTGCGCTTCATCGACCCCCACGACCCCGCCGACTGGGCCGCCGCCGAGGCCGGGCCCGAAGCCGCCGACCTGGCGGGGATGCTGCTGGAGCCGGTGCAGGGCGAGGGCGGGGTGCGCCCCCTCCCGGCCGGCTTCGTGGCCTGGGCGGTGGAGGCCTGCCGGCGCCGCGGCGCGCCGCTGATCGCCGACGAGATCCAGAGCGGGCTGGGGCGCACCGGCCACCTGCTGGCCAGCCGGGCGATGGGGATCGAGCCGGACTACATCTGCCTCTCCAAGGCGCTGGGCGGCGGGCTGGTGAAGATCGGCGCGCTGATGATCTCGCGCGAGCGGCTGGTCGACGACTTCACCCTCTCGCACACCTCCACCTTCGCCGAGGACGACCGCGGCTGCCTGCTCGCCGCCAAGGCGCTGCAGATCATCGACCGCGACGACCTGGCGGGGCGCTGCGCCGCCGCGGGGAAGGCGCTGCGGGAGCGGCTGCAGGCGGTGGCCGACCGCTTCCCCGACCAGGTCGAGGAGGTGCGCGGCGCCGGGCTGATGGTGGGGGTGCAGCTGCGCGACCAGGCCGACTCGCCGTCCAACACCTTCCGCATGCTCTCGCGCCAGGAGTACCTGGGGTACGCGGCCGCGGCCTACCTGCTGAACGTGCAGCGGGTGCGGGTGCTCCCCACCTTGAGCTCGCCGCTCACGCTGCGGGTGCAGCCCTCGGCGTACATCGGCGAGGCGCACATGGACCGCGCCGCCGCGGCGCTCGAGGCGCTCTGCACGGCCATGCGCGCGCTCGACCTGGTGCACCTCACCGGCTTCTCGGTGGGGCGCCCGGCCGAGCCGGTGCAGCCGTGGCGCCCCTCGGTCCCGCTGCGCCGCGAGGCCCCGCGCATCGCGAAGCGCGTCGCCTTCCTGGGGCACCTGATCGTCCCCGAGCACGCGGTGCTCTGGGACGGGGCGCTGGAGCGCTTCACCGCCGACGAGATCGACGCCCACGTGCGCCGCTCGGCGCGGGTGCTGGGGCCCGTCGTCTTCGACCAGGAGCACATCACCTCGGCCACGGGGGAGCAGGTGCACTTCTCCTTCATCGGCCTCTACCTCACCTCGGCGCAGGTCTCCGAGTCGCTGGCGCGGCGCGACGGCGACTGGATCATGGAGAAGATCGAGGAGGCGGTGGAGCTGGCGCGCGACAACGGCTGCCAGGTGATCGGGCTGGGCGGCTACACCTCGATCGTGGCGCGCAACTGCAAGCGGGTGAAGACCCCGGGGATCGCGCTCACCTCCGGCAACTCGCTCACGGTGGGGATGGGGCTCGAGGCGCTGCGCCGCGCCGCCGGGGAGCTGGGGATCGACCTGGCCTCTTCGGCGCTCGGGGTGGTGGGCGCCGGCGGCAACATCGCCTCCACCTATGCGGCGATGATGGCCCCCCGGGTGCGCGAGGTGGTGCTGGTGGTGCGCGACCCGTCTTCGCCGCGCGCCATCGCCCAGGTCGAGGCGCTGCGCCAGGCGGCGCCGCTCACCCGGGTGAGCGCCACCGCCGACATGGGGGCGCTGCGCGGCTGCCGGCTGGTGCTTTCCGCCTCGAACGCGCCGGAGTCCCTCATCTTCCCTCACCACCTGTACGAGGGCCCCACGGTGATCTGCGACATCTCGCTCCCCCCCGACGTGGACGCCTCGGTGGCGCGCGAGCGCCCCGACGTGCGCGTGATCCGCGGCGGGGTGGTGCGGCTCCCCCACAACCCCCGCTTCGGCCTTGCCGGCGCCCCGCTGCAGCCGGGGCTGGTGTACGCCTGCCTGGCCGAGACGGTGCTGATGGGGCTCGAGGGCGCCACCCAGCACGGCTCCTACGGCCCGGTCACGGCGGCCGGGGTGGAGGCGGCGCTGGCGGCGGCCAGGCGGCACGGCTTCGAGCTGGGGGCGTTCCAGAATGCGCGGGCGTACTGACATGGGCCGCTCAATGGGGAACTCGAACGGCAACGGCAACGGCGCCCGCCCCCCCGCGTCGCCGGCCGTGGTGCTGGTGACCGGCGCCTCGTCGGGGATCGGGAAGGCCTCGGCCGACCTGCTGCACGCGGGCGGCTGCCGGGTGTACGGGGCCAGCCGCACCGCCCCGGAGAAGGAGGCGCCCTATCCCACCCTGCGCATGGACGTGGGCGACGAGGAGTCGGTGCGCGCGGGGGTGGAGGCGATGCTCGCGGCCGAGGGGCGCATCGACGCGGTGGTGAACTGCGCCGGCTTCGGGATCGCCGGGGCGGTGGAGGACACCTCGATCGACGAGGCCAAGGGGCAGTTCGACACCAACTTCTTCGGGGTGCTGCGCGTCTGCCGCGCGGTGCTCCCCTCCATGCGCGCGCGGGGGAGCGGCACCATCGTGAACGTGAGCTCCATCGCGGGGCTGGTCTCGCTCCCCTTCCAGGCCTTCTACAGCGCCAGCAAGTTCGCGCTCGAGGGGATGACCGAGGCGCTGCGGATGGAGGTGCACCCCTTCGGCATCCACGTGGTGCTGGTGGAGCCGGGCGACACCCGCACCCGCTTCACCGCCAACCGGCGGCGCGTGGCGGCCGCCCAGTGCGAGGCGTCGCCGTACCGCAGCGCCTTCGCCGAGGCGATCCGGGTGGCGGAGAACGAGGAGCAGCAGGGGGTGGACCCGATGCCGGTGGCGCGGGTGGTGGCGCGCGCGGTGAAGGCCAGCGCCCCCGACCTGCGCTACACGGTGGGGCCCACCATGCAGCGGCTGGCGCCGCTGATCCGGGGCGTGCTCCCCTACTCCGTGTACGAGACGCTGATGCGCAAGCACTACGGCCTGTAGCGCCCCACGCCCGCGAGGGAGCCGATGCGTGTTCTGGACAGGTGCGACCTCTACACCGCGGCCCGCGAGTGCCAGGCGGCCGGGCTCTACCCCTACTTCCAGCCCATCGAGCGCTCCGACGACGCCGAGGTGGTGATCCAGGGCGAGCGCAAGGTGATGGCGGGCTCCAACAACTACCTGGGGCTCACCCACCACCCGCTGGTGCTGGAGCGGGCGCGCGAGGCGCTGGCGCGCTACGGCTCGGGGTGCACCGGGAGCCCGCTGCTGAACGGCACGCTGGACCTGCACCTGGAGCTCGAGGCGAAGCTCGCCCGGCTGCTGGGCACCGAGGCCGCGCTGGTGTTCAGCACCGGCTACCAGGCCAACCTGGGGGTGGTCTCCACGCTGCTGCGGCGCGGCGACCACCTCTACATGGACCGGCTGAACCACGCCTCGCTGGTGGACGGCGGCTCCCTCTCGGGCGCCGTGGTGCACCGCTACCCGCACGGCGACCTGGCCACCCTGGAGCGCCAGCTCGCCGCCGCCCCCCCCGGCGCGCCCCGGCTCATCGCCACCGACGGCGTCTTCTCCATGGAGGGCGACATCTGCGACCTCCCCGGGCTGGTGGAGCTGGCCGAGCGCTACGGCGCCGACCTGCTGGTGGACGACGCCCACGCGCTGGGGGTGCTGGGGGCGCGGGGCGGGGGAACGGCGCAGCACTTCGGGATGGAGGGGCGGGTGTCGCTCACCGTGGCCACCTTCTCCAAGTCGCTGGCCTCCATCGGGGGGATGGTGGCGGGGCCCGAGTCGGTGCTGCACTTCCTCCGCCACCACTCGCGGCCGTTCATCTTCAGCGCCAGCATGCCGCCGCCGTCGGTCGCCACCGTGCTGGCGGCGCTGGAGGTGATGGAGCGCGAGCCGGAGCGGCGCGAGGCGCTCTGGCGCAACACCCGCGAGACGCGCGCGGGGCTGGTCTCCATGGGCTTCGACGTGGGGCGCAGCGAGACGCCGGTGATCCCGGTGGTGATCGGGGAGATGCTGGAGACCTTCGCCTTCTGGAAGGCGCTCTTCGAGGCCGGGGTGTTCACCAACCCGGTCACCCCGCCCGCCGTGCCCCCGGGCGAGTGCCGGCTGCGGGTGTCGCTGATGGCCACGCACACCCCCGCCCACGTGGAGCGGATCCTGGACGGCTTCGATCGGGCGCGCCGGCGGCTGGCGCGCGCCTCGGCCCACGGCTCCGCCGGCGTGCTGGCGGCGGCCGCCACGCCCTGAACGGGGACGCCATGGTCCACTCCGCGGCCGTGCGCGCGCCGCTCCGGGTGCTGGGGATCGCGGGGAGCGTGCGGCGCGGCTCGTACAACCGCGCGCTGCTCGAGGCGGCCCGCGAGCTCGCCCCGCCGGAGCTGACCCTCTCCATCCACGACCTCTCGCCCCTCCCGCTCTTCCGCCCGGAGACGGAGCCGCCCCCCGAGGTGCGCGCCTTCATCGCCGCCATCGCCGCCGCCGACGCGCTGCTGGTGGCGACCCCCGAGTACAACTACGGCGTTCCCGCGGTGCTCTGCAGCGCCTTCGAGTGGGCCTCGCAGCCGCCCTGCTCCTCGGTGCTGCGGGGGAAGCCGGCCGCGGTGATGGGCGCCTCCACCGGCCGCGGCGGCACGGTGCGGGCGCAGCTGCAGCTCCGGCAGGCGTTCGTCTACACCGGGGTGTGCGCGCTGCTGCAGCCCGAGCTGATGGTGGACCGCGCGCAGGACCACTTCTCCGCCGACGGGCGCCTGGAAGACCCCGCGCTCCGCGACCGGCTCTCCACCCTCCTCTCCGCGCTCTCGGAGTGGACGTGCCGGCTGGCCGGTCCGGTG
>C688J35102_120989979_pt1 | contig 17465 bp, 19 predicted proteins | sample HopSoiMetagenom2_FD_35102 | JGI IMG/M metagenome (IMG submission 35102)
GCAGTCGAATGTTGCAGCGTGACCGGCCTCAGGATGACGTCTTTAGGATGGTCGCGAAACAACGACTGTTCACGAGGATGTGGTATAAGATCCTTTGGTTCCTTCGTGTTCCCCACCGGTCACGTTACTCGCCTGCGCGGGTTCGCGAACGCTGAACCCGCAGGGGCCCGGCGGAGGGTCCGCCGGGCCGTCTCACTCCACACAGGGAGCGCACCATGCAGAAGCTCAAGCTGGACCTGGACGAGATCGAGGTCACCACCTTCGCGGCGGAAGAGGTCCCCACCCGGCTGGAGGGCACCGTGCTGGCGAACACCACCGTCGACTCGTGCTATCCGACCCTCGTGCGGCCGGTCACCTGCGACTGCTGAGGCGGAATGCCGCCCGCCGGGCACTCCGGCGGGCGGTCCCGTTCCTGCTCCCCGCGCTGGACTGACCCCGCGGAGGATCGAGCGTGGCGGATCCCGGTACGCAGCCAATGGACGAAATCGTCGCCGCCCCCGGCATCCCGGAGTGGGTGCGGCCGGCGTGGGTGACGGACGACCTGCGCGGCGCCACCGGCGCGGGCGTCCGCGTCGCCGTGGTCGACAGCGGATGGGACCGCGCGTGCCCCGACCCGCGGGTGCTCGCCGGGGTGGGGTTCGTGGACCCGGAGAACGACTTCGCCTACCTGCGCTCGGACGACGACGGCGACCGCTCGGGACACGGCACCGGCGCCATCAACCAGGTGCTCGCGCTGGCGCCTGACGCGCGCGTGCTCCCGGTGCGGATCTTCGGGCGGCGGCTGGAGACGTCGCCGCGCGCGCTCTGCGAGGGGCTGGCGTGGGCGATCGAGCAGCGGGTGGACGTGGTGAACCTGAGCATCGGCACCGTGCGCGACGACCTGCTGCGGCCCCTCTACCGCTTGTGCGAGCAGGCGCGCCGCGCGGGAACGATGATCGTGGCGGCCGGGAGCGGCGAAGCGGAGCCCGGCTACCCGGCCGTGTTCGACGGCGTGATCGGCGTCGCCGCGGCGCGCTTCGCATCCCCTTTCGAATACCGCTACCGCCCGGACGACGCGCTGGAGTGCGAGGCCTGGGGGATCCGCCAGCCCGTCGCCGCCCTGGGCGGCCGCGCCACGGTCGCCTCCGGCGGCAGCGTGGCCGCGCCCAACGTCACCGGCATCGTCGCCCTCCTCCTGGAGCGCCACCCCGGCGCGACGCTCGAGCAGGTCCGGGCGCTCCTGGCACGGTACGCAATCGCCTGAGCGCCCGCGCGCGGGCCGTGCCGCCGTTGCCGCACGCACGCAGCCCCGGCGGATCTCCCCGCCGGGGCTGCGTGCTCCGCGGGGCTGCGTCAGCAGCAGCCCGTGGCGTGGGTGGGGCACTCGACGACGGTGCAGATGTCGCAGCTGCCGTAACACGAGTTCTTCAGCGTGCATGGGCAGGTGTTGCATCCCGAGTTCGCGTCGAGGCTGAACCACCCGCCCCCGCTCTCGCATACGTCCCCGCACCCGCTTTCGTCGGTCGCGGGCATGATCATGGGCATGTTGCCCCGTACCGTCCCCGCGCTTCCCATTCCCTGGTCCGTCTCGAACGACTCCACCCGGAGCTCGTCCACGTCCAGCTTCAGCTTCCGCATCGTCCCCTCCCCTGGCTGGTGCCGACAAAGGAAAATCGGTCTCCAAGGGATAGTCCGGCTGCACCGCCGCGTCCAGCAAACATCCGCGGTCAAGGATGGGTTGGCGCCGGACGGAGGTCCTCGCCGGATGCGAAGAGCGCGGTGCCGAGGAGACCGGCGCCGGCGGCGACGAAGAAGGGGAGCGCCGGGCTGCCGCGCCAGAGGAGCGCGCCGACCAGCGCGGCCGGGGTGACGGCCATGCTGCGGACCAGGTAGTACAGCCCCACCGAGCGGGCGCGCAGCCGCGGCTCGGCGAAGTCCACGATCATCGCCTTGCGCGCCGGCTCGCCGATCTCGCGCAGCCCGCCGACCACCGCCGCCGCCGCCAGCCCCGCGAAGCTCCCCGCGAGCGCCACCGCCAGCGGGTACGCCGAGAACGCGAGGAAGGTGAGCGTGACCGCGGCGCCCTGCCCGAAGCGCGCGGCGATGCGCGCGCCCACGAAGTAGGAGAGGATGGCCGTCACCATCTGCACCGTCACCAGCACCCCGAAGCGCGGCGCCGAGATCCCCACCACGTCCAGGGCGTAGAGGACCACGAAGACGTCGACCATCCCCTCGCAGGTGCGCACCAGGATGTCGCACGCCAGCAGCCGGCGGAGGCGAGCGGGGAACGAGCCCCACACGCCGCGCACCCCGCTCGCCGCCTCGTCGCGGATCAGCGGCAGCCGCACGCTCGACACCACGGCCACGGTGACGGCCGCGAGCGCCATCGCCACCACCAGCCCGGCGCGGATCCCCGCCCGCAGCCCGTACGCCGCGATCGCGAGCCCCCCGAGCGCCGGCGCCACCGCGATCGGCAGCCGCCGCACCACCGACTGCACCGCGAAGCCCACGGAGCGCCGCCCCTTCGGCAGCGCGTCGCCCACCACGGCGAAAAGGGTGGGGCTGGCCATGCTGGTCCACGCCATCGCCAGCGCCTGCCCGGCGAAGATCCACGGCCACGACGGCGCCGCCCAGAAGCAGGCGTAGCCCGCGGCGGCCAGCGTCACGAACAGGAGCAGCGCGCGCCGCCGCCCGTAGCGGTCGGCCACCCAGCCGCCGGGGTACTGGTAGAGGCCGTCGAGCAGGTCTTCGGTGGTGCCGTAGAGCCCGATGGCGAGCACCGGCGCGCCGAGCGACGCCAGGTACTTGGGGATGAAGCGCTTCCACAGCTCCTCCCCCAGCCCCATCAGGAACATCGCGCCCGCGACCGCGGTGGTGTTGCGGTCGAGCCCCAGCCCCCGCGCGAGCCGGGCGCGGCGTCCGACGCCGACGGCCGCGGAGGGCTCAGCCACCGTGCGCGCCGCCGCCCGCCTGGCGCGCGCACCAGGCGTAGAGCGCGTCGTACATCGGGCTCTCCAGGAGGATCTTCTCGTGGTCGTCGTCGCCGTGCAGCGCGGCGAAGCCGTAGGCGATGGCGCGCAGCCCGTGCGCCTCCGCCGGCGACGACGGCAGGTCGGCGGGGATGTCGGCGCCGTGCACGATCCGGCCGAGCAGCACCAGCGCAGGGTCGCCGGTGAGGCCGTGCTTCACCAGGATCGACTCGAAGCTGCACCGCCCGTCCACGTGCCCCAGTTCCACGCCGGCCATGTCGTACGGCGTGCCGTCGTGGAGGGTGGCCGGGTCGGTGTCGCGGTCCACGAACCCGAACTCCGCCGCCGGATCGACGAACCGGCGGATCAGCCACGGGCACGCGACGCGGTCCACGTTCGCGTTGCGGCGGGTCACCCATCTCATGCTCGACCTCCGGCTTGGGTTGATCTCACGCAGAGACGCAGAGGCGCAGCTTCCGCGCTCCCCGCATCATCCCCCGCCGGCAGGCGGCGTGAACGATGCGTAGAGCGCGTCGAAGAGCGCGGCGCCGCGCTCGATGCGCCGCTCGTCGTCGGCGTCGGCGCGGGCGATGCCGGCGAGGACGAGCTCGATGCCCGGGGTCTCGGGGCGCCCGAACTTGCCGTCCTTCAGGTCGACGTCGTGCACCACCTCGGCGACGGCGGCGAGCGCGGCGTCGTCGTGCAGGCCGGTGCGCTCCAGCAGGGTCTCGAACGTGCAGCGGTCGCCCTGGTGGGTGAACTCCGCCTCGAACATGTCGAAGCGCACCTCGCCGGGCGCCGGCCGGTACCGCGCCTCGCCCACGAAGCGGAAGCGCGCCTCCGGGTCCACGAAGCGCCGGATCAGCCACGCGCTCGCCATGCGGTCGACGAAGACGCCGCTGCGCGTGACCCAGGTGCGGCCGCGCAGCTCCTCGCCCGTCGCCAGGTCGCGCGGCCGCTGAGACTCGCCGCGGCGGATGCGCGCCTCGAGCGCGGCGAGCGCCGCCTCCGCGTCGCGCCGGGCCGGCGCCCCGTGGAAGTCGATCGCCGCCGTCTCGTCGAGGCGCTTCCGCAGCCGCGCCAGGGCGGACGCGGTCTTCGCGCGCTCCGTCCCGGGGTCCGCGCCGGCGGCGAGGTCGTTCGCCTCGCGCGCGAGGGCGGCGTAGTCTTCGTCGCGGGCGGCGCGGAACATCGCCTCGACCTGCGCGTCGGTGAGCCCGTCGACGAGGTGGACCTCGCAGACCAGCGCGTCGCCGCCCTCGTCCACGATCTCGCGCAGCAGCCAGGCGAAGTCCTCGCGCGCCTGCTCCACGTTGGGGAGCACGTACACGGAGCTCTTCACCGGCACCGCGCCGAGGCGCTGCAGCCGGCGCCACACCTTCACCCGCAGGTACGCGGGCGTCGGCGGGAGCTGGTGGATCAGGAAGAGCCAGGGGGAGGGTTCCATCGCTTTCGACCGAAGTGGAGCACAGGAGAGATCGGCGCTGCAGCTATATACGCTGATGTATCCACTGATGCAACAATTGTATCATTGATTCTGGTGCGTGATGTGGCGCGAGCGAAAGGCGTTGCAGAAGCTCCGACGCCACGGTGTCATCCCGAGGCCCGGCCGTGAGCGCCTGGCCGCCGCGCGGATGTCGGCAGGGCCGAGGGATCTTGCACGGGACGCCACGAGGCACGGGCGCGGCAGCGTCATGGATGCCGGCTCGCGACGGACGCACTGTGACGCAGCCGCCGCTGCCGTGCGGCTTCCGCGGCGGGCCAGGGGGAGTCCGCGATTAGATCCTTCGGCCCTGCGGAGCCCGGCGCGGCCTCATGCAACCGTGAGTTCGGGCCTCAGGATGACACCCGTTGCGGTGGACGTTTTGCAACGGACTTCTAAAGCTCTTCGGCCTGCGGGTATGAGGGTGTTTCGGAGGTTCTGCGTGGTCGGGCTTGGAATGATGTCCCTGGGGAACGGTGGCGACAGCAAGGAGGAAGACGATGTACGGACGTTCACTGATGGGGGCGATGCTGCTCTGCGCGGCGGCCGGGAGCAGTGCGTGCGCGCAGGCCGACAGCACGGGGTGGCGTGCGGTGGAGCGGGCGCTCGGCCGGCCGGGGATGGCGCAGCCGTACGACGTGATGCGTTTCTCCTTCCCGCGCGGCGACCTGCACGTGACGGTGGACGGGGTGCAGATCCGGCCGGCGCTGGCGCTGGGATCGTGGGTCGCCTTCCGCCGCGTGGAGGGCGGCGTGGCGATGGCGATGGGCGACCTGGTGCTGACGGAGGACGAGGTGGCGCCGGTGATGACGCGCCTGCAGCAGGGCGGCGTGATGCAGACGGCGCTGCACAACCACCTGCTGCGGGAGAGCCCGCGGGTGATGTACATGCACGTGGAGGCGCACGGCGACCCCGTCCGCATCGCCGAGACGGTGCACGCGGCGCTGGCGCTCACGCACACGCCGCTCGGCCCTCCGGCGCCGCCGTCGGCGCCGGGCGCGATCGACCTCGACACCGCGGCGGTGGCGCGGGCGCTGGGGCACTCGGGCCGGGTGAACGGGGGCGTGTACCAGGTGAGCGTGCCCCGCGTGGAGCCGGTCCGCGACCGGGGGCACGTCGTCTCCCCCTCGATGGGGGTGGCGACGGTGATCAACTTCCAGCCGACGGGCGGGGGCCGCGCCGCCATCACCGGCGACTTCGTGATGGCGGCGGGCGAGGTGAACCCCGTGATCCGCGCGCTCCGCGACAACGGGATCGAGGTGACGGCGCTGCACTCCCACATGCTCGGGGAGCAGCCGCGCCTGTTCTTCATGCACTTCTGGGCCAACGACGACGCGGTGAAGCTCGCGCGCGGCCTGCGCGCCGCCCTCTCGCACATGGCGGTGCACTGACTCCCCGCGCCGCTGCGCCTCTGCGTCAGGCGTTCCGCTACCCGCCGCTGACGGCGGGGACGATGACGATGGTGCTCCCATCGCCCACCGCCGTCCCCAGCCCGTCGAGGAAGCGCACGTTCTCGCCGTCGACGAAGACGTTGACGTGCGGGCGCAGCTCGCCGCGCTCGTCGGTCACGCGGTCCATCACCCCGCCGTGGCGCTCGGCGAGCGCGGCGAGGGCGTCGGCCACGGTGCGGTGGCGGTCGCCCAGCGTGACCTCCGAGCTGCCGCCGGCGTAGGGCTGCAGCGCGCCCGGGAGCGCGATCGTGATTCCCATCCCCCCCTCTCCCGTGCTCAGGCGGCGCCGATCACCGCGGCCTTCACGCAGACGATCGGCGGCAGGTCGGCGGCGATCTCCGTCCAGCTCTCCCCCGCGTCCGCCGAGCCGTAGAGCTTGCCGCCGCGCGTGCCGAAGTAGATCCCCGCCGGGTCGTGGCCGTCGGCGGCGAGCGCGTCGCGGAGCACGGTGTCGTAGGCATCGTGCTGCGGCAGGCCGGTCTCCAGCGGCTGCCAGCTGGCGCCCGCGTCGCGCGTGCGGTAGACGCGCAGCTTCGCCTCGGGAACGCAGCGGAACTGGTCGGAATCGAGCGGCACGATGTAGACCGTGTCGGGGTCGTGCGGGTGCACCTCCATCGCGAAGCCGAAGTCCGAGGGGACGCCGTTGGCCACGTCGTGCCACTGGTCGCCCCAGTCGTCGCTGCGGTAGAGCCCCCAGTGGTTCTGCAGGAAGAGGCGCTCCGGGCGCGACGGATGGTGCACCACCTTGTGCACGCACTGCCCGAACTCCGGGTAGGGGTCCGGGAGGAAGACCGCGCGCACGCCCACGTTGCGCGGGCTCCAGCTGCGTCCGCCGTCATCCGTGCGGTAGAAGCCGCCGGTGGAGATGGCCACCCCCATCCGCTGCCCGTCCGCCGGGTCGGGGACGATGGTGTGCAGGCAGAGCCCGCCGCCGCCCGGCTGCCAGCGCTTGCGGTGCTCGTGGTTCAGCAGCCCTTCCACCGGGCTCCAGCTCTCGCCGCCGTCGCGCGACTCGAAGAGCGCCGCGGGCTCCACGCCGCAGTAGAGTACGTCGGGCTCGCTGGCGCGCCCCGGGCGGATCTGCCAGACGTTCACCAGCGCGTCGTCCGAGCCCTCGGCGAAGCGCACGTTCTGCCGGTCCGGCTCGCTCCAGGTGGCGCCGAAATCGTCGCTCGCGCGGATCACCGCGCCCCAGTGCATGCTGCGCGTGGCCGCCAGCATCCGCCGCCGCCCGCCGCGCTGGTCCATCGCCAGCGCGTACACGCTCTCCCCGCGGAAGTGCGGCCCCTCGATCCGCCACTCCGCGCGGCTCGCGTCGGACCAGACCAGGAACGCGCCCTTCATCGTGCCCACCAGCAGTACGACGTCGCCTTCTCGAGCTTCGGGAGACATGGCAGGATCGGTTGAAGATTCGCGGCGGGGGCCACGGACGCATTCTAGTGAGGCGGCGGATTCTTGCCTAGAGAGGTTTGCTTCCGGGTTCCTAGAGACGATCTCACCCGGAGACGCGGAGAGCCGTCGCGGTGCCGCTTCTCAGGGCTTGCGCGGAATCGTAGCTTGTGAGGGAGACGGATTCCGCCCGAGACGACAAGGAGGCCACGATGCCCGACGCCTGCACGCACCTCGACCAGGTCCGCGACGTAGACCCGCGCACGCCCGCCGGGTGCGAGGAGTGCCTGGCGGAGGGCGGGTGGTGGGTGCACCTGCGCCTCTGCCAGAGCTGCGGACACGTGGGGTGCTGCGACAACTCGCCGAACCGCCACGCGACCAGGCACTTCCACCAGACGCGGCACCCGCTCATCCGCAGCTTCGAGCCGGGGGAGGACTGGTCGTGGTGCTACGTGGACGAGGCGTTCCTGGAGCCCGCCGCGCGCCCGGAGAAGCCGTCATGACCTCCGCCGACAGCGCCGCGTGGCCCCCGCTGCCGCTGGAGGGGTGGCAGCCCACCTTCGAGACGCTGCACCTGTGGACGCAGATGGTCGGGAAGACGCGCCTCGCGCTCTCGCCGATGGAGAACCACTGGTGGCAGGTGGCGCTCTACGTCACCCCGCGCGGCCTCACCACGTCGCCCATCCCCGACGGGAAGCGCACCTTCGAGGTCGGCTTCGACTTCGTCGACCACCAGCTGGTGGTCCGCACCAGCGACGGCGAAACGCGCACGCTGCCGCTGGAGCCGCGCCCCGTCGCCGACTTCTACGCCGACTATCTCGCGCTCCTCCGCTCGCTCGGCATCGACGTGCACATCCGCCCCGTGCCGTCGGAGATCGAGGGCGCCGTCCCCTTCCCCGACGACCGCGAGCACGCCGCCTACGATCCCGACGCGGCGCAGCGCTGCTGGCGGGTGATGGTGCAGGCGGACCGGGTGATGAAGCGCTTCCGCGGGCGGTTCCTGGGGAAGTGCAGCCCCGTGCACTTCTGGTGGGGCGCGTTCGACATCGCCTGCACGCGCTTCTCCGGGCGCCCCGCGCCGCGCCACCCGGGGGGCGTCCCCAACCTCCCCGACTACGTGGCGGTGGAGGGATACTCGCACGAGTGCATCAGCGCGGGATGGTGGCCCGGCGGCGGCCCGGTCGCCGAGCCGTCGTTCTACGCCTACGCCTACCCGGAGCCCGCGGGGTGCCCGGAGGCGGCCGTGCGCCCCGCCGCGGCGCACTACCACCCGGTGCTGCACGAGTGGGTGCTCCCGTACGAGGCCGTGCGCACCGCTCCCGATCCCGACGCCGCGCTCCTCGACTTCCTGCAGAGCACCTACGAGGCGGCCGCCAACCTCGGCGGCTGGGACCGCGCCGCGCTGGAGCGGCAGGACGGTTGAATCTCCTATCCTCCGGTCTTCTCCGATCGATGGTGCGAAAGGGCGTCATCCTGAAGGATTTATAACCGCGTACGCAGATCGGCCGGCAGTATCGGGTGCAGCGATGCGGCGACGCTCAGCTTCAGGATGACGCCTTCTTGCTCGATGAATTTCAACGGGCGGGCTTCGGCCTGTAAAGTACCTCGCAGTCGAATGTTGCAGCGTGACCGGCCTCAGGATGACGTCTTTTAGATGGTCGCGGAACAACGACTGTTCACGAGGATGTGGCATCACGCTCCTTGATGGACCGGATCTCGCAGCAGGCCCACGCTCGATGCGGATCCATTCCACCGTGGGGCGACGAACGATGCTTTATCGGACGCTGGGGAGCACCGGCGAGCGTGTGTCTGCGGTCGGGCTGGGAGGGCACCACCTGGGGATGAAGTCGGTCGACGAGAAGCTGGCGCTGCGCATCATCCACCGCGCCGTCGAGCGCGGGATCAACTTCATGGACAACTCGTGGGACTACAACGAGGGCGCCAGCGAGGAGCGGATGGGAAAGGCGCTCGCGGACGGCCGGCGCGAGCGGGTCTTCCTGATGACCAAGATCGACGGCCGCTCGCGGAAAGAGGCGGCGCGCCAGCTCGACCAGTCGCTGAAGCGCCTCAAGACCGACCACGTGGACCTGGTGCAGCACCACGAGATCATCCGCTTCGACGATCCCCACCGCATCTTCGACCCCGAGGGCGCGAACGCGGCGCTGGAGGATGCGCGCCGCGCGGGAAAGCTGCGCTACGTCGGCTTCACCGGGCACAAGGACCCGCAGATCCACCTGCACATGCTCGAGGTGGCGCGGGAGAACGGCTTCCGCTTCGACACGGTGCAGATGCCGCTGAACGTGATGGACGCGCACTACCGCAGTTTCGAGCAGCGCGTGCTTCCCGAGCTGGTGCGGGAGACCATCGGGGTGCTGGGGATGAAGAGCATGGGGAACGGCGTCATCCTCAAGTCCGGAATCGTCACCCCGGTGGAATGCCTGCGCTATGCGCTGAACCTGCCGACCTCCGTGGTCATCACCGGCTGCGACACCCTCGAGATCCTGGACCAGGCGATCGAGACGGCGAGCTCCTTCCGCCCGCTGGGCCAGGCCGAGGTCGACGCGCTGCTGGCGAAGACCGCCCCCGCCGCCTCGCGCGGCGAGTTCGAGCCCTTCAAGACCAGCTCCATCTTCGACGCCACCGCCGCGAACCCCGAGTGGCTGGGCGAGGAGTCGGAGCGGGTGCAGGCGCTCAGCCCAGGGTGAACCGCGCCTTGCCCATACCGGCCCGCGCGCTCGTTCGCACGGCTGCCTGATACCGAATCCGCTAAAACACTGGATCTTCACCCACAAACCCAGAGGACGTCATCCTGAGCCTCAGGATGACGCCCTTGGGTATGGGTGCGACAAGAACCGACAAGAACACACTCTTCAAGCGGAAATCAGAAATGGTATGACGCGCGGTGCCTGAGGACGATGGGGAGAGGTCACGGTTCCAGCCGGGGAGCGCGCCGCCATTCCTCCCACGCGGCGCCGTCGAGCGCCGCCCAGCGGCCGGCCTGGGGGAGGAGGATGCCGCGGCCGCACCAACCCGCCAGGAAGTCGAGGTCGTGGCTGGAGATGAGGACGGCGGCGCCCTCGGCCCGGCGCGCGTCGAGCTCCGCGACCAGCCGCTCGGCGGAGGTGCGGTCGAGGCCGTTCAGCGCCTCGTCGAGCAGGATCGTCCGCGGGCGGTGGAGGAGGGCGGCGGCGATGGCGGTCTTGCGCCCCATCCCCTGCGAGAGCTCGCGGCAGAGCGTCTGCTCGGCCCCGGCGAGGCCGAGCAGCGCCAGCAGCCGCGCCGTCTCCACGGCGGACGCGTCGGGATCGAGCCCGCGCGCGGCGGCGACGAAGCGCAGCAGCTCGGCCAGGCTCAGCTCGGGGTAGAGGAAGGGCTGCTCGGGGACGAAGCCCATGCACACCGCCGCCGCCCGCGGCTCCCCGAACGGGTCGGCGCCGCAGATGCGCACCTCGCCCGCGTCCGGCACCCGGTCGGCGGTGATGCAGCCGATGAGCGTGGACTTCCCCGCCCCGTTGGGCCCCGCGAGCGCCACCGCCTCGCCGGGACGCACGTCGAAGGTGACGGCGTCGAGCACCACGCGGCGGCGGTACTTCTTCCGCAGCGCGCGGACGGTGAGCGGGAGCGCGCCGTCCATCATCGCCCGGCCGCCGCCAGCGAGGCGAGCGACGCCACGGCGGCCACGCCCGCCGCGGCGGCGAGCCACGTCCCTCCCCCGTTCCCGCCGATCCCGATCGACCATCCGGCCGCCAGCGGCAGCGCGAGCCCCAGCGCCAGCCCGAACGCCGCCGCCCAGCGCCCGACCAGGCGATCGCCCGGGCGTAAGCCGAGCGCGCGGTCCATCCCCCGCGTCCGCCCGCGCTCGGAGCGGCCGAGCGCGACCACGGCGCCGGCCTGCGCGACCAGCAGCAGCCCGCACGCCAGCGTCACCCAGGCGCGCACCGCCGGCGAGCCGCCCGCGCGGACCACCGCGAGCGCGCAGACGACGGCGACGGGCCACGCCGCGCGCCCGGCCCAGCGGTAGCGCCGGCCGAGCACCACCGCATCGCGCGCGCGCACCGCCTGCACGCGCCGCGGCAGCACCCGCGCGATCCCCCGGCCGATCACCAGCTCGCCGCCGGTCGCATCCGGCGGCGGCGCGTACGCAAGCTCGCCCGCGTGCGGCGCGAACCGCGGCAGCGCCCGCGCGAACGCCCCCGCTGCGATCGGGACGACGGCGAGCGAGAGGATGAAGACGAGCCCCAGGCGCAGCGGCGCCGACCACGCGTCCGCGCCCGCGAACCGCGCGGCCGCCGCCCCGGCGAGGAGCGGGTAGAGCGGCGCGTACACCAGCGCCCCGGCGGCGACCAGCTCCGGGTCCCACCCCAGCAGCTTGTCGACCGGCGCCCGGACTCCGCCGCTCGTGTGCACCGCCGCGCGCGCCTGCGCCCAGAGCGACACCGCCCACGCCGCCATCGCCGCCGCCAGCGCGACGCCGAGCGGCCGCAGCAGCGGCTGGCGGGTGGAGACGAACGGGATCATCAGCGCGAAAACCACCGCGAGCGCGACGAGCAGCAGCCGCAGCGCGCGCACGCCGAACAGCGCGCTTGCCGGGATGCCGAGGCGGCGGAGGAACCCGTCGTCCGCGGGGCGAAAGAGGATCGGGTACGCCTGGAGGGAGACGGGGGCGCCGATGAGCAGGCCGAGCAGGACCACCCCGTCGCCCGTGGACACGTCCGGCCGCGCGGAGGCGCCCGCGAGCCACAGCCCGCCCGCGGCGAGCACGGCGGGGAGCGCCACGCCCGCCCACGCGTCGAGCCGCGGGCAGCGCAGCGCGTCCGAGCCGCGGCGCGCATCGAGGCGGAGGAGAATCGGCAGGGATCTCAGGGGGGCCCCACTGCGAGGCGCGGCGGCACGACGGGGCGGACCGAGTCGACCATCAGCAGCACGCGGGTGAAGTGTTCGCCCGCGACCTGGTGGAACAGCTCACCGTAGGCGACAACTTCGCCCGCGTCCAGCCACAAAGGCTGAGGAGCCCAGCGACCATCACGAGCGCAAGCACCCGAATCGGCGCGGCGACGTGTGCGACGTGGTCCTCCCGCCGCGCCGGCACCGGTGGCGGCGGTTCGAAAGCGCGATGCGCAACCTGGCCCTCCGTCGTTTCGCCGACGGAGCTCCGACCATCCTCCTGCGTTGCCGACGAACGGTCGTCGGCCGTGTCGCCTGCTTCGGAGCTCACCCGCGGCCCCCCCGCTCCTTCATGCGCGCGGCGATCTTCGCCTCGAAGCCGCGGTCGGTGGGCTCGTAGAAGCGCTCGTCCTTGATCTCGTCCGGCAGGCACTGCAGGTCGACGACGGCGCCCTCGTAGTTGTGGGCGTACTGGTAGCCCTCGCCGTAGCCCCACTCCTTCATCAGCGAGGTGGGCGCGTTGCGCAGGTGCAGCGGCACCGGGGCGTCGGGGTGCTGCGTGGCCGCCTCGGCCGCCGCGCTTCCGGCCAGGTACGCGCGGTTGCTCTTGGGCGCGGTCGCCACGTAGAGGATGGCGTTGTAGAGCGGGAGCAGCCCCTCGGGGAGGCCCATCCGCTCGAAGGCGAGCATCGCCTGCACCGCCACCATCCCCGCCTGCGGGTCCGCCAGACCCACGTCTTCGTAGGCGGCGGCCACCAGGCGGCGGAAGACGGTCTTGGGGTCGTCGCCGCCCTGGATCATGCGCATGGCCCAGTAGAGCGCCGCCGAGCCGTCGCTGCTGCGCAGCGACTTGTGGAAGGCGCTCAGCAGCTCGTAGCCGAGCGTGGTGTCGTAGCGGGCGGTGCGCTGCTGCAGCGCCTCGCGCACCCCCTCCGCCGTCACCGTGCCGCGCCCGCCGACGAGGCGCGCCGCGATCTCCAGCCCGGTGAGCGCCTGGCGCGCGTCGCCGCCGGTGTTGCGCACCAGCACGTCTTCCGCCTCCGGCTCCAGCGCCACGGCGCCACCGAGGCCCCGCTCCGGATCCTCAAGCGCGCGGCGCACCACGGCGCGCAGGTCGGCCTCCGCGAGCGGCGCCAGCACCAGCACCCGCGAGCGGGAGAGGACCGCCGCGTTGATCTCGAAGCCGGGGTGCTCGGTGGTGGCGCCGACCAGCGTGAGCAGGCCGGACTCGATCCAGGGGAGGAGGAAGTCCTGCTGCCCCTTGTTCAGCCGGTGGATCTCGTCGATGAAGAGAAGGGTCTTCCGCCCCGCCTTGCGCCGCGCCTCGGCCTCCTTCACCACCTCGCGCAACCGGGGGACGCCCTCGCTCACGGCGTTGAAGGGGACGAAGGCCGACCCGCTCTCGGTGGCCACCATCCTCCCCAGCGTGGTCTTTCCGCTCCCCGGCGGCCCGTGCAGGATGAGGTTGGGAAGGTGCCCCGAGGCGAGCAGCTTCCGCAGCGTTCCCTCGGGGCCCACCAGCTCCTGCTGCCCCACCATCTCGTCGAGCGTGCGCGGCCGCATCCGCTCGGCCAGCGGCGCGTCGGCCGCGGGGGCGGGCGCGGCGCGCGGGGGCGGCGCGGCGGGGGGCGGGCCTTCGCCGAAGAGGGAGAAGTCGCTCACCGCACGTACCCCTTCACCATCAGGAAGGTGAGGTAGAAGAGCGCCGCCCCGGCGAGGACCGCGAGCGCCGGCGCCCGCTTGCGCCCCTTCTGCACCTCGGGGATCAGGTTGGACGCGGCCACGTAGAGGGTGACGCCGGCGCTCACCGCCAGCCCGTGCCGCGCCAGCGTCGCCACCTGCTCGGTGAGCAGCACACCGAGGACGGTGGAGAGCCCCAGCGCGGCGACGGCCAGGAGCGCACGCCGGCGCGAGTTGCCGCTGGCGAGCATGATGGAGGCCACGGTGACCCCCTCGGGGATCTTGTGCAGGATGATGGCGACGAAGACCAGCATCCCCAGCCACGCCCCCACCCCGAAGCCGCTGGCGATGGCCACCCCGTCGAAGAAGGTGTGCAGCACCAGCCCCAGCAGCGCGGCGATGCCCACCCAGGGGTTCACCATCTCGTGCTGGTGCGTCTCTTCGCCGAAGTGGAAGTGCGGGGTGAGCGCGTGCTGCGTGAGGTGCACCAGCAGGTAGCCGACGAGGATGGCGAGCGCCGCGGACTCGCCCCCCAGCTCCACCGCCTCGGGGATCATGCCGACGAAGGCCGTGGCGAGCATGAACCCCGCGCCGAAGGCGATCAGCAGGCGCTGCGCCTGGCGCCCGGCGTGGGAGTGCCCGGTGATCAGCAGCCCGCCCAGCAGGTTGGCCCCCGCCGCGGCGAGGGAGTACATCAGCGCTGCATCCACCGCGATTTTCCGGAGCGAGGAAGACCCGTCAGCCGGGGGCACAACCTGACGGGTCGGACAGATGCAGTCAACAGACACGGCGCCCACGCGAAAGACGCAGAGCCGCGGAGAGGCACGGCGGCGCTCTCTGCGGCTCTGCGTCTCTGCGTGAGGCGCTGTTGCGTCGTTACGGAGTCGGCGAAGCGCCGCGGCCGTACTCGTGCAGGATCTGCTGGCGGTACTCGTCGCTGGCGAAGATCGCGATCTCCACGCGCCGGTTCTGCCCGCGCCCGGCCTCGGTGTCGTTCGAGGCGATCGGCTCCGTCTCGCCGCGCCCGTTGGTGCGGATGCGCTCGGCGGGGATGCCCATCGACACCAGGTAGCTCTTGGCCGACTCGGCGCGCTGCTGCGACAGCGTCATGTTGTACGCGTCGGAGCCCACGTTGTCGGTGTGGCCCACGATGAGCACCTCGGTGCCCGGGTAGCGCTGCAGGCTCTGCGCGAGCTGGCGCAGGTTCTCGCGCCCGGCGGGGAGCACGTCGTAGGAGTTGAAGGGGAAGAGGATCCCCGAGGCGAAGGTCACCGCGATCCCCTCGCCCACGCGCGAGACCTCGGCGTTCTGGCCCAGGTCGCGGTTCAGGTCCTCGGCCTGGCGGTCCATCTGGTGGCCGATCACCGCGCCGGCCGCGCCGCCCACCACCGCGCCGATGATGGCGCCGCGGGTGGTGCTGCCGGTGTTGTGCCCGATCACCGCGCCGATCACGCCGCCGGCGCCCGCGCCGGCCGCGGCGCCGCGCTGGGTGTTGTTCATGCTGGCGCAGCCGCTCAACCCGCCGGCCGCCAGGGTCGTCACGCACGCCATGGCGGCGAGCCTGTTCGCGAACACGTTCATCTCGTCATCCTCCCGTCGAATTGGGGCAATCCGCCACACGAGCCTGGTGGGTTTGCTCGTACGGCCGTGCAAGCCCGGTGCCGCACCGGGTTTGCAGGATGCGCGCCGCCCCTCCCCCGCGCATCACCAAAGTCCAATCCCCGCAAACACTTGCGATTTTGCAGCGATGCGCGTCCGGCGCCTCGCCGCGCGCCACCCCGCACCGTCCGCGTGGGGGGACACCACGGCCCCGCCCGCCACGACACTCCCGCGCGAGGGCGAAAGGATACGCCCGCGGGGGCGCCGCCGCGAGCCCGCTCGACCCGTCGCCGCGCGCCGCTCAGCGGAACGGCGAGTTTACTCGCCTATTCCCCCGTAATCCGCGCGACGCACCCCTTCAGCCGAAGCCAAGCCTTGACTATCGCATCTCATGCAACATATTAAGTTGCATGAAACGCGACTGCCGACTGTCCGGCGTGCTCCACGTCCTGCTGCACCTGGCGGAGCAGCAGGGTACCGTGACGTCCGAGGTGCTCGCCACGGCGATGGACACCAACCCGGTGGTGATCCGGCGGATCATGGCCGGCCTGCGGGACCAGGGATACGTCCGCTCGGAGAAGGGACATGGCGGCGGCTGGACGCTGGCCTGCGACCTGTCCCGGGTGACGCTGCGCGACGTCTACACCGCGCTCGGCTGCCCCTCGCTCCTCGCCATGGGCAACCGCACGGAGGCGCCCGGCTGCCTCGTCGAACAGGCGGTGAACGCCGCGCTGGACCAGGCGTTCCACGACGCGGAGGCGCTGCTGCTCGCGCGCTTCGGCGAGGTGACGCTGGCCATGCTGAGCGCCGACTTCCACGGCCGCCTCGCCACCCACGGCGGACCCCACCACCTGGAGCACGTCCATGCGGCATGACGCCATCATCGTCGGCGGGAGCTTCGCCGGGCTCTCGGCGGCCATGTACGTCGCACGGGCGCGGCGGTCGGTCTGCATCGTAGACGCGGGAGCTCCGCGCAACCGCTTCGCGGCGCACTCCCACGGCTTCTTCGCGCAGGACGGCAGCGCGCCGGGCGCCATGCTCGCCACCGCGCGAGCGCAGGTCGCGGCGTATCCCACGGCGTCGTTCGTCGAGGGAGAGGCGGTCGGCGCGGCGAGGGAGCCGGACGGCTTCTCCGTCACGCTCGCGACCGGCGAGGTGCTGCAGGGCGCCCGGCTGGTGCTCGCCTTCGGCATCTCGGACGAGCTCCCCGCCATTCCCGGCCTCGCCGAACGCTGGGGGAGCTCCGTGATCCACTGCCCCTACTGCCATGGCTACGAGTTCAGCGGCCAGCGGCTCGGCGTCCTGAACCTATCGCCGATGTCGCTCCACCAGGCCATGCTCATCGCCGAATGGGGCCCGACGACGCTCTACCTGAATGGCGCCGAGCCGGACGAGGCGGCGCTGGCGGCGCTGCGGGAGCGAGGCGTCGCCATCGAGCCGGCCCCGGTGAGCGCACTGCACGGAGACGGCACGCAGCTCTCCGCGATCGGGCTCGCCGATGGGAGACGATCGGCCGTGGACGCCCTCTACATCGGCCCCCGCAACCGCCTGAACAGCGAGATCGCGCAGCAGCTGGGCTGTGAGCTGGACGAGGGCACCTGGGGCCCCGTCATCCGGACCGACGATCAGCGGATGACCACGGTGCCCGGCGTCTATGCCGCCGGCGACATCACGCGCTCCGCCCACAACCTGACCTTCGCCAGCGCCGATGGGGTGATGGCCGGCCTGGCCCTGCACCGCTCGCTTGTGTTCTGATCGGCGACCGGACCAATTTCTTCGTGATCCGCATCTCCGCGGCCGCGACGCCCTCTCCGGCTCGCCAAGGCTCGCCACCTCTCCCGTTCCGGGAGAGGTAACGCCTCCGGCGCTGTCGCCGACCGAACCGGCAGCGATTCGTCTGCCGCGGCGCGACATTTTGCAGGCCTTGCCGGCACTGCGGCCGCCGCCCCTCTCCCGGTACGGGCATAAGCGCTAACTTAGGCGTAACTACTGTGGTGTACATCGGTTCCGGGCCTCTCCACGGCTGCGCAG
>C688J35102_120989978_pt1 | contig 17459 bp, 19 predicted proteins | sample HopSoiMetagenom2_FD_35102 | JGI IMG/M metagenome (IMG submission 35102)
CGCGAGAGCCAGAAAGCGATCGTCATCGGCAAGGGCGGGCGGCGGTTGAAAGCGATCGGTGCCGCCGCGCGCGAGGAGATCGCGCAGCATCTCGGCCGGCCGGTGCACTTGTTCCTGCATGTGAAGGTCGAGCCGAAATGGGGCGAGGACCGTTCGATCTACCGCGACATTGGGCTGGAGTGGGCGGACTAGGTCGCCAGCACTTCCTCGACCCACAGCGGCACGAGCTCCCCTGCCCGGCCGACGCGGCTTTCGTCGAACAAATAGCTGCCGATGCTCGGCTCGAGGTTCATCTCAAATGTCCTCGCGCCGCAATAACGCGCGGTCTGCACGAAACCCGCAGCGGGATAGACCGCGCCGGAAGTGCCGATGGAGACGAACAGGTCGCAGCTCCGCACCGCCTCGTCGATCCGTTCCATGTCGTACGGCATCTCGCCGAACCAGACGATGTCCGGGCGGACCTGCCCTTCGGCGTGGCAACTCGGGCATGAAGCGCCCTCTCCCATCGGCCCTTCCCAACGGAACCGCCGGTCGCACGCCAGGCACCAGCCTTTGGTCAGCTCGCCATGTATGTGGATGAGCCGCTTCGCGCCGGCCCGCTCGTGCAGGTCGTCGACATTCTGCGTGACCAGCAGCAGCTCGCCCGGCCATTCGGTGTCCAATCGCGCGAGCGCCTTGTGCGCCGCATTCGGCTGCACCGTGGCGAGCTTCGACCGACGAGCGTCATAGAAAGCATGAACCAGCGCCGGATCGCGGCGAAACGCTTGCGGAGTCGCAACATCTTCGACGCGATGGCCCTCCCATAGCCCGTCCGGGCCGCGGAACGTCGCGAGCCCGCTCTCGGCCGAAACTCCGGCGCCGGTCAGAATGACAATGTTGCGGATGTCCATGCCGCGAGCATAAAGCGCTTGAGCAATGAGCGAAGCGCAAATCCGCATCGGCATCGGCGGCTGGACCTACCCGCCGTGGCGCGGAGTCTTCTATCCGGAAAAGCTGCCGCAATCGAAAGAGCTCGAATATGCATCGCGGGCTCTCAGCGTGATTGAGATCAACGCCACCTTCTACGGGCGGCAGAAGCCGAAGAGCTGGGAAACCTGGGAAAAAACCGTTCCCGACGGCTTTCAGTTCGCTGTCAAAGGCTCGCGCTACTGTGTCATGCGTTCCCGCCTCTCCGAGGGCGCCGAGGGCATCGGCAACTTCTTCGCACAGGGCTTCGCCGCACTCAGACCGAAGCTCGGGCCGATCCTGTGGCAATTCGCTCCGCGCCGGAAATTCGACCGCGATGACATCGCTGGGTTCATCGACCTGCTTCCGGAGAAGCTGGACGGCCTCGAGTTGCGCCACGCGATCGAGCCGCGGCACGACAGCTTCAATGACGACAAGTTCTTTGAGCTTTGCCGCGCGCGCAACATCGCCGTCGTATTTGAGGATTCCGACGATTATCCGCTGATCGAAGCCGACACGGCGGATTTCGCTTACGCCCGCCTGCAGCGCATGCGTGAAGAGGTCGAGACCGGCTACGACGCCGCAGCGCTCGACGCGTTCGCGGAGCGCGCTCGCCACTGGCAGAAGGATGGCCGCGACGCGTACATCTTCATGATCAACGGCGCCAAAGTTCGTGCACCGGCTGCCGCGCTGGCCCTGCAGGAACGGCTTCGCTAAGCAACGAAGTTATGCGCACTGCCGATCAGCCGATCCGCATCAGCCTCATCGCGCCCAACGGGCGCATGGGCCAGGCGATCGCGGCCGCGACAAACGAAACTGCCGGGTTCACAATCGACCAGGATCATGGCGACGTACTCGTCGACTTCTCGGTGCCGGCGGCGCTCCAGGCGAGCCTCGACCGCGCAGTGTCTGCGGGCATCCCGATCCTGATCGGAACGACCGGGCTCGACGCGATGGCGGACGAACGGATTTCGGCTGCGGCGAAGAATGTAGCGGTGCTGCGAGCGGCGAACACGTCGCTCGCCGTCGCACTGCTTGCAGAGCTGGCGGAGCGCGCGGCCCGCGTGCTCGGCCCCGAGTGGGACATCGAGATTGCCGAGACGCACCATCGCAACAAAGCCGATGCGCCCTCAGGAACGGCGCTCATGCTTGGCGAGGCGGCGGCGCGTGGGCGCGGCACGGCGCTGCAGACGGAACGCGGTCGCGACGGAACCGGTCTCAAGCGTGAGGAGGGCGCGATCGGATTCGCGTCACTTCGCGGCGGCACGGCCGCGGGCGATCACGATGTGCTGTTCCTCGGCCCGAACGAGCGGCTGATCCTGTCGCACCGCGCCGAAAACCGAATGATCTTCGCCCGCGGAGCCCTCGCCGCCGCGCGCTTCCTCGCGGATAAGTCGGCGGGACTCTATTCGATGCGAGACGTGATCGGCGCTCTGTGACGGAGGCGCGCGTCGAATCGCGCGGTCTCGCGCGGCGCCTCGGCGTGTTCGACGCGACCATGCTGGTGATGGGCGGAATCATCGGTTCCGGTATCTTCGTCACCCCCGCCGAGGTCGCGCGACACGTCGATACGCCGCTCTTGATCATCGGAGTGTGGGTGCTTGGAGGCATCGTCGCGCTCGCCGCCTCGTTTGTTTACGCAGAGCTCGCCGCGCGCCGGCCAGAGGTAGGCGGGCAATACGCCTATCTGCGCGATGCATACGGGCCGATGCCGGCATTCCTTTACGGCTGGGCGCTTCTGCTCGTGATCCAGTCGGGCGGAATGGCCGCGGTCGCGATCACCTTCGCACGGTACTTCGGCAACCTCGTCCAGCTGCCGGTCGCCGACAGCGCAGTCGCAGTCGCCGTTCTCGCGCTCCTGACGCTAATCAATTGCCTCGGCGTGCGCTCGGGCAGCAACGTCCAGAGCGCGCTGATGCTGCTGAAGATCGGAGCGATTGCCGTGCTGGCGGGTGCGGGTTTGTGGCTCGCGCCGGCTGCTGCCCCGCACTCAGTGGCTCCGGCCGTCGGCCCGATCTCGACTTTCGCGGCGGTCGGCGCAGCGATGACTCCCGTGATGTTCTCCTACGGCGGGTGGCAGACTTCGAGCTTCGTCGCTGGCGAAATGCGCAATCCGCAGCGCGACCTCGGGCGCGGACTATTGTTCGGCGTTGCCGGCGTGATCCTGCTCTATTGTGCAGTCGCCTTCGTCTGCGTGCATGCGCTCGGGCCGGCGGGATTGGCAGCATCCAAGACTCCGGCGACCGACGTCATGCGGCTGGCACTCGGGGACAAAGGCGCAACGTTCATTGCCATTGGCATCGCTATCTCAGCGCTCGGTTTCCTTAGCCAAGGCATGCTGACCGCGCCGCGCGTCTATTTCGCCATGGCCGAGGACGGTCTGTTCTTCCGCAGAGTTGCCGAGGTGAGCGCGACGACGCGCGTGCCGGTCGTTGCGATCATTCTGCAGGGTGTCGCCGCTGCAGTGATCGCGCTCTCGGGCACCTTCGGACAGATCCTGAGCTACGTCGTCTCCGTGGATTTCATATTTTTTGGACTGACCGGCGCCGCTCTGTTCGTCTTCCGCAACCGCGATCCCGATCAGCAGGTTGCGTTCAAGGCGCCACTCCATCCGTTCACGACCGGTCTGTTCGTCGCCGCGTGCGCGCTGACAGTCGTCGCGACCGTGTGGAACAACCCCGTCAACAGCCTGATCGGCTACGCGATCCTGCTCGCGGGCGTTCCGGCGTGCCTCTACTGGCAGCGCAAGAGCCGGAGAGCCGCCGGGACATGAGGACGATGCAGTCCGATTACATGCATTGGGCCAAGTTCAAGCCGCCGGTGCGCTTCGCGCTGACCGGCAGCGAGGTCCCGCATTTCCGGATGGACTCGCTTCCCCTCAGCATCGCCGATCTCGACCTCGATGGCGCGAGCCACCCGCGCTATGCGCCGCTGCGCTCGGCCATCGCAGAACGCTACGAAGTGACTCCGAACCACGTCGTTGCCGCCGATGGCACATCGATGGCCAACTTCCTTGCCATGGCGGCGCTGATCTCGCCCGGCGACGAGGTCCTGATCGAGCAGCCGACCTATGAGCCGCTGCTCGGCGCAGCCTCGTTTCTGGGTGCCGACATCAAGCGGTTTGAGCGCAAGGCTGCGGATGCGTTTCGGCTCGATCTAGGCATTGTGCGATCTTCCATGTCCGACCGCACGCGGCTGATCGTCCTCACCAACCTGCACAATCCGAGTTGCGCTTTGGCAGGCGAACCTGAGCTTCGCGCGATCGGAGACCTTGCGCGGCTACACGGCGCGCGCGTGCTAATCGACGAAGTCTATCTCGACGCCGCCGTTCCGCCGCGGCGGACCGCGGTTCACCTCGGGCCGGAGTTCGTCTGCACCAACAGTTTGACGAAAGTGTACGGCCTCAGTGGTCTGCGGTGCGGCTGGATCCTGGCCGAGCCGGAGCTCGCCGAGCGCATGTCGCGGCTGAACGACCTGTTCGGGGTCAACCAGGCGCATCCGGCCGAACGGCTCGCCTGTATCGCGTTCGAGCATATCGATCTGGTCATCGGTGACACGCCCGCGATGCTCGAGCGCAACCGCGACTTGTTCAACCACTTCGCAGCTTCACGCGAAGACGTCGACTGCATGCCAGCAGAGCACGGCATCACGGCGTTTCCGCGCTGGGCCGGGGGCGATACGGACCGTCTCAATACGCACCTTCGCGAGCGACATGACACAGCCGTCGTTCCGGGCCGCTGGTTCGAGATGCCCGACCATTTCCGCGTCGGTTTCGGTCTGCCGACGGACCAGTTTGCCGAGGGTCTGGCGCGCCTCGGCGCGGCGCTCGACGAACTCCGATGAAGCGCGACGAAGTCTTCGAATTCTTCCGTCGGCTCGCGGAGAACAATCCATCGCCGACCACCGAGCTTGAATCGACGAACCCCTATCAACTCCTCGTCGCGGTCGTGCTCTCCGCCCAGGCAACGGACGCCAGCGTCAACATCGCGACCCGACCATTGTTCCAACGCATCAAAACGCCGCGCCAAATGGTGGACTTCGGTGAAGAACCGCTGCGCGAGGCGATCAAAACCATCGGCCTGTTCAACACCAAGGCCAAGAACGTGATCGCTCTGTCGGAAGCCCTCATCGAAAAGCATGGCGGCGAAGTGCCCCGCACCCGCGAAGAGCTGCAAGCGCTCCCCGGGGTCGGTCGCAAGACCGCTAACGTGGTGCTGAACACCGCCTGGGGTGAGGAAACGTTCGCCGTCGACACGCACGTCTTTCGCGTGTGCAACCGCACGGGCCTCGCACCCGGAAAGACTGTGGAAGACGTTGAGGCGAAACTGGAGAAGATCGTGCCGCAGCCCTTCCGGCGTGACGCGCACCACTGGCTGATTCTGCACGGCCGTTACACCTGCAAGGCGCGGCTACCCGAATGCTGGCGCTGTCCCGTAATCGACCTGTGCCGCTACAAGCCGAAAACGCCTCCGCCGGAGGAGCGAGCTAAACCCAGCGCCGCTCGAACCGCGAACCGAGCGTCGTCAGCAGCTCGTACTGCGAAAGGCCGGACTGCCGCGAAGCTGAGGGCAAATCGTAGTCGATCTCGACCCAGTCGCCTTCCTTAAGGTCCTTCGCGGCGTCGCAGCCAACGGCGATCAGGTCCATCGACACCCGGCCCAGGACGGGCAGCGCATATTCGCCCGCGAACGTGGACCCCCGCGACGAGAAGCCGCGGAGATAGCCGTCGGCATAGCCGATGTTGAGGATCGCGGCTTCGGTATCCTCTGCAGCGGTAAAGGTCGCGCCGTAGCCGCAGGTCTCGCCGGCGCGGATGGTCCGGCGCTGGACGATCTGCGCCTCGACCCGGGCCACCTGGCGGATTTTGCCTTCCGCCTCACGTCGCGGAACGCCGCCGTAGAGCGCAAGACCGGGGCGAACGAGATCGAAGCTGTAGTCGCGGCCGAGGCAAATGCCGGCGGAATTGGCGAGACTGTAACGCTTCGCCCGAACCACGGCCGTCACAGCGCGGAAGCGCTCGAGCTGCATCTGGTTATGCGGATGATCCTCGTCCGCGCAGGCGAGGTGGCTGTGCAGGGTGTGGATGTTGAGGGCATCAAGGCCGCCGATTTCATCGGCACGAAGGCCGAGACGGTTCATGCCCGTGTCGATCATCACGTCGGACTCGCGGCCCGGCGCGACTTGCGTCCAGCGCGCCACCTGTTCCATCGTGTTGAGCACCGGACGAGCCTTGATCGCGACGGCCGCGTCAATATCGTCAGGGCCCACGCCATGGAGGACGATCAGGCTCGAATCGTCGGGCGCCGATCCGAGCTCCTCCGCTTCGGCCCAGGTCGACACAAAGAACTCGCGGCAGCCGGCCTCGTGCAGCGCCCGCATCGTCTCGCCTGCACCAAGCCCGTAACCATCGGCCTTGATCGCGGCGCCAGCGGGCACGCCCGCGCGATCCTGAAGCCACCGCCAGTTCGCCTGAAGCGCGGAGCTGTCGATGGTAAGGCGCAGCGGGGGGTGCATTGGCTCGCCCTATCGGCGCTAGTCGCGCGCGTCGAGATTAGCCTTGGCTTGCTCCCAATTGGCGCCGTCGAACTTCTCCACCGCCAGCTCAACCGGCTCGTCGAGGCAGTTCGCATTCACGCTCCACGCCTCAGGGTGCGAGCGCGGCTGATAGAAGCTCTTCACGCCGCAATGGCGGCAGAACAGATGCTCTGCGGCGCCAGTCCCAAATCGATAGCTGGTCAGCGCATCACGCCCGATCACAAGCTCGAACTTCTCATGCGGAACAACGATGTGCAGAAAGCCGGTCATCCGGCACACCGAGCAATTGCAGTCGAGTGCTGGCACCGGAGATTCCGGCAATTCCGCCTCGAACCGCACAGCCCCGCAATGACACCCGCCGGAAGCCTTCACTCACTCCCCATCGACATAATGCGGGTCCGGCCGCTCATAGAGCGGCTCGTAATGCACGAGAGCAGGTTTAGGGCCGAAAGGCACTGGGCAGCCGTCGCGGAACGCCCATTCGCCGCGATCGCAATCCTCGGCGCGGACATAGCCATTGATATAGAGCCGTCGCTTGTGGTCGGAAGTATTCGTGCCCGAGCCGTGCACCAGATACGAGCTCCACAGCGCCAGATCTCCGGGTTCAAGCAGCAGGTCGATGGCGTCGGACGCCGACAGGCCAACCTCGGCCAAGGCGTCGTCGGTCATCGCGCTGCCCAGCGCCTTCTTCGAACAGTCCATGCCAAGGTCGCCGCGCAAATGGCTACGCGGAATGAAACGCATGCAGCCTGATTCCAACGTGTGCGGATCGATCGCCAGTCCCGTCTGGACATATGCGGTCGCGAGATTGCGGTAGGCTTCCGGCGGCCGCCGGAAGCGGCTGTCCTGGTGCCACGCGAAATCGCCGAGCGATCCCGGCGCCTTCCAGTGTACCTGGTTGATGATTTGCTTAAGGTCGCGGCCGATCAAGGGCTCGAGCAGGTCAACGAAGCGGGTGTCGAGCCGAACGTTGTTCAGCACCGGCTGGTGATAAGAGGGCCACTGGACCATCCGCACCAGCGGCTCGCTGGCCTCCCCCTCGCGCGCGACATTGTAGAAGAGATTGCCGTGGCGGAAGCACCGGCCGTGGGCCGCGCCCTCCGCGTAGATCTGGTCCAGCGCGCCGGCGATTTCATCGACTTCGTCGCTGCTGAAAAAGCCGCGAACGACGGCATAACCTTCGCGCCAATAATGCCCGAGATCGGCATCGATCCTGGCCGGATCCTCGCGCCGCAGTGCCTGCGAAGAACGCATGCTTAAACTCCCCGCCCCGTCCGAAGACTATAGCAACCATCTGACATTTCCATGAATTTTGCGTTTAGAGCGGCTGTTAAACGCTGGCTGTTGCAACTAGGCCACGTCTCCGAAGAGCTGCGCGACGGCCGCCTCGCCGCTTTGCCACGCACCGTGGACCGTCGCGAAATCATGGTCGGAGCAGGCCTCGCCGGCAAAGGCGAGAGGTCCGTCGACCCGCGCGGCGAGCGCCGCCCGCGCACCATGCTGCCCCGGCCGGGCGAAGCTGTAGGACCCGCCGATGAAAGCGTGTCGCTTCCAGTCGGAATAGGCGACGGGGCTCAGGCTCCGCGCGAAGTCCGCGCCCAACAGACGACCAAGCTCCTCGCGGGTTTTCGCCACGAGGCGGTCCGCGTCCACGCCTTCGAGCCAATCGCCCCCGAAAAAGCCCTCGACCACCGGTATGCCCAGCGGGCGGAGCATGTAACTGCCGGTATCAGACGCGCGCGGATTGCCGATCAGGTGGGCATTCTCCGGCGCGCTTTCCGGCTCGGCCAATGCGAGAAACAGCTTTTCAACGCGCCCAAGCGGCAACTGAGCGGCCGCATGTAGCCGATCGTCCAGCTGCGGCGAGAAGGTGATTGCGCCAGACGCAAGCGCATTTGTGGGCACTGCGATGATCGCGTGCTTTGCCTCGAGGACTCCCTCGTCGGAACTCAGGCGCACGCCCGCCTTCGACCAATCCACCCGTCGCACCGCGCACCCGGTGCGCACGTCCAGTCCTTCCGCGAGTGCCGTCAGCAACCCGCCATAACCCTTCGGCAGCCGCCAGTTGCTGTTCTCCGATGAGTCCCAGTACGCCATGAAATCGGCTGCCGACGTCTTCGCCAGGCTTGCCCCGTTAAGATAGCCGTTCAGCGATTCGAGGAAGCCGTTCCATTCGCAGTTGGGCTCCAACGCATCGCTGGCACGATCACTCGGAGGCGGCGTGCTCCGGAACCGCTCCGCGAAAGCTTCCATGGCTTCCCAGGATTGCGCCTGCTCCTCTTGCGAGAAGCCAAGATTCTTGAATTGCTTCCGCCACGGAACGGGCGATCGGTCGATGTCGAAGCCGATCTGCTCGGCCAGCGTGCCCAGCGGATTGCGGTTGGCCGAATGCAGCCAGGTTGCGCCGAGGTCGAGTGCATGGCCCCGCCAATCGAGCGTGCATGCCCGGCCGCCAATCCGGTCCGAAGCTTCGAGGATCACGCATTTGAGTCCACGCTCGCTGGCTTCTCGTGCCGCGCCGATTCCGGCCGCTCCACCGCCGACGATCGCCAAGTCGATCATTCGGCGGCCATGCGCTCCGCGACAGGGCCGCCGTGCCACTGCGGCAACGGCCGATCGCCGATGGCAACCTCGACCGCGGCTCGGGCCAGCAGCCGCGTCGAATCGAGGATCGGCAGCGGGGAGACATCTTGCGTGATCAGAAGCGGGATCTCCGTGCAAACGAGCGCGACAGCGTCGCACCCCTGTTCAACAAGCTTGTCGATTACACGAACATAGGCGTCGCGTGATTTCTCGGTGAATGAGCCGAGGCAGAGCTCGCCGAAGATGATGTCGTCTACAATCTTGCGATCGGCTTCGTCAGGAATGGCCCAGCCAATTCCTCGCCGCCCCAGCGCACCGGGATAGACCGGCCCGGTCATGGTCCACTTCGTGCCCAATATTCCAACTTTCCGGCGCCCATCCCGTTGCGCCTGGTCGGCGACAACCTCGCCGATGTGCAGGCAGGGGATCGGGAACGGCGCGCCGGGAGCTTCCAAGGCAATATGCGCGGTATTGTCCGGGCACACGAAAAAGTCCGCGCCAGCCGCAGCGAGTTTTGGCATGTCACGCATGAAAAAGGCGCGGAGTGCCGCAAGATCGCCGCGCTCCCAAGCCGGCAGAGCTTCCGCCATAGCGACACCGGTCAGCGTGATCTCCGGGTGCTGGTGCGGCCCAAGCCGCCGCACGCCTTCCATCCACATCGTCCGATAGCAAAGCGTCGCCCCCTCCGCGCTGTGCGCCAGGATGCCGACGTGCTTCATTCCACCGTCACGCTCTTCGCTAGGTTGCGCGGTTGGTCGACGTCCGTGCCCTTCAGCACCGCCGTATGGTAAGCGAGCAGCTGCACCGGCACCGCGTAAACGAGTGGTGCGATCAGCGGGTGCACTTGCGGCATCTCGATCGTCGCCATGCAACCCTCACCGGCCTCCGCAATCCCGCGCTCGTCGCTGATTAGGACGATCTTGCCGCCGCGCGCGCGGACTTCCTGCATGTTGCTGACGGTCTTCTCGAAGAGTGGCCCTGAAGGCGCGATCACGATCACCGGCACATTGTCGTCGATCAGCGCGATCGGGCCGTGCTTCATCTCCCCCGCGGCATAGCCTTCGGCGTGGATATAGCTGATTTCCTTGAGCTTCAGCGCGCCTTCCAGCGCCATTGGATAGTCCGGGCCGCGGCCGAGATAGAGCACATCGCGCGCCGGAGCGATCAGATGCGCCATTGCGGCGATGTGATCGTCGTGCCCGAGCGCGTGATTGAGCGCAGCGGGCGCCTCCTGGAGATGGGCGACGATTGCCTTCTCCTCGTCGCGGCTGAGCCGGCCCTTGGCGCGCGCCAGATTGGCGGCAAGCGCCGCGAGCACTGCGAGCTGGCAGGTGAAGGCTTTGGTCGAAGCGACCCCGATTTCCGGGCCCGCATGCGTCGGCAGGAGCAGGTCCGCCTCGCGCGCCATCGAGCTGGTCGGCACGTTCACAACGACCGCGATGCGCTGCTTCTGCGACCGCGCGTGCCGCAACGCCGCGAGCGTGTCGGCGGTCTCGCCCGACTGGCTGATAAACAAGGCGAGCCCGCCCGGCTCGAGCACCGGCTCCCGATAGCGAAACTCGCTCGCCACATCGATGTCGACCGGCACGCGCGCGAACTGCTCGACCCAATATTTGGCGACCAGGCCAGCATAATAACTGGTGCCGCAGGCGACGATCGTCAGGCGGTTGACCGACTCGAGGTCGGCGTCGGCAACGGGCAGCGCGACCTCGCCTTCGAACGGCCGCACATAGGTCTGGAGAGTTTGGGCAACCACGATCGGCTGCTCAAAAATCTCCTTCTGCATGTAATGGGCGTAATTGCCCTTCTCGACGGGCGCCGACGAAGCGCCGGACTCGACGATCTCGCGCTCGATCGGCTGATTTTCGCGGTCGAAAATCTGAATGCTTTCGCGACGGACCACGGCCCAGTCGCCCTCGTCCAGATAGGCGATACGCTGGGTCCAAGGGGCGACTGCGAGCGCGTCCGAGCCCAGATAATTCTCGCCGTCGCCATAGCCGACCGTTAGCGGCGCACCCATGCGCGCGCCGATAATGAGATCGGGATGGTCGCGGAACAGGAAAGCGATGGCGAACGCGCCAGTGAGCCGCGGAAGCACCGCAGCGACGGCATCTTGCGGGGAGGCCCCGCGCTCGATCTCGCGAGCGACCAGATGCCCGACCACTTCGGTGTCGGTCTCGCTCTCAAACTTGCGCCCTTCGCCGATCAGCTCGTCGCGCAGCGGCTTGAAATTCTCGATGATCCCGTTGTGCACCAGAGCGACTGATCCGACGATATGTGGGTGGGCATTGCCGACGGTCGGCGCACCATGCGTCGCCCAGCGCGTGTGGGCGATTCCGACGGCACCGTGCAACGGGTCCGCGGCAAGCTCGCGCGCAAGATTGTCGAGCTTGCCCTCGGCGCGGCGGCGGACCGGCTCGCCATGACCGATCGTACAGATGCCCGCCGAATCATAACCGCGATATTCGAGCCGCTTGAGCCCGTCGAACAGCCGCTGGGCGACGTCCGAAGTCCCGACAATCCCGACAATTCCGCACATTTTACTCGGCCGCTTTCCTAGTCATCCGCTCGCGGAAACGGCGGGCCCAGCCGGCGAGGCTTTTCTGCTCGCTGCGCTCGACCGCCAGGCTGTCGGGCTCGACGTCCCGCGTGATCACCGATCCCGCACCGACGATCGCGCCGTCGCCGATCGTGACCGGCGCGACCAGCGCCGTGTTCGAGCCGATGAACGCCCCGGCACCGATCACCGTCCGGTATTTTCCAAAGCCATCATAATTGCAGGTGATCGTGCCGGCACCGATGTTCGCCCGTGCGCCGACTTCAGTGTCGCCGACGTAGCTCAAATGGTTGACCTTCGCCCCCTCGCCAATCTCCGCCTTCTTCAGCTCAACGAAATTGCCGACCTTGGTCCGTTCGGCCAAGCGCGTTCCAGGCCGGATCCTCGCAAACGGGCCGATGCTCGCTTTCGCGCCGATGATTGCGCCTTCGATATGGCTGAAGGCGTGGATCGTTGCTCCGTCTGCGATCTCGACACCCGGGCCAAACACGACATGCGGCTCGACCGTGACGTCGCGGCCCAATTTCGTGTCGTAGGCGAACCAGACGCTTTCGGGATCGATCAGGGTCGCACCTTCATGCAGCACCTGTTCCCGCCGGCGGCGCTGCCATTCCAGCTCCAGGTGCGCGAGCTCGGCGCGGCTGTTGACGCCGGCGGTCTCATAGGGATCGCCCTCGATCACCACCGCCTCGCGCCCCTCGGCGGCTGCGATGTTGACGATGTCGGGCAGATAATATTCCTTCGCCGCATTATCGTTGCCGACCTTCCCGAGCCAACGGAACAGGTCGCGCGCGCCGACCGCCATCATGCCCGAGTTGCAAAGCCGCACGGCCCGCTCCTCCTCCGTGGCGTCCTTATATTCGACCATCTTCGCGATGCGGTCGCCCTGGCCGAGGACGATCCGCCCGTATTTCAGCGGGTCCGGCGGGCATGAAGCGAGGACCACTACGCCCGGACCGCTCTCACGATCGAGCCGGTCGAGCATCCGCCGAAGCGTTTCCGCCTCAACGAACGGCGTGTCGCCGTAGAGGATCAGGACCGGTCCCTCGTATCCGGCGAGCGCGCTCTCGGCCTGCTGGACCGCATGAGCCGTGCCGAGCTGCTGCGCCTGATGGACTACGAGGACGTCGCGGCCACTGAGCGCCTGCTCAACCTGGTCGCGGCCCTTGCCGGCGACCACGATGCGCTTGTCGGCGCCCAGCCGATCCACCGTCTCGAGGAGGTGCAGAAGCAAAGGCCGGCTGGCGATCGGATGCAGAACCTTGTGCGTATCGGAACGCATTCGGGTCCCCTGCCCCGCGGCAAGGATGACAACGGCGAAACTGCGTTGGTCGGTCATTGACGGGCAAATGGCATGGCGCTCGGCCAAGCGCCAGTGCCGAGCGGCCGGTCACCAGCGGGCGTACGATTCGTTGCCGACGAAGCCGAATCTCTTGACCTGCTCGCGCTTGATGACTGCAAGAACCTCGTCGACGACTTCATAGCGCGACTGCGCATCGGGGCGGAGGTGCAGCTCGGGAACGGGCCGCATGCGTTGAGTGAGTTGCAGGTCGTATTTGAGACCATCGCGCGTGATCGGCTGTCCGTTCCACAACAGGGTCCCGGCCCGCGTGATTTCGAGCACGTTGCTGATCGGCCGCGGCATTGGCGCCGGCGGCCGCCCCGGGAGGTCGAGCTTCACCGCATGACTCTGGACCGGGATGGTGATGATCAACATCACGAGAAGTACGAGCAGCACGTCGATGAGAGGCGTGGTGTTCATCTCCATCATTGGAGTCGGTTCAGTTATCCGCGCCTGAATGCTCATGCCAGCCTCCGCTGTCGATGATATCTTATATCATAGACGGGGAAGCGGTTCAAACGTTCCAATCGTGGCACGGGTAGGGAAATTCGGCCCGTCTGCCGCTACTACCCGCCTCATGGCGAGCAACGGACCCGGCCGACCGCGGCACGACGACGTGCTCACCCCCGCCGAATGGAAGGTCGCCGAGCAGGTGCGGCACGGAATGACCAATCGGCGGATCGCCGAGCGGATGGGCGTGAGCCCCGACGCGGTGAAATTTCACGTCGGCAACGTGCTTTCGAAGCTCGGCTTTTCCAGTCGCGAAGAGCTTCGCCACTGGGACGGTGTCGCCAAAGGCACCGCACTTCATCACGCGAGGAGTTCAGCCATGGCGGCTCATACGAACACCGACAGCTACCTGATGCTTGGCCAGGTCGCACGAACCACAAAGCGCTTCGAGGAATCGCATGCCTGGTACCGGGACGTGCTCGGCCTTCCCGAGCTGTACAGCTTTGGCAATCTCGCGTTCTTCGACGTTGGCGGCGTTCGCTTGATGCTCACCGAAGAAGAAGGCGGCCTCGTTTCGGAGTCGATCCTCTACCTTCGTGTACCCGATATTCACGCGACAAAGACCGAGCTCGAGAGCCGCGGGGTGACATTCATCAATGCCCCTCACCTGATCCATCGCCACGACGACGGGACCGAGGAGTGGATGGTGGCGTTCCACGACAACGAAGGCCGCCCGCTTCAACTGATGACTCAGGTGCGGACCACCGTGCGTTAGATCTCTGCCTTCACCTGGGCATGGTTGAGCAGCGCGACGAACACGACGCCGCCTATCGAATTGCCGATAAGAGCCGGGATGAGGAAGCGGACGAGATAGTCGCTCCACGAGATCGCACCCTGCATTGCTGCGAAGGCGGTCTCGACGGAACCGGCAATGACGTGGCTGAACTTCGCCGCGCCGATCAGCCAAGTGACTGCGACGATCACGAGGAAACGGGCCGACGAGGCCGCGGGCAAGAGCCACACCATCAGGGCGATCAGCCAACCCGCGAACACGCCCTTGATGAGCACGCCAAGAAAGCCCGGTTCCACTGCTTTGAGGCCAAAGTCGGTGAACGCCTGCACCCATTCTGGACGAAACAGCTGCGGGATCGTCGCAGCAGCGGCGAACAGGAGGGTCCCCACGATATTCGCCGCGAAAACAACTGCCCAGTATCGTGCGACATCGCTGCCGCCGTGGGTCTTGTGGAGCACAGGCAACACCACCGTGAGAGTCGTTTCGGTGAACAGCTGCTGGCGTCCCATCGTCACGAAAAGGAAGCCAGTGCTGTAGCCGAAGCTCGCCACCAGGTCGGCCCACGGAGAGGCCGGCAGCGCCGCGAGTAATATGCCCTGCGCGACCATCGAGCAGCCCATCGTCAGTCCGGCGGCAAGGCCCGACCAGCCGACTGAGCTTGTCGGCCGCTCGAGTTCCTCGGTGCCCTCCAGGCGGATCGCTTCGTGGACAATCTTCGCGCTCGGGCTGGAGCGGTCGTCCGCCTCGCCGATCTCGCGGTTCGACAATGGCGAGACCTGCTTCTCATGCTCGACGATCTGCTCGCGATCGGCCATGTGATACTCCCTGTTCGGGCGACGAACGCGCGCCGCGGTTGGCAAGGTCCAACGGCCGTGCCTATGGGCTCAGCATGCCCACCCCGCCCGTGGTTTCGATCCGCGACAATCCTGAACGCCACCGCTTCGAAGCCGACCTTGGCGAGGGCTCGATGGCGATCGCGGAATATACCCTCGCGGCAGGCAAAATCATATTCACGCACACCGAGGTACCGCCTGCACACGAAGGGCAGGGCATCGGTTCGGCGCTGATCCGGTTCGCGCTCGCTTCCGCACGCAAGCGAGGGCTCCAGGTGGTCCCGATCTGTCCGTTCTTCGCGGCGTACATCAAGAAGCACTCGGAGGAGCAGGATCTCCTCGATGCCGAGTCTCGAAAAAGGCTCGGTCTCGATTGAAGCGGTTGCGGGCGCGCCGCTCTAAAGCTGCGTCCCGGCGAGCTTCCCGATCCCGTAAGTCACACCCATCGCGATGAGGCCGCCGACGACGGTCCGGGCAATGGAGGCCAGCCGCGGCGAGCGCCCCAGCCACGCCGACACGGCTCCAGTCGCGACCAGCGCCATCAGAACCGCCACACCCGAGACCCAGATTTCGATCGCTCGCGGGGCAAGCACCATCGCGAGCAACGGGATCAGACCGCCGAGTGTGAACGAAAGCATCGACGCGAGCGCCGCCTCAAAGGGATTAGCCACGGCAGCGGGATCTATTCCGAGCTCGACGCGGGCGTGCGCCGCCAGTGCGTCGCGTTCAGTCAGCTGCACTGCAACCTGCTCGGCGAGACCGTGTTCGATGCCGCGGCCCTCAAGCAGCAGCGTCAACTGCTGCAGCTCGAGGTTCGGGTCGGCCGCAATCTGTTCCCGCTCGCGGGCAAGCTCGGCCTCCTCGAGATCGCGCTGGCTCGACACCGAGACATATTCGCCGACCGCCATCGACATCGCTCCGGCGACTATCGCGGCAATGCCGGCGAGCACGATGGTGCTATGCGCTGCCGCGGCCCCCGCCACTCCGAAGATCAACGCCGCCGTCGAGACGATTCCGTCATTGGCGCCGAGCACACCCGCACGAAGCCAATTGAGCTTGCTTGCGATTGCCGCGCCCTCCGGTTTGGCCGCAGGAGTCTTGTTCAAGGCCGCGGATCCGTACCGAGAGTCCAGCTCGGCGGGTCGCTCGCGGGGAAGGATTCCATACCGGCTTCATCAACGCGCGTTGCGCTGGCTCCGGTGGAAGAGCTTGGTCCGGAGTCCAGCACCGGCCGACCGCGCAAGAGTCTGGCAGCCGCAGCCGCGAATCCCGCCAGGAGCGCGAATCCTAGCGCCGTTCTGCTGATTCGCATGCGGCTCCGATACTCCGAATGTGAGCAGATGAAACAGGTCTCGATGGAGCTGAACGCCACCTAAGGGAACCCGACTCGGGGCCGGAGCATTTTCGTCACAAGAGTCAAGAGTAAAGTTAGGTGTAAAATGAAGCGGCTGGCCATAGCGCTTGCGCTGGCGGGATCGTGCGTCTTTGCGACTTCCGCCCTTCCAACTCCGGCATTCGCGCTGGAAACCTTCGAAGCGAAGATGCAGGCGAGCGAAGCCGCTTCGCAAGCTGCCTTCGACATGTTCGAGGCATTCGGCTTTAAGCGGCTGAAGCCGGGTCAGTATCTGTGGCGGGACGTCCCCGACAGCGCTGGGCCAGAGCGGGTCGTAATCAGCCTCACAGATCAGCTCGCCTACTTGTATCGCGGCGACACGCTCGTCGCGGTCGCGACGATTTCAACCGGGCGGTTCGATAAGCCGAGCCCCACGGGCGTCTTCTCGGTGCTCGACAAGAAACCGTTCTATCGCTCGAAAAAGTACGACAACGCCCCGATGCCCTGGATGCAGCGGATCGACCAGTACGGGATCGCGCTCCACGGCGGGTTCAACCCCGGCTACCCGGCCTCGCACGGCTGCATCCGGCTTCCCGTGGCCTTCGCCAAGAAGCTCTACACGGTCACCGGCGTCGGCACGCCGGTCTACATCGGCGCTTGAGGCGGGGGCGGCGACCAATGGCCTTAACCCTTTCCTTCAACTCTATTTTCGAACCCCGCCGTCATTGCAGCGTCGTGGGCGCGAGAAACCTCAACCAAAAGGCCTTAACCATGAAGACGGCCATGCTGGCTGGTGCCTGCGCTGTGCTGACGGTCCTTTCCGCGCCCGCCGCCGCGGCCGGCACTTCCGCAATGCCTGCGGTCGCGCCGTGGAATGGATCGGTCGAGCAGGCTGTCGACGCATTTTACGCGTCACGCGGCGGCGCGCCGCTCTGGCTGCGCAGCGGGACCAACAGCTCGTCCGCGAACCAGCTGATCGGAATCCTGCAGCGTGCCCCGCTGGACGGCCTCGCCAGTGGCCCGGCGCTTGCGCTGCAAGCGCAATCGCTTGCCGGCCGCGCGAGCGTCGGCGATGCGGCTGCGCTCGG
>C688J35102_120989977_pt1 | contig 17445 bp, 21 predicted proteins | sample HopSoiMetagenom2_FD_35102 | JGI IMG/M metagenome (IMG submission 35102)
GACGCGGAGCGCGTGCTCGCCGAGGTGGACCTCCACACGCTCGTGCTCGAGCCGGACGAGGGGCTGGTCTTGTCGATGTCAGGTGCTTGAGCCCTCTTCGGAATCCGGGTTCTCTGCGAGGAAGCGCATGAGCTCGGGATCGCTCGAGCGCAGCTCGTCGACCGGCTCGCCGTAACAGGTCAGCAGCTCGACGACCGCCTCGGCGCGCAGCGACTTCGTTCGCCACACGCCGCCGTGCTCGGCCCAGCGCTCGAGAACGGCGGTGGGATTGTCAGAGGCGTCGCTCGGACTCATCGATCGCCACATCGTTGATCGATGCGTAGCGGCGACGCATCAGCCCGTCGTCGTCGAACTCCCACATCTCGTTTCCATACGAGCGCCACCACTGGCCGTCCGCGTCGTGGCACTCGTACTCGAAGCGCACCCCGATCCGGTTGTCGGTGAACGCCCACAGCTCCTTCTTGAGCTTGTAGTCGAGCTCGCGCGCCCACTTGCGCTTGAGGAACGCACGGACCTCGTCGCGCCCGTTGAGAAACTCGTCGCGGTTTCGCCACTCCGTGTCCTCGCTGTAGGCGAGGGCGACGCGGTCCGGGTCGCGACTGTTCCAGGCGTCCTCGGCCGCCTGCACCTTCGCGCGGGCCGTGTCCTCGTTGAACGGCGGGCGTATGTCGGTGGGTCCGGGCATGCCCTGTGGCCACAGGATTGCGCGCCGCGACGTTTGGCGCCTCCCAAGTGGGGGAATCCCAGGAACCCCAATGCCGCTCGTGCAGTGCCGCAAATGCCACACCGACATCCTGGTCCTCGGGTTCGCGGCGCACGGGCCGAAGCGCTGCCCGATCTGCGGCGCGCGCTGGGTGACCGCCGAGCCGAGCCCCGATCGGTTCCGCCCGTCGGGGGCGACCCTCGAGCCCGTGCGCCCGGCGGCGCGCACGCCGCGTTTTCGCTCGGGCAGCCCGCAGGTCCCGGGCTAGGCCGCCAGCCACTCCTCGAACGTCGGGCCGACCAGCTTCGCGTTCGGGCCGGGCAGGGCCAGGTCCGACTCGTTGGCCACCCAGTCGTCGGCCTCTTCGATCCGCAGGCCGTTCCCGTTGCTTTGCACCAGCAGGCGCGCCACGTCCGGCAGCCGCTCCGGCCGCGGGCCGCCGATGTCGGTCGTCTGCCCGGTCGCAGGCTCGGAGTCGATCGCCAGCGCGGCCAGCTCCTCGGCCACGTTGCGGGCGGCGACGAGCTGCGTTCGCAGCCGCGGCACGTAGCTCACGTCGCCCTGGCGGCCCCAGTTCACCAGCTCCTCGACGAACTCATGGAACTGGGTCGCCCGCAGGATCTTGACCGGGACCGGCCCGGCCAGCATGGCCTGCTCGTGCTTGACCTTGGCCACGCTGTAGCCGCCCGGCAGACGGTCGGTGTTGACGATCGAGACCACCACGATCCGCTTCACGCCGGCCCGCTCGCCCTGCTCCTGCAGGTTCTTCGTGGACGCCAGGAAGAACTCGCTGGCGGCCTGCTCGTCGGGCGATGGACCCGTGGCTGTGTCGATGATGACGTCCGCGCCGGTGAGGGCGTCGGCCAGCCCATCGCCGCTGACCACGTCCACGCCGGTGGCGCGCGACATCCGCACGACGTCGTGGCCGCCTTCGTTCAGCACGTCGACCACGTGCCTGCCTACCCGTCCTGTTGCTCCTGCCACAGCGATTCTCATCTTCGATCTCCTTTCTCGGTCCTCACTTGGAAGACGGACGCGGGCCAGGAGATGTGACGACCAGCGCTAACGCGTAGTCGCCGCGCTGAAGGTGCGCAGCGCGAGCCACACGGTGGCGGTGGCGAAGGCCACCAGCACGCCCAGGCTGAGCAGCGCCATCGCCCAGACCGAGTGCATGTGCCAGATCTGGTCGAGACCGGATGCATGGCCGCCCATGAAGCCGAACCTGAGAAGCGCGACCGCGTGCGTCCACGGAAGCACGTAGGCGAGCTGCTGCACCCCGGGCGGCAGTGCCGACAGCGGGTAGATCGCTCCGCACAGCGCGTAGGGGGTGGCGCCGATGGCCGGGATCAGCGTGCCGAAGATCGCGGGCTGGGTGATGCGGTAGGCGAGGAACTCCGCGAGCCCATACGTGCCCGCGCTCAGGAGCGCGGCCGCCAGCAGCCCGACCAGAAGCCGCCCCGGCGCCGTGTGGTACTGCGCGCCGCGGACCAGCGCGAGGCCGAGGATCACCACGAGCTGTCCGGTGGCGACGGTCAGGATCGCGGCGATGTTGGAGAACGGGATCGTGGCCCGCCGGATCGGCGCCACGAGCAGCTCGCGGAGGATGCCGATGTCGCGGTCGGTGATCACCACGAGGCCGGCGAACATTGCGGAGAAGGGCAGGATGAACACGATCTGGCCGATCGCGATGTAGGTGAAGAAGTCCACCTGGCGCGCGAAGCCGTGGAAGGCGGCCGCAAACGCGGGGCCCACCACGAGCACCCACAGCACCGGCGTGAGCAGCTGGCTCACAAGGGCGATCGGCCGCTTGATCGCCAGCGCGACCCGGCGCTGGTAGAGCGGTACGAAGCCGGCGGTCAAGGCCGGACTCCGTTCAGGTGGAGAAAGACGTCGTTGAGGGTGGCCGGGCGCACGGTCATGCTGGTCACGCCGAGCTCGGGGAGGCCGAGCGTGTTCGCCCGGTCCGTCAGGGTGCCGACCGGCTCGCGGCTGGCGGCCGAGACGGTGGAGCCCGTGCGGATCGGCCGGCCGATCTGCCGCAGGGCGTCGATCACCGGAGCTGCGTCGCCGTCGACCTGGACCTCGAGCACCTCGTGGCCGAGCTCGTCCACGAGCCGGGTCGGCGTTCCCTCCGCGGTCACCACGCCGTGGTCGATGATCGCGACGCGATCGCAGACGCTCGCCGCCTCCTCGAGGTAGTGCGTGCTCACGAGCACGGTGAGCCGCTGGCGGCTGCGCAGCTCGCGCACCATCTGCCACAGCTCGTACCGAACCACGGGGTCGAGCCCCAGCGTGGGCTCGTCGAGCACGAGAACCCGCGGGCTGCCGAGCAGGGCGCGCGCGATCTCGAGCCGGCGGCGCATTCCACCGCTGAAGGTCATCACCCCGTCGCCCGCGCGCTCGGCGAGACCGACGGCCTCGAGCAGCGAGCGGATGCGCGCCGCCGCGTCCGGGACACGCCAGACGCGTGCGTGGAGCCACATGTTCTCGGCCGCGGTGAACTCGTTGTCGAGCACCGACTCCTGGAACACGACTCCCAGCGACTGGCGGGCCCCGAACGGATCGCGGACCACGTCGTGACCGTCGACGAACGCGGCGCCTCCGGTGGGACGCACAAGCGTGGTCAGCACGCCAAGGGTGGTGGTCTTGCCGGCGCCATTGGGACCGAGCAGACCGAAGACCTCGCCCTCGTCGACCTCGATCGACAGCTTCCGAACGGCCTCGACTCCGCCCGGGTATGTCTTGCTCAGATGGTCGGTGACGATTGGCTTGGCGATGGCGGCGACTTTAGCAGTAAGCACTTGCTTTTTACAAGTAAACGCTACGTAGTCGTTATCATGAGGGCATGAAGAGCTACGGCCAACGCTGTCCCGTATCCCGGGCTCTCGATGTGGTCGGCGACCGCTGGGCGCTCCTCGTCCTGCGCGAGCTGGAGCTCGGGCCCAAGCGATACACAGACCTGCTCGACGGGCTGCCCGGCGTGGGGACGAACGTGCTCAGCGCTCGGCTGCGCGACCTCGAGAGTGCCGGGATCGTGACCAAGCGAACGCTGCCGCCGCCGACCCCCGTCACGGTCTATGAGGCCACCGAGGCGGGAAGGGCCCTTCGCCCGGTGCTTCAGGCGCTCCGCGACTGGGGCGAGGAGTACGGGCGCCCGATTGCGCACAACGACGCCATCAGGGCGAGCTGGATGCTGACGCCGCTGGCGCGCCGAAAGGGTGCGTTGCCATCGGGCCGTGTGTACGAGCTGCGGGTAGGTGACGAGGTGTTCGAGGTGCGCGGGGCGCGAGACGGTCTCTCGATTGCAGGTGGCCAGGCGGACCACCCCGACGCGGTCGTTGAGCTCGGCCTGGGCGATCTGCACGCGCTCACCTCGGGTTCGGCGACGCCGCGCGACGTGCGCAGACGTGCTGATATCGATGGCGATGACGAGGCCGCCGACCAGCTACTCCGCGCCCTCGCTCCGGTCTGAGCACTCGCCCCACAACGCGATGGACGATCCCGGTGAGATCGCCCACTTCTACGACCGCTGCAGCGACCTGATGCGCGAGCTGCTCGACGGCCTGGCGATCGAGCCCGGCCGGCCGCGCCCGTTTCCCGAGATCGAGGACGCGATCGGCTGGCCCCGCCGCCGCATCGCGTCGGTCCTGGGCGGCGTGTCCCACATGCGCCACACCCTCTTCGCCGGCCGCCGCCCGTACCACTTCCACGACGAGCGCCAGGCGGCGTCCCGGCGCTGGGAGATGTGGATGGACGAGGCGCAGGCGCGGGCGGTGCGGGAGGCGCGGCGGGCCTGAGGGCGCGTGCGCCAGCGTCGGTCCCGGCGGCTTGCCTGTCGCGGCTCCGGGTATCCAGCCTGCATGGTCATCGGAGCGATCGTCGCCGTCTGCGTGCTGCTGTTCATCCTGGCCTTCCTCGCACCGCGGCTCTCGCGCCGGCCGCAACGCGGCGTGGACAGGACGCTCGGTGCCGGCCAGCGTGGAGCATCTCACGCGCCCGGCGCACTCGGCCGCTGGCTGTCGAAGCCCTTCCGGACCTCGGAGAAGGCCGCGGACAAGAGCGCATCGGCTGGTCGCCGGGGCCGCTCCAAAGCTCCGTTCTGAGATCTCGCCTTAGCTGCGCCGACGGGGCAGGCAAGATAGGTGCGGCATGGGCAGCATCAGGACATTCGGCCCGGTCGACGACAGGTCGCTCGAGCAGCTCGAGCGATGCATGGAGGCGGGGGACGCCGACTTCGGCGTGCTCTGCGCCGACCATCACCCGGGCTACTCGCAGCCGATCGGCGGTGGGATCGCCTACGAGGGCTACATCTCGCCGTCGGGTGTCGGCTACGACATCGGCTGCGGCAACAAGGCCGTGCAGACATCCCTGACGCGGGAGGACCTCGCCGAGCTCGGCGGGATCGAGCCCGTCATGCACGAGATCCAGCGCCGCATCTCGTTCGGTGTGGGCGTGCCCGCGCAGGAGAAGGTCGACCACCCGGTGCTCGACAAGATCGCCGAGGCTCCGTTCGAGCCCCAGCGAGACCTCCGCGACCTCGCGTGGGACCAGCTCGGCACGGTCGGGTCGGGCAACCACTACGTGAACGTGTTCGAGGACGAGGCCGGTCACGTGTGGGTGGGCGTCCACTTCGGCTCGCGCGGCTTCGGACACAAGACCGCGTCCGGCTTCCTCGCGCTCGCGCAGGGACTGCCGTTCGGCGCCAAGGCGCACGAGGGCGAGATGGACTCGCCTCCGATCCTGTTCGAGGTCGACTCCGAGCTCGGGCAGTCCTACATCGAGGCGATGCAGCTGGCGGGCGAGTACGCCTACGCCGGCCGCGACGTCGTGGTCGACAAGGTGCTGGAGATCCTCGGCACCGAGGCAGTTCACGAGGTGCACAATCACCACAACTACGCGTGGCGGGAGGAGCACTTCGGGCGCACCTACTGGGTGGTCCGCAAGGGCTGCACCCCGGCGCAGCCGGGCCAGGAGGGATTCGTCGGCGCAACGATGGGCGACGACTCGGTGATCCTCGAGGGCGTCGAGGGAGAGGGCTCGCAGGAGTCGCTCTACTCGACGGTCCACGGTGCCGGCCGGGTGATGAGCCGAACGGAGGCCGCGGGCCGGGTGCGCCGCCGCAAGGCGTACGCGTGCTCGGTGCGCGATTGCCCCTGGGTGGTGCCGGCCAGGGACTACAAAGGCGAGTCGTGTCCGGACCATCCGGACGCCAAGGTGCGGAAGATCCAAACCGAGGAGCTCGTCCGGCCCGGGCGCGTGGATTGGGACGCCGTTCGGACCCGGCTGCGCGACCAGGGCATCGTCCTGATCGGCGGCGGAGCAGACGAGGCGCCGGAGGTCTACAAGCGCCTTCCGGAGGTCCTCGAGGCCCACGCCGGCTCGATCCGCGTGAAGCACACGCTGCGCCCGCTCGGCGTGGCGATGGCCGGGCGCGACATCTTCGACCCGTACAAGGACTAGCGGCCGCGGTCGCCCTCGTCCCCGGGTTTCATCAACCCTGCCCGATATGCGAGCGCCACCGCCTGGGCCCGGCTGTGCACATTGAGCTTCGCCATGACGTTCTGTATGTGGTTGCCGACGGTCCGATCGCTGAGCACCAAACGGCGGGCGATTTCGCGCTGGATGAGCCCGTCCGCAAGCAGCGACAGCACCTGCTTTTCCCGACGCGTCAGGTCCGTCAAGCGGCGGAGCGGCGTCACGTCGGCGCTGCGAATGCTCAGCCGGCGCAGTCTCCCGAGGAGCTCGCCGGCGTGTACGGGCTTCGCGAGGCATTCGTCGGCACCCACGGCGAAGCCGGCCACGCGGTCGAGGTCCTCGACGCGGTCGGCCGACACGAGAACTATGCCGAGCTGCTCTCCGAACTCATCCCTCAGCTCCAGACACAGCTCATAGCCGGAGACCTCGGGCAGCCGAAGGTCCAGGACCACCACGGAGGGCCTCTCACGGCGTGCGACATCGAGTCCATCGTGGCCCGTCCCGGCCTCGAGAGTACGGAAGCCGGCATCCCGCAGGTGCTCGGCGATAGCGCCTCTGGCTTCGACGTCCTCGTCGACCAACAGGACCACTGGAGAAGCTGATTCGCTGGCAGGCATCGTCCTGATCCGCTTAGCGAGCTTCTTCCCTTATCCCACAGGGACCCGCTGAATTCAACCCGCCGGTTGGGGCGTTTATCCCGAGCGATTCCGCACGAAAAGACGGGCCGAAGTGCCCTTGCGTGACACCCGTCCCCTGTGGTCGGCTATTGCTCAGTTCCGGCTAACCGTTCCCCCACGGCCGGACAAGAGAAAGGGACTCGCATGGACGGCAATTCCATCGACCTGGCCGGCCTCAGGTCGGAGCTCGAGAGCGTCGCGGCGCGATGGCGCGCCGGCGAGACGCCGCTCTCGCGTATGTCGGACGCTGAGTTCGACGCACATCTTGGCTATGAACCCGGACCTGACGATCCGACGTTGGAACAGCGTGAGCAGATGGCGCGCGAGGCGCATGCAGCCGCCGGAGCGGCCGCACGAGCAGTGGGTGCCCCCGCCGCGTTCGACTGGCGCAACAAGGGAGGGGCCAACTACGTGACCCCAATCGAGGATCAGGGCGGCTGCGGATCGTGTGTCGCGTTCGGTGTAGTCGCGGCCGTCGAGGCCCTCGTCCGTACCACGCGCAACGACCCCAACTATGCAATCGACCTCTCTGAAGCCGACCTCTTCTTCTGTTACGGCCCATCCCACGGGGCCGGTGCGTGCCCGGGTGGCGGATGGTGGCCCGATCAGGCCTACGACTCCTTCAAGGACGGCGTGGTCGACGCGGCATGCTTCCCCTACACCGCGGCCAACCAGGCCTGCAACCTGTGCTCGAACGCGAACGACCGCCGCACGAAGATCACTGCCTGGCACAAGATCACAGCCCCGGCCGACATGAAGTCGTGGATCTCGAGCGTCGGACCGATCACGACTTGCTTCTCCGTCTACCAGGACTTCAGCTACTACACGAGCGGGATCTACCACCACGTGAGCGGAGCGCTCAGGGGTGGCCACTGCGTGTGCGTCGTCGGCTACGACGACAACCTCAGTTGCTGGATCTGCAAGAACAGCTGGGGCGGAAGCTTCGGCGAGCAGGGCTTCTTCCGCATCGCCTACGGTGACTGCGGGATTGACGCCCAGATGTGGGCTCCCGAGGGCATCGTCGCGACCGGCTGGGAGACGAACAAGCAGGTCGTTGGGCTCTGGTCGATCGACCAGGACCGAAACGCCTATGCCTACTTCAGCTCCGTCGGTTGGCGAAAGGTCCCGCCCGACAACGACAACATCTTCTACGACTGCCTTACCGACCTGATCGCAGCGAAGGCGGCGCACAGGCCGGTGACGTTCTATCAGGACCAGGGCGTCATCAAACAGCTCTACTCCTAGTGAAAGGGAACCGAGATGCCGACAAGGTCCACAAAGAACTCACCAACCGAGACACCTCCAACAGAGTCCGCGGGTACCGAGGCAGGCATCGCCGCGGCTCAGGACCGCCCGCGTGACCTGCCCTCGCTGGGCCTCCACGCAACGGGGGGCAATGGCGTCACCGCCGCTACCCCCGCCGACGCCGGGCCGATGGCGGGGGCCGCCGCGCTTACCGCCGAGGTCGTCGGAGCCTGGCAGACGGGAGCGCACGTGGACGGGCTCTGGACGATCAACCAGAACCGAAACTGCTGGTTCCACGTTGCGGCCCTTGCGTGGAAGAAGCTGTCGACCGCCTCAGACACTGGGGTGGTGGCGCTCAACGACCTCGCCGCGCATGCCCGCCAGGTGAACGCGTCGGTCTCCTACCGGGAGGAAAGCGACGGGATGGTGCACGAGCTATACGTGTGGTGAACGAGTACTTTCATGGCCGTGCCCGATCCACCGGGTGAGGTCAGCCTTCGGGTTGGCGAGGAAAGACATCTCCCGCTCGGGGGGTTGGGCACCGCCGGTTACATCTGGCGTGAGGAGCTGACCGGCCCGCCCGGTATCGCGGAGATCGGCTGGACAACTGGGGATCAGCCCACTGCCCCCGGGGCCAGCGGAGACGAGGTCCTCGTTGTGCGCGGTGTGACGCCCGGACGGACCAGTGTGCGGCTTGCTCAGGCTCGACCTTGGGAGACGGGGACACCCCCGCTTCGGGAGCACAGCCTGAGCATCACGGTGGAGGGTTAGCGGCCGAGGACGCTGCCAACCATCCGCTCGCGCGTGGATGTGCCGGTGGTGTCAACGGCGTGCGTCGCCGGCCGGATGTTGTGCCCGAAAGAGAAGAAGTTGTCCGGGTCCCATTCGGCCTTCAGCTCGCGCAGGCGCGCATAGTTCTCGGGCGTGTAGGCGGTCGCGGTGCGCGTGGTGTCGCTCAGGAAGTTGAGGAACGAGCCGCCGGTGGCCCATGGCTGCAGGGCGTCCGACAGTGCGGCGTCGACCGTGTCCGCGATCAGCGACAGCGGTGCGCTGCGGTGGCCCACCGGGCCGTCGCCGTTCGCCATCGCGCCGCCCCAGTGGCGCAGCTCGATGGTCGACACGCGCTCGTCCTCGACGGCCGACACGAGCGGATCGATCAGCGCGTCCGGCATGCCGTTCAGCAGCTCGAGCCGGCGCGGGGGAGTGCCGCCCATGCGGGCGTCCGCGTACGCGACACTGGAGAAGCCCTCGACCAAGGCGGGCCCGGCGGCGGCGCGCAGGGGTGCAAGCGCGCGCTCGGCCTCGGCGGCGTCACCGGCGTACATCGCGCGGATGGCCAGCACCCGGCGGCCGCGCACGCGCTGCGGCACGTCCGGAGTCTCTGGCATCTGCATGAGCAGCACGGCGGTGCTCAGCTCGTCCGGCGCCTCGTCGATCCATTCGCTGTAGCGGGCCAGCGTCTCGGGAGCGCGCTCGAAGTCGAAGTACGAGGTGCCGGCGTACACCTGGCCGACCGGGAACAGCTCGAGCTCGAGCCCGGTGACCACGCCGAAGTTGCCGCCGCCGCCACGCAGCGCCCAGAACAGGTCGGGCTCCTGGTCGTGATCGGCGATCACGAGCTCGCCGTCGGCGGTCACCATCGCCGCCCGCAGCATGCTGTCGGCCGCGAAGCCGTGGCGCCGCGACAGCCAGCCCACTCCGCCGCCAAGCGTGTAGCCGGCCACGCCCACGGTGGGCGAGGAGCCCGACAGCGGCGCCAGCCCGAACGGGGCCGCGGCCGCGAGCACCTGGCCCCAGGTGGCGCCGGCGCCCACGCGAGCCACGCGACGCTCGGGATCCACCAGCACCGTGGCCATGCGGGACGTCTTCAGCAGCACGCCGCCGCGAGCTGCCACGTGCGTCCCGTGGCCGGTCGACTGGATCGCAAGCGAGAGCTCCTCGTCGCGCGCCCAGCGCACGACCGCCTGCACGTCGGCGACTCCGCATGCCTCCACCACGGCGGACGGCCGCGGGTCGAGCGCCGGATTGATTGCGCGCCGCTGCGTGTCGTACTCGGAGTGGCCGGGGAGCCAGATGTCGCCAGTGATGTTCATGCCCACTAGGACCGCGGGCTCCCCGGAAACTCATCGCGGCGGCTGGATCAGGTCTCGATGAACTGGTAGTCGAGCCGGATGCGGCCATCGGGGTCGAGCACGAGGAACTCGAGCCCCACGGCCGCCGTCTCACCGCGCTCCTTCCGCGCCATCTCCCACCTGAACTTGACCACGTCTCCCACACGCATCACGTCGTCGCGGCGGCGAAAGACGAATTCTCCCGGCGCGACGAACTCGTCGTAGGCGCGGCCAACCCGAGCCTCCAACTCACGGTGCCCGCGCACCTCCAGCGCCGTGTTCATGGCCAGCGCGGCCGCGCGCTCGCGCATCTCCACCGGCGCCTGCACCCGCTGCACGCCGTCGTCGCTCCACAGCACGGCTACGGCCTCGCGGCGCACGTCGGCGTCCGGCTCGTTCCACACCGCCACGTAGCGGGTCGCCAGCTCGGATGGATCGCTCATCAGGTCCTCCTCGATCTCGGGTTCGGTCTGAGCTTGCGCCAGTGGACGACGCTCGCCAATTCCCCACGAGGAATCGCGGCGCCGCGCGTCGTGCGATACACAACGGGGCATGGCCGGAGAGTTCGCAGTGGCACTACGCGGCTGGCGCGCGCGCCGGCACGTCAGTCAGCTCGAGCTGGCGTTGCGCGCCGGCACCACGCAGCGGCACGTGAGCTTCATCGAGGGCAACCGCTCCATGCCCGGCCGGGCGATGGTCGTGCGATTGGCCGAGGCTCTGGAGGTGCCTCTCCGCGAGCGCAACTCGATGCTGCTCGCCGCCGGCTATGCGCCTGCGTACGAGGAGACCAGACTCGAGGATCCGAAGCTCGAGCCGGTCCGCAACGCGCTCAACCGGATCCTGAAAGGACACATGCCGTATCCCGCGGTGGTGGTCGAGCGCTACGGAAATCTCGTCGCGGCGAACGAGGCGTTCTGGGAGCTGACCGACGTGGCCGTCCCGGAGCTGCGTCAGTCGCCGGTCAGCGTTCCGCGTCTGCTGCTTCACCCGAAGGGGCTGGCGAGTCGCATCGTCAACCCCGACGAGTGGGCGTGGCACGTGATCGATGCCCTGCGGAAGGAGAACCTCCGCAACCCGAGCGAACGCCTCGAGGCGCTGGTGGCAGAGCTCGAGCAACTGGTGCCCGAGCGTCCGCAGCATCCCGGCCCCGACCACGTCGGGTTCGCGGTTCCGTTGCGTCTACGCACGGACGGCGGCGGCGAGATTCAACTGCTCAGCACGCTGACCCACTTCGCCACGGCGGTGGACGTGACCGTGGCCGAGCTGCGCGTCGAGGCGTTCCTGCCCGCCGACGAGCCGACCGCCGCCTATCTCACTTCCGCGTCACGGAGCTGAGCGGCACCGTCGAGACCATCCCGCCGCGCAGCCAGCTGACCGTGACGGTGCCGGCCTTCGGGTCCACGGCCTTCACCTTGCCGATCTCGCCGGTGCTCTTCTTGCGCACGTGGCCGGGCGGGAGCGGGGTGGAGCGCTTCTCGACGGCCGGCTTCGGCCGCCCGGCACCCGGCGCGGGCGGCTTCGGCTTCGGGGTTATGCGAAGGCGCTCAGCCTCCCGCTTCGGCGCGTCGTCCAACGGGGCGATGTGCGCGCCCGTGCCCTTGGTGCCTGTGTCTAGAACCCACTTCTTTGCCACTCAGATTGAGTCTAGTTAGCCCTTCCCGACCTTCTTGAGGAACGGCACCAGTCGGCTCAGGAAGTCGTTCTTCGGGCTGGCTCCGGCCGGGTCGTTGTGCGCGTATGTGGACGCCCGGCTCAAGCCGACCACGTTGCTCTGGGGAATGTGCGACTGCTTGGCGAGCGCCTTGGCGGCCGCCGGCACGCTCGGCCCGCCGAGCGCCGCACCGAACGCGTAGATGCGCAGGTCACGCGGCAGCTTGTGGCCCATCGTGGTGTGCACGTCGAGGACCTTCTGAGCGGGATTGGCGTTGCCGTTGCCCACCGCGCCCGCGTCGATCGTGAGCCGCATCGGGTGGTACCAGGCGGTGCCGTCGAGGCCCTTGAGGCCCCAGCCGCCGAACATCTCGGCGTAGCGACGGATGGGGGTGAGGGCGCCGGTGGAGTCCCAGCCGCGCGGGTTGCCGCTGGCCGCGAGCTGGCCCAAGTGCGCCTGCGCGGCGCGCAGCGACGAGGGCGAGGTCTTGACGTCGAGCGCATAGCCGTACTGGGCCAGGTTCGTGACCGGCACAGGTGGCTTTAGGTTCGGCGGCAGCAGCGGGAACTGCTGGCCGATCGACGGACTGTCGGGGTCGATGATCGAGCCGATCGCCCCGCTGGCGTTGAACAGGCCGGCATACGGCGCGCCGATGCCGCCGAACGACAGCCAGGGGGAGCCGCTCTGCAGCGACTGCAGCGACGCCTTCGCGGCCGCCTCGGTGACCGGCGTGGGGTTGCTGCCGCCGTCGATGTAGACGAGGCCCGACAGCCCGTCGCCGCCGGCCTTGCCGCCGAAGTTCCAAGTGGCGTACGCGGTGGTGATCGTGCCGCCGAGCGAGTGCCCGCCCACCACCACGTGGCCGCCGAGCTTCTCCGCGCGCAGGACCACCCGCCGCAGGTCCTGGATCTCCGTGTTCATGCCCCATTGCTTCGCGTACGCGACGGTCGAGTCGGGGATGAGCTGAAAGTGGTTCGTGATGCTCGGGTTGCCGATCCAGCCCAGGTAGTAGTCGAACAGCTGCTGTCCGGTGGCCTTGCCCGCCTTGGCCTGGTCGAGCGCCGAGTGGTCTTCGAGCAGGTTCTCGCGCCGCTCGACCGCCCACACCTGCCAGCCCTTCGTCTTCTTGACGATGTCCTTCGCGAGCGGCTCGAAGTACGCCGCGCTGGCCGAGGTGCCCGGGTTGAGCACGAGCACGTTCTTCGCCGACGCGGGCCCGGTCTGGAGGATGCCGACCTTGTTGTACTTCGCCGGCGTGCCAGGCGACTTGTAGCCGGGGATGCGCACGAACTTCACGCGCACCGCCGCCGACGCGGACGAAGCGAACACCCCGATCGCCAGCAAGGCGACGACCGGCAACAACCAGCGACTACTACTCGAGCCCATACTCAGCACCCTCCTCCGGTGACACAGTGCGCAGCGCAGAAACACTTGCGTCTCTGGCCGAAACGAGTCTGTTTTGGGACTATACGTAAGTGTCTCGAAGCGTGCAGGTCCAGGTGCTGCCGCGCCGCCCGCATCTCAGCGTGCGCGAGGAGCTGCGCGCGTCCCAGCGCGGCAGGCTGATCTGCGCGATCGCCGACTCGGTGGCGGCGAAGGGCTACGCGGACACGAGCGTGGCCGATGTGATCGCGCTCGCGGGCGTGTCACGGCGCACGTTCTACGAGCACTTCAATGACAAGGAGGACTGCTTCCTCGCCGCCTACGACGAGGGCGCGCAGGCGACCTACGCCGCGATGGTCGAAGCAGCCGAGGGCCGCGACGGCTGGCGCGCGATCCTCGACGCCGTGCTCACCACCTGGCTCGAGTTCCTCCAGGCAGACCTGGCCTTCACGCGCGCGTACATGATCGAGTTCTGGGCGGCGGGCGATGCCGCGCGTCAGCGCTGGATGGGGCGCCGCGACCGGACCGCCGGCCTGCTGAAGCAGCTGCACCAGCTCGCGCGCAAGGACGACCCGCGGATCGTGCCGGTGTCGGACACCGTGGTGGCCGCCGTGGTGGGCGGCGTGAACCGCGTCCTGATCTCGCACGTGCTGGAGAACCGGCCCGAGCCGCTCACCGACCTGAAGCCCGACCTGATCCGCTTCATCAAGATGACGCTGGCGACTCGCGAGCAGCCCTGACCGGCACGCGCGCGCGGCGCAGCCGCACGCCGCTCAGCGCCACCGCCAGGCCGAGCACCGCCACCAGCGTGACCACGCCGAGCGCGGGCCGATAGCCGTCGAGCAGCGAGGCGGAGTCCGTGGCGGATCCGGTCTGGCTCGTCACCACAGCACTCACCACGGCGAGCACCACGGCCCCGCCGACCTGGAAGGACGTGCTCACGAGGCCGGACGCGAGTCCCTGCTCCTCGTTCGCCACCCCGGCCGTGGCCTGGATGTTGAGCGACGGGAAGCAGAGCGCGAACCCGACGCCGATCAGCAGCATCGTGGGCAGCATCACGAGGATGTAGGACGAGTCCTCGCCGATCCTCAGGAACAGCGCGTAGCCGATCACGAACGCCACGGCGCCGAGCAGGATCACGCGCTGGGTGCCGATGCGGTCGGCAAGCGCGCCCACACGCGGCGCACCGAACGCGACGATCAGGCCGGCCGGGAGGAACGCGAGCGCCATCCCGATCGCCGACCAGCCGCGCAGCCCCTGCATGTAGAGGGTGGCCACGAACTGGAAGCCCACGTATGCGCCGAACACGGCGATGGCGCCGAGGTTCGCGCGCCGCAGCGAGCCGGACCGGAAGATGCCGAGGCGCACGAGCGGTTGCGCGCTGTTTCGCTCGATGGCGATGAACGCCCCAAGCAGGATCGCGGCAATCGCGAACGAGGCCAGCGTCTGGCCGGCCGCCCAGCCGACGCTGGGCGCGCGCACCACGGTTCGGACGAGCAGGAGCATCCCGGCGGTGACGGTGAACGCGCCCGCGATGTCGAAGCCGCGCCGGTCCACGCTGAGCTTGCCGTCGGGCGGCAGCAGCCGCGCGCCCACGATGAGGACGGTCAGCGCGATCGGCACCGGCAGGAGGAACGTGAACCGCCAGCCGACCTCGGTGAGCAGGCCGCCGAACACGAGGCCGAGCGAGAACCCGCTCGCGCCGCAAGCGGTGTAGACGCTGAGCGCGCGGTTGCGCGCCGGGCCCTCGGGGAACGTGGTGGTGATCATCGAGAGGCTCGCCGGCGCGGTGAACGCGGCGCTCGCGCCCTTGAAGAAGCGGGTGGCCACGAGCAGCGACCCGTCGCTCACCAGGCCGCCGACCAGCGAGGCCGCAGTGAACACCCCGAGCGCCGCGAGCAGCACCCGGCGCCGGCCGAGCAGGTCCGCGGCGCGGCCGCCCAGCAGCAGCAGGCCGCCGTAGCCGAGCACGTAGCCGGACACGATCCACTGGAGCTGAGAGGTCGACAACCCGAGGTCGTTGCGGATCGACGGCAGCGCGACCCCGACCATCGACACGTCGAGCCCGTCGAGGAAGAGGACCCCGCAGAGGAGCACGAGCACGGCCCAGAGCCGCGCGTCCCAGTGCGGCTCGGCGCTCTCGGCGGGCTGCTGCTCACGGCAGAGCGGAGCATCGGGGTGGCAGGGATGACAGATCACGGGGCGGCCTCCTTGGCAAAGCGGTCCCGGAAAGGGTGCGGAACGCGCCAAGGGCAACCAAGAGCGGATCGCTGATCGCTGCGAGAACCCTGACTTCACCTTCGTTACTAATGTCTCTAAGGAAGTGTGGGAATCGGTTGAGCTACGGCACGTACGGACGTTCCTTGTAGTGGCAGAGGAGCTTCACTTCGGCCGTGCCGCCGATCGCCTCCGCGTGTCTCAGTCGCGCGTGAGTCAGCTCATCAGGACGTTCGAGACGATCGTGGGCGTGCAGCTCTTCTCGCGAAACAGCCGCCGCGTGGCGCTGACCCCGATGGGCCGCCAGCTACACGCGCGCGTGCTGCCCGCCTACGAGGAGCTGCGCCAGGCGGTGGACCACGCCCGCGAGGCGGCGCGCGGCATCGTGGGGGAGCTGCGGCTGGGCGTCCTGCTCGCGTCCTCGGGCGGCCCGCGGCTGCCGGACATCGTCTCGGACTTCGAGCGCCGCCATCCGGACTGCCGCGTGGTGCTGACCGACCTCGACTGGATGGACCCGCTGGGTCCGCTGCGCCGCGGCGACGTGGACATCGTGGCCACGCGTCTTCCGATCGACCAGCCGGATCTGACCGTCGGGCCCGTCTTGGCCCGGGACTCGCGCGCGCTCGCGGTGGCGGTGGATCATCCACTCGCCGGGCGCGAGTCCGTGTCCATCGAGGACCTGGCCGACTACGTGCTCGCCGAGGTGGAGACCCTGCCGCCCGAGCTGCTGGCCGCGTTCACCCCGAGCGTGACGCCGAGCGGCCGGCGCATCGCCCATCGCAAGGTCACGGGCGCCGTGGACAATCTGGCACTCGTCGCGCGCGGCGAGATCGTGCACGCCACCATCGCCTCGCTTCCGCACTACATGAGCTACCCGGGCGTCACCTACGTGCCGATCAGAGACATGCCGCTGTCGGAGAGCGGGCTCGTGTGGCGAACTGCTGGGGAGACCGCCGCGATCAGGGCGTTCGCAGCCGTGGCCGAGGAGACGGCGACCTGAGCGCCGACCGGGAGGACGCCCTCTACGGCCTGCCGCTCGATCAGTTCATCCCCGAGCGCGACGAGCTGGCGAAGCAGCTCCGGGGGGACGGCGACCGTGACGGCGTCGCGCGCGTAAAGAAGCTGCGCAAGCCCACGGTGGCGGCGTGGGCGGTGAACCAGCTCGCGCGCAGCCAGCCCAAGACGATCCGTGAGCTTGCCGACGCGGGCGAGGCGCTGCGCGACGCGCAGGCGGCGCTCGTGGCCGGGAAGGGCGACGCGGACGAGCTGCGCTCGGCCGGCGAGCGCGAACGGGCGGCGGTGCAGGAGCTGCTCGAGGCGGCGCGCGGGTTGCTCAGCGGGAGCGGCGCCGGTCTGAGCGAGTCGACGCTCGAGGATGTGGCCGACACGCTTCGCGCGGCCGCGATCGACGACGAGACGCGCGAGGCCGTGCTGGCCGGGCGGCTCGACCGCGAGCGCCGGGCGGCGGGTCTCGGCGCGGGCCTCGGGGCGTTCGCCGTGAGCAGTGGCGCGGCGCGGACGAAGGCCGAGCCCAAGGCGGCGCCGGCGAGGGCGGCGAAGGGGAAAGCCGCGCCGGTGAGGGGGAAGGGCGCGCGGGGCAAGGCGCAGACCACACCCGCGAAGCCGCGGACCGGAAAGGCGGCCGAGGCCGAGCGCGCGAAGGCCGCGGCCGAGAGGGAGGCCGCGCGGCAGGCCGAAGCGGCGCGTCAGGAGGAGCAGCGCGCGGCGCGCGCCGCCGCCAAGGAGGCCGCCTCCGCCGCGCGACGGGCCGAGCGCGAGCACGAGCTGGCCGAGTCGCGCCTGCGGGGCGCGCAGGAGGCGCTCGACAAGGCGAAGGAGACCCACGCGGCGGCCAAGGCCGAGGAGCGCGAGGCGCGCCGCCGCTGCGACCAGGCGGCGAAGGAAGCGAAGCGGCTCTAGCCGGCCCAGCGCAGCACGAGCTGCCGCGCCGCCTCGACGTCCGGATGCAGCGCGCGATCCGAG
>C688J35102_120989976_pt1 | contig 17397 bp, 14 predicted proteins | sample HopSoiMetagenom2_FD_35102 | JGI IMG/M metagenome (IMG submission 35102)
CGAGAAGCTGCATCCTGATACCAACTTGAACGCTTTAGATTGTTACTGGAAATTCCGTGAAGCGGTTACTGTCATCCCATTCTGAAATTCACGAGACTTCGATCTACACCTCTACCTTATCCTGATGCGAAAAGCAGGGCAGTTCGCCGAACAGACATTGAAATCGGCGCGAGCTCTTCGATTCGCCATGATTGCGACTCCACTAACGTCACGACTCTACTGCAAAGTTCGCGGTCAAGTCCCGAAGTCGGCTAACTGATAAAGTTGGTACCATGACTGGACTTGTCCGGTTAGCGCGTTTACCAGGACCTAGACCTTGTGAAGCGCCCCCAACAGAAGTCCAACAGTCTCACTCAATTCCAGTTGCCGCTGGGCGACTAGCTTGCAGTGCCGAAATAAACTTTTCGGAACTCGATACCCAGCCGAACACTGCTTCGATGGTGAGTAGCGAGGCCTCATGGTTGCTCCGGGGCAAGTCGCCACCGATCGGCTCGCCTGCACAGTCGGCCAGCAACACACACCGATAGTCGCGGAACATGGCATCTCGGATGGTTGAATCCACGCAAACGCTCGTCGTGCATCCGGTAACGACCAGATTGCGTACTCCGAGCTGCCGCAAAATGTTGTCGAGTTCTGTTTGGTAGAACCCGCTGAATCGATGCTTATAGAGCACGATATCTTCTGGCCGAGGGCTAAGTTCCTTAATAATGTCCGTGTTCCACGTGTCGCGAATTAGAAATCGTCCCTCCCCACCATCTGGTGCAATGCAGGACTGGCCGACACCGAAATGGAGGTGACGTACACGGTTAGGAGAGTCCGTGTCTCCAAGATCCGATAAATCAGGCTTGAACCCCATCTTCAGATAAACGACTTTGATTCTAGCCTCGTGTGCAGCGGAAAGCGCCTTGCGCATCGGACACACGGCTCTTTGAACCGCTGAAATGTTGATTCCCGCACGGTCAAACAATCCACCAAGCGAACAAAAGTCATTCTGCATATCGATCACGATCACCGCTGTCTGTGCGGTTTCGATCGCGATCGGACTGGGTTTAGCCTCAATCGTCGTTTTGCTAACCGCGCTCGCTCCCATACGACCCCCGTTTATACGTCTAGCAGGAAACTTTACACCAACAGCGCGCCATTGAATCGATCCCAGAATTCCGGACACCCGATTTCCACTTCTCCGGCGGATTTTTCACCGACTACGAGGTGGTAATGGATAATCAACGGAGATGAAGGGGGTCCGATGAAGCCGATTGGCATCGTCATTCTTGGTCTGTTCCTCATGGTGCCGTGTGCGGCGCTGAGCGACGACAGCGAAGCAGTCGTTCGCACTGCAATCCAGGCATTTTATAAGGCATTTGATGATGGTTTCGTGGGGCCGGCCGACTACGCGACGGAAGACTGGAACCACATCAATCCCTACGGAGGTCGCGATCGGGACCGTGAAGCAACACTCAAAAGCGTGCGTGAAGTACACAAAACGTTCCTGAAAGGGACAACCGATACGATCGAAAATATGGACATCCGATTTGCGACCCAGGACGTGGCAGTAGGAACTGTGACTAGCATCATGAGTCCCTTCACGTCGCCTGACGGAATAAAGCATGGCGCGGAGCGACACATCCGAACCTTCGTCGTCGTCAAGCGCAGAGGACGCTGGCTGATCATGCAAGATCACAACACAACGGTCGTCGAGTTACCCGCACGATAGGGAGATTGTCGCCATGCGCCATCGCGCGATTTTGGCCGTATCACGGGTATCCGAACTGTTGTAGCTTCTGGTTTGTCGGGTTACCGGACACGTGCTTTTGCCCGATTTTCATTTTTCCGGTAAGCGCGTTTACCAGGACTTGCCCTAGTAGCTAAAAAGGTTCCGAACAATAGGGTTTGTCGGTGACAGCGGCTAGCCTCGACATCTATGCTCCTACTTGGATAACGATGCGACAATCCATGAGGCTTAATGGATCGAACCGCAGATTTAGACTCAGCTCTGAGCTTCGTAATCGGTCGGATTACGGAACAAGCTCAACTCTCAGGTCAACCGCTTAGCGACCAACAACGCCTGTTGCTCGACTACCTTCCTTCCTCAACGACAACAAACTGGGATCCAGAAATTCCGGTGCTGGTTCCCAGAAATGTCGATCTCGAGCGACTCTGTGACCTAGGAAAGGTCGCGTACCAGCACGACCGTCAGGTAAATCTAAGGTTTTTCAATTGGGAGTTCGCATTTTCTGTCCTCAGGCTCAATCGCCACCCTATGGCGGGCCTTCTGCAATGGGTCGGTATGAAGCCCCACAGGCCGCAGTGGGATGGCCTTCGACTTATTGCTACTGCTTTGGTGCCCATAGTGGCCGTGATCCTACTTGTCTGGAATGCAGATGGGCCTATGTTCCTATCGGTGGGAATTGGCTTGGGATGCCTTGCTGCTATGCTCTTGCTGTTCTTTGCTTCGAAGCGTATCGAAAAACGCCGACTGCAGGAACACATTGAGCGATGCAGGCTTGCTTTTCGTGAATCCGCCAATTCCCGATAAGTCGGCTTACCGGTAAGTTGCGTACCAGGACCCACTTCTCCGGTTACCCCGTTTATCAGGACTGGACCAAGGCGTTGAGCACCTGATATTTTCATTGGTAGCCAATGGCCGAGGATTTCGTTACAGCAGCGGATTCAAGCCCACGGGCGATTGATACGTGGTGGGCCAGCCGTCGGCTTCGCTATAACATCGCTTTGCTAATTGCTGGTCCCCTGGGCTTTGCCCTTTATGCAGTGGCCATGGACCGATGTATTGATCTTCGCGCTCCCGGTGATTGGGAGATCACGGTCTTTTCTATTTTCTTCCAAGGGTTTGCTTATCTTGTGATGATCGGCGTAGCGAATCTCTGCTACTACTTAGGACCGTGGTCAGAGCGGATGGTTCGACCAGCAACCGTGGCAGGGTATCGAAAGATCGTCTTCCGGCTTGGTTTTTCGTTCTCCGTCTTGTTGCCTTTCGCACCATCCGCTCTTCTATTCGTTAGCTGTGCTCTACACGGCGGCCAAGAGCAGGGGATCACTCTTTAATCGGCCCGAACAATTATTGCAGCGTCGCTACTCCCAACTCCCGGTAAGTCGGCTTACCGGACATTTGGTTTTTGCCCGATTTCCACTTTTCCGATTAGCGCGTTTATCAGGCACCTGCCATTGATTGGTATTAATTCCCAGCCATGATCCGATACCTGGCAGGCCCGTTTATTGTTCAGTTTTGCGTTCTCGGCCTGAGGGAACTGCCCCCGCTGCAGTCTGGCCACTGTTGGCTGATATCGGCGATCAGAGTCGCCTTGGGCGCTGACGGGATCACGTCAACGAGGAAGGAAGCGTTCAGCGGATTGCATACACCAGTCATTGCGTTGTAGGAGCCGCACTCATTGTCATTCTCTGGCTGAGGGCCGATGATGTCGAGACAGTACTTGCCAGGTTGGACTCCGACAATCGTGAAGTTACCCGCTTGATCGCTCTTAACCTCAGTGACTTCGCTTCCGCATTTCCATTCCTTCAGATTCCCAGCAGAATGCTTCATACCCCGAGGGTAGTTGATCTCACCTTTCTTGAAGAATGCTGTGTCGGTCCGAGTCTTGATGGATATTGTGGCGCTAGGCACAGTGATCGAACGACGTTCTTCATCGTGACTGTGTCCCATCAGGGAGACTCGGCCGCTACCGACGACTGTTCCGGACAGCCGTCCGACCGCAGTCCGCGTAAATCCCCCGATCATGACCATACTGCAGGGATAGAGCGCGTGAGAGAGTAGAAGAGCGAAACTGATGCCTTCGAAGTGCCGCTTGAATGACATGACTTCCTATTCGATTCCGGATTGTAACGTCAGAGGCGATCGAAATCGATACGAATCGTCAGCGACACATCGGTTACCTCGGTGATCGGTAGTGACGGCGGCGGGCTAACGCCCGATTAGTCGGATAACCGGTAAAGTCCCGCACCAGGACTTTACCTTTCCAATTTGCGTGTCTACCAGGAACTGTCTTCGTGCGCTTCAGCGCCGATTGAAAAGAGATCATGATTTGGACTGTTACTCGTGCCGCAGTGCGACCATCGGATCAAGTCGCGTGGCGCGCCGGGCGGGGATGTGGCACGCGAGCAGAGCGACAACGGCCAAAAGCAGCCCGACAGAGGCAAACGTAATCGCATCGGTCTCACTGACGCCAAAGAGTTGCGCCTTAAGCAAGCGCGTGAATGCCACAGCGAGCACCGTGCCCACGACGAGGCCCGCCAGTATGAGCCGGAATCCCTGGCCAAGAACGAGACGGTAGATGCCTTCCTTCTTGGCGCCGAGCGCCACGCGGATGCCGATTTCTCGCGTGCGTTGGCGAGTGCTGTAAGCCACGACGCCATAGATGCCGACGGCGGCGAGCAGCATGGCAAGAAAACCGAACGAGCCGGCAAACGTAACCGCGACGCGTTGAAAAAGTGTACCGAGCTGCATGGTGACGGAAAGCGGATTCACATTGAACAGCGGCAACTCCGGATTGAGCTGATGGATGGTCTGTTCCACAGAAGAAGCCATGGTTATCGGATCGCCAGTTGTGCGGAGGTGAATGGTTGTGTCGTGTGTCGGGCTATAGACCTGGTAACTCGGAAAATAGATGACCGGCTCGGCCGGGTAGGTGAGCAAGCGGTATTTGGCGTTGCGTGCGACTCCCACGATGGTGAACCGATTACCCCAGTAGTCCGCCACCTGCTTGCCGATAGGGTCTTCACCCGGCAAATAGCGATCGACAAAGGCCTGGTTGACGACGGCAACGAGTTGCGAACCCTGAGTATCCGCTGCGGTGAATTCACGGCCTGAAATCACGGAGGTGCGCAGTGTGCGAAAGTAATTCGGCCCGACCATCGCTCGGCTGATCTCCATCGATTCGTGCGGTTGTGGGAGGTAGCCCTCGATCTGCAGATAGTCGGTGTGGATGCTGAAGCTCAGCGGCGAAAAATCAGCCAAGGTCACGGATTCGACCCCGGGAAGCGCCGAGAGCCTGTCGAGCACCTGCCGGTTGAACGCCGCACCGGTCGCGCGCGTGTAACCAGCCGGCGAGAGTTCATAAGAGGCAAGCAGGAGGTGATTTGCCTCGAAGCCCGGATCCGATTGCTGTGCTTTCTGAAGGCTGCGGGTGAAAAGTCCCGCGCAGACCAGCAGAACGAGCGAGAGTGAAATCTGCGCGACCACCAGGCCGCTCAAGAGACGAGACTTGTGCAACGTAAGCGAGACGCTGGTCGCTTCCTCCTTGAGAACCGATTGCACCGGCAGGCTTGAAGACCGCAGGGCCGGAACAATACCAAAGAGGATCGCAGCGAGGATGGAAACCGCAATGGTCACGAAAAGCACGCGTTGATCGACGTGCGCGTCGTTTGTCAAGGGAAGAGAGCTGGGCGGAAAGAAAGCCACGAGGCTGCGCGAGGTACACATCGTAATCACTATGGCGGCGGTACCACCGAGCAGACCAAGTAGCAGGCTCTCGATCAAAAACTGCCGGATGATCTGTTGGCGTGAAGCGCCCATTCCCAGCCGGATGGCAATCTCGCGGCGGCGTCCCACCGAACGCACCAACAGGAGACCCGCAACGTTGGCACAGGCGAGCAGGAGCAGGACCCCTGCGAGCCCCAGCAACATGGGAAGAACCTTGTAGAGATATCCGTTGATGCCGAAGGGCGAGCGCCAAAGGGGGTCGAGAGAAATGTCGTTCGGACTATCCCGGTGATCCTCCGGGAACCGCTCGGCGATTCCCTGCATGAGCAGGTTGAGTTCGGCCTGCGCCTGATTCTTCGTGACACCGGGGCGAAGCTTTCCGAGCACATTCAGCCAGAAAGTGCTGCGATGGGCGGGCCGGTCCGCACCCCAAACATCACGATCCATCGAGAGAGGAATCCACAGTTCGGCGCGCAGCCCGGGCGCGCAGCCCGTGAAATCCCGCGGGGCTACCCCAATAACGGTGTAGGGATGGCGATTGATCTGAATCGTCTTGCCAACGATTTGCGGATCTCCCGCGAAATGGTTCTGCCAAACGGCGTAACCGATGACGATCACTGCAGCGCCGGCGCGCGGCGCTCCTTCTTCGGGAAGAAAGGTGCGGCCGAGAATCGCCTGGACGCCGAGAACATCAAAATAATTCGCGGTGGTCAGGGCGCCATAGATGCGCTCGGGCTTTGCGGCGCCCGTGAGAGACATGTAGTCGTCGTGATAGCCGAGAAGCGTGGAAAAAGTTTGAGTGCCCTCGCTGAGGTCATGGAGATCGAGATAAGAAAATGGCGGGGTGGGATGATCGCTGCGATCGCCGCGCATGACGGTGACCAGGTCACAGGTGTGAGCGACTCCCGGAATCGGATTGAGTAAGGTAGCGCTGATCCAACTGAGCACAGTGGTATTGGCGGCGATGCCGAGCGCCAGGGTAAGAACGACGATGGCAGTAAAGCCTGGATTCTTCCGCGACATGCGGAGCGCGAAGCGACAGTCCCGTGCGACTGTGTCGAGCGATGCTCCGGCCCGTGCGTCTCTCACCTGTTCCTTCACCTGCTCGACGCCACCCAACTCAATTTGCGCCGCTCGTCTCGCTTCCTCTGGCTTCATGCCTGATCGCAGCTTCTCTTCGATCAACAAATCAAGGTGAGCGCTCAGTTCCGCCGCAATGTCCAGTTCATCTTTCTGCCTGCCGGTAACATTCCGAAAGAAACTGATCGCGCGAGGAAGCCAGCGTAACTTTCGCTTCTTCGTCACGAGGCCTCCAGAGTCCGCGAGATCCCAAGCACAATCCGCTCCCACTTCGCGGTTTCCTCCTCCAACTGTTTCACGCCCGCCTTCGTCAGCCGGTAGTACTTTGCCTTGCGGTTGGTTTCGGACTCTCCCCAAGCCGAACTGATCCAGCCTTCTTCCTGCATCCGGCGTAGTGCGGGAAATAACGATCCGGACTTCACCACAAACGTGCCTTGCGATATCTGTTCAATCCTGCGAGAGATTCCGAGGCCATGCATTTCACCGAGGCGCAGGGCTTTGAGGATCACCATGTCCAGCGTCCCCTGCAAAAGATTGGTCTGTTCCGGACTCAAGGCGCTCTCCTGTAGAGATTCTACTGGAAGATTATGCTGTCCCCAGTAGAATGTCAACGGGTCGCAGATCGAATATACGGAAATGACGGGGTCCGATCACTTCGTTATCGGTTCATCGTCACCGCAGCATGATGAAGCATCCGGACTTCGACCAGATGGTTGCGCTTGCGGAGCGGCTCCGACTGGAATTGGATTCTGCCGACCGCAAGAACCTGGTCGGTAGTCAGATCGCCAGGCGCTGCTATTCAACGGTAAGCGGGACGTTAAAGCTTTGCGTCGTTGAACCTGATTGAGCCGTTACGACGATGGTGTAGTTTCCGACCGGCGTTCCGCCCCGCGCGCCAGATCCACCACCGCCGTTGGACGTGCCGCCGCCACAGCCGCAAAGCGCGAACGCTATTAACGGCGCAAAAGTCCAACGCCATTTGGGCGCCAGGTTCGGCGATGCGGACAGGACGAAAATCAGGTATCCGCTGATTGCAAACGCCCAAACCCACCAAGGCATCGGATTCAGAGGCCCGGGGAGCAACTCGGATCCAGCCGTAGTGCTAATCGTGAGTCCAACGCTTGAAGGTGAAGTCGCGCTAAGCAGAAGAGTGGACGGAGAAAGCGCGCAAGTCGGTCCCGCAGGAGCACCCGCACAGGTTAGACTCACAGGCCCACCAATGCCCGCACCGCCCACGTTAAGAACCGTCGTGGCACTAGAACCGGCGACGATGGTGATGGAACCGTTACTTGGTGCGAATGCAAGGCCGAGGGTGGCTGCTACCGCGCTCCCGCTGAGAGAAACAATTTGTGGGCTGTCGGCGGCAGAATCGTTAATGGAAAGTGTGCCGCTGAAATCCCCGATGGCTGTTGGAGCGAACGCCACGTTAATGTGACACACATTGTTCGGGACAATAGAAGAACCGCAATCATTGGTTTCGGAAAATGGTGCAACCAACCCCTCTATGCGTGCAATTTGCAGAGCGATGGCGCCGGTATTCGATATGGTGATCACGGTCTTGGCAGTGGTCTGCAGCGGAGCGAAAAAGGAGAACGCTGTAGGCAAGACCATGGCCGCCGCTTGTCCACCTTCGCCTGTCAACTGAACCGTATGTGGGCTGCCGCCGGAGCTATCGGTGATGTTGAGGACTCCAGTGCGCATACCCGTGGCGGTCGGAGTGAAGGTCACTGTGATGGCGCAATTGGCTCCAGCGGGTGCTACCGCAGCTGGACAACTATTTTGGAAGGAGAAGTCTCCCGTCGCGGACACATTGGAAATGACCAGCGGGGCGCTTCCCATATCAAAGACAGTGACCGCCTGCGGCGTGCTGGAGGTGCCAACCATTTGCGGCGCGAACGACACTAATGCCGGATTCAAGGCAGCCGCTGCTGCGTCCATGGGAGAGATTTTCAGGAGGAATCCGTCGGAGGTGGTGCAATTTGTGCAAGGAGTACCCGCGCCAGGCACTGCTTGCAGGGCGTTAAACACGGGAAACGTCGGAGGGACACTTGAAGTTAGAGCCACACCGTAGGCGATCCCGGCAGCGTAAATGTTACGGGCGGAATCGACCCCAACACCGTTGATGAAGTTCAACTCCGTCTCCTGACCTCCACCAATCAACGATGAGAAGAGGAGTGAGCCGGTGTTTGGATTGATGGCGGACACGAATGGCGTGGTCGGTGCCATCGGATTCGAGTTTGCCTGAATCGGGTTTTTCAGTGTCAGACCGCCAGCCCCGGTGCCAACGACGTAAACATTTTCCGAGGAGTCTAAAGTGATGTCGGTGATTCCGCGTTCGTAAACGGAGTTTGTGATTCCACCCAAGCAAGTCGAGAATGCCAGTGTTCCGGCGCTATTTATTTCGGCAACAAAACCAGCTCCGGTGCAGGTTCCAGTTAAAGTTGGAAACTGCGCAGACGGTGAACCGGCAACGAACACATTTTGAAAGTTGTCTACCGCAACGCTGCTAGGTATCGATCGCTCGCCGATATAGGTCGAATAGAGCAACGACGATCCGGTCGGATTCACCTTCGCAAGGAATGCGCAAGGACTGGACGGGCAGGTCATCTGCACTGCTCCTGAAGCAGTGGGAAACCCGGAGCCCGCATTGCCAATCACATACGCGTTTTTCGAGGAGTCAACAGCGATCGTCCGAAAGCCGGAACCCGCAAAGGACCTGCTATCTTGTCCTAAATACGTCGAGTAGCCCAACGAACTCAGGTTGGAATTCATCTTCACAATGAATACATTGTTGCCTCCCGAGCCTAAGGAAGCTTGCAAAGGGTTCTGCGTGGGAAAGTCGTTGGATGACGTGCTCCCAGTAACGTAAATGTTGTCGTCTGCGTCGGTGGCTAAGCCCGAAACAAAGTCTTGTCCACTGCCGCCCAAGTAAGTCGCACTCAAGATTGTCGTAGCGGTGCTGTTTAGCTTGATGATTCCGATGCTCCTGGGCGACGCTTGAAAGGCGCCAGTGCCGGTCGAGATGGGCAGTAGCTGAGTAGGAGCACACGGCAACGACGCCCCACATTGGTATGTCGTTCCTCCGATGTAGATGGCCCCCGCGGCATCGACGGCAAGGGCGCGAACCTCTTCCATTCCGTAGAGGTATGTGGAAAAGATCAGAGATTTTCCACTCGGGTCGATTTTGGCGACAAAACCGAGCGGCACTTGCTCGGGGTTATTCGGTGCGACAACGCCCGGAGTTACAGGGAAATTGCCGGAGGCAGTATTTCCTGCAATATAGGCGTTACCCGTACTGTCAACAAAAAGAGCGGTTACTCCTTGGCCCGCCCTGCTGCCATTGGGTCCTCCAAAAAATGTGGCGTAAGCCAATACAGGGTCAAAGTCCAGCGCACTGGTTATCTCAGGATGTCCATATCGGGGACTGCTATGCACAGAGCTGCAGTATTTGCGACGTTCCGGCGCCGGATTTGGACCGCGATTGCTAGAACAATATGGATAGAAAGCTAGGCCAAGAAGTAGGATCGATCCGCATACCAAGCCACGCCATGGACGTCGCTGAACAGTTGGAGCCATACCAACCTCCGACAACTTTCTCGGGCCGCTCCAAATGTGATTAGGATGCCCGGCTCGGCCCTGAATCGGAACGGCGGTCGCTGTGGAGAGCGACCAAAGTACAAGAACAGAAAATCAAACTGAAGAGGGTACTACCCATTACTTATACCTTCTTTTATTAAATCAAACTAATACTTATAAAATCGTGAGTCGATAGCTTCCGAGTGAAGATAGAACTTTGTAGAATTCTGCGATTGGACGATAGAAATCGAACCAAATGACCATTGCGGCTAAGCCTCTGAATGTTTATCGCACGGTTTGTGGGCTGGCATTTCCGAAAACGGCTAGTTGTTCCGGTAATAACGATGCGTCAGTAATGCGGTAGACCCCAACTGCCAATCCGGTCCGTTTCAACCTGATACTTACAATCAGACGTTCGAGTTCAGCGCATCCTCACTGGGCGATCCGATACAGATCACTCGGCGCGCCGGGGCTCTTGGTATTCTCTCGGGAATTCAAGCCAATGCAAGATTTGCAGACGCCATGCATAGCTTCGCCAAAGCTTTCCGTCGAAAAACCCATCCTCAATCGACTATAGGTGGTGCTGCGCCAAGTCTCCCTTATTCCGTCCCGGAGAACATTTCCCAGACCAAATTCGTGCGAGTTTTTGCAACAGGGTCGGACGTCTCCTTGTGAAGTGATGATCATCGTACTCCAAAGAAAAAAACAAGCTGACTTGTTGTCAATTAGTTTTCGATTGAAACGGTTCTGTCGCTTCCGCGCCTCATCGCTATCATAGTCCTCAACGAATTCGAACCCATCAAAACCGAAGCCCTTATAGTGGTTTCGTACAAGTTCGATTTCATGCCGGTTGTGCGGGAACACTACGAACTTCCAGATGAGTTTCGGTCTGCGCGTTCCAGTAGTTTTCTTGATCTGAGATATTAAAGAGACGTTCTTAAGTACCAAACGGAAATCTCCACCGACACGGTATTTCCTATAAGTTTCGTCAGTAGCGCCGTCCAGCGAGACGTAAATCGCGTCAAGTCCGGAATCCACAAGTTCCGCGGCGAACGCCGAATCTAACGGTACCGCGAGGTTGCTGGGAAAGCTCGTAGCAATATTCTTTGCATGGGCATACTTTGCCATCCGGGCTATCTGACGATTGAGTAGAGGTTCTCCTCGGAAGCTAAGGCTAATTCCTACGATAACATTCGACAATGGGTCGATTACCCTTCGAAAGTCGTCAAAGCTCAGTCTCATCGCTTGAGTGAATTGCTTTTTGTACGCCAAGTCACGATGGTCACAGCCCGGACAACGCATGTGGCACAAAGGTGTTGGCTCGATCTTCAAGTAAAGGGGCCAACTCCTCGGTTTGGCGACCTTCAGCTTCACTTCATACAAATTCCTCACGATGTTGCAGGCTTTACGCCAAGATAGATACTGAAGAAACGTCCAGATGTGGCGGCGTAAATAATCCAACCTGCTAACCTGGTGTCTGAGTGGAGTCATGAACAAGCCGCGAAATCAGGAAAAGGGCGCTGGGGGATACGTTCGCCGTTCATTCTAAAAAGTTGTAACGTAGCAGACAACAAATATTTGGGCAGGTTCATTGCCAATGCATCCAAGTGATTTTCAGCGGCCAATACGTGAATATTTTCGGAGGAGACGGTTTCTAACTTTTCGTAGGGACTATGGTTCCTGCCAAACCATACTCGACATCGGCGGAGATCATCTGATATGGCGCAGTATCGGGCGCTCAAATGGAATCACCGTTCTCAATCTCAGCGTTCCGCCACGAGCCGTCGGATTTCCGTATGTACAGGGCTCCGGCTGCGAACTGCCCTTTGGGGACAAGTCGTTCGATTTGGCTTTCTCCAATTCTGCTATCGAGCACGTTGGAAGTGAAGAGAAGCAGCTACGATTTGCCCGAGAGATGATGCGCGTCGGGAAGCGAGTTTACTGCCAGACTCCATCTCGGGCTTTCCCAGTCGACCCTCACATCACCATGCCGTTCCTCCATTGGCTCCCAAATTCGTGGCTGAAACCAAGAGTGCTGCGCTACTGCACCCTTAGCGGATGGCTGTTGGGAAAGGCCTACCGGTACGATGTCACATGGGTATCCAAACGAAAGCTGAAGCAGCTATTTCCGGGGTGTGCGATTAGGACGGAAAGATTCCTGTTCATGGCGAAGTCGTTTATTGTAACGAACTGTACGTCTCAACCGTCGCTCCGCTACAAGAATGGCGATTCGCATGGAAAAGGCTGAGCTACCCTACGCCGACTATTACGAGGGCCGGAAGATCTGCCATGTGCAAACGGAATCGGTATTCAAGCCTGAACAGGTTTGAGCGCACGTGAGTGACCCCAACTGATGCTGTGATCAGGGTTAGCAGGTCCTGGTAAGTCGGGTTACTGGTAAAGTTGATTTTGGTCGAATATCGCCCTGCGGAAGCTTCCCGATTAGCGTTGATTGGGACTTATGGCGATGCAGCACGAAGGCGCGGCCGCTCATGCCTCCGAAATGCCGGACGTGAAAACCTCCTTACACAACCTGAGTGATTCTCCTGTCGTCTCTTACTTTCCGTTTGAAGGAACGTCGAGTGGTGGCCCAGTCACAATCATGCCATGGGCCTCGAACACTCGCTTCAATCCGTCTTTTTGTTTGGCGGTGTAGCTTTTCTCAATCACCTGCTCGCGCGTCGGCAGGTCTTTGAATTTGGCCAACACCTGAAAGAATTCCTCGATTTGGCCAGCCGGTTGGTAGGTGTTGATGATCTTGGTTGGGGCGCTGACGGCTGCCCACGCGTGCTCCATGTTGCGTGGGATAAACATCGATTCACGAGGTCCGAGGCGGAGCCGCTTATCGTTAATCTCCAACTCCACCTCGCCGTCAACGACGTAAATCCATTCGTCCTGGTCGGGGTTGAGGTGGCGCGGCCATCCGGTGTTGTTCACCTCCAAAACACACATTGCGCCAGCGGTGTCTTTTCCCGACAGCTTGCAATCAATCGTCGTGCCATGGCGGTTGAACCCATCATTGAACCGGTCTTTTCCTGCGCCGATGCTGAAGCCCACAAACATCTCCTTACTCGTCATTTTCTTTTGTCCTTTCAAGTGGCTGATGGTTTTATCGATGGTCTCAATCAGCGTGCGTGTCCGCGTGGCGTTCTTTTCTAGAACCTGCCGGTGGGATTTGAGAGCGGTGACTTTTTCGAATTTCGGCTGGCTCAGGATTTCCTTGATGCGCTTGAGCTCGAAGCCCAGCTCTCGGTAAAAGAGGATTTGCTGCAGCATGAGCACTTGTGGCTCTTCGTAGATTCTGTATCGGTTGGCCTTGCTGTATGCGGGCTTCAGGAGCGCCATTTCATCGTAAAAATGAAGCGTGCGCACGGTGACGCCCGACAGCACGGCCAATTGTTTGACGGTGTAAGCCATCGATTTTGCCTCGTGTCGGTTTCCATTCTCCGGCCTGACGTAACGTGAGGGTCAAGCGAAAAGGTGTCGAACGAGAACAACTGTCGGATTCCGCGGGCTCAGGCTTGAGCCGGTTGGGCCGTTGGCTTCCAGTTGTGGGAAGCGACTCGCTCAGCCGGTGCACGCGTGCAGCTTCTGCCGACTGGCAGTCTAGTGACGTCCAGGTCTTCCACACTTTTCCACCAATTAAGTTGTTGACGCCAACCGACTTAAACGTGTAGCGTAATAGGGTTTTAGGGGTAACGGTTCAGCCTCTAACTGCATCTAAAGTTTGTAGTTAGCGGCAGCCGGAAGCACGGGGACGGCGAGACCCGGGCGATAGCGGGGCGGGCGGCAGTAAGCGCGGCGGCGCAGAGGGCTTCACACGACGTTTCGATTGACCGCAAAGCGGCCATCACACATGCGTTTTTCTGAGGGATTTTCTCTCCGATCTGCGCGAGCGCGTCAGACTGCCTGTATCCCACCCGATCCCATGCGTCTCGTTGTACATGTGCGCTTTTCTGCGGCTTTGCCGACAGATTGCGGGAGGATTTTGTGGCTGTAGTGGGTCTTGAAGAAAAATATGATGCAGTACGCCAGCTCATTGCCGTCGGCAAAGAGCGCGGATACCTGCTGTATGACGAAGTAAACGATTCCCTGCCGGCAGAAGTGCATTCGTCGGAGGAAATCGACGACCTTCTCACCACGTTCGAGCGCAACGGCATCGAGATCTACGAAGATCAGGCGTCGGCAAAAGCGGCGCGCGCGGTGGAAGTATCCACGGAAGCAGGCGATCGCGACAGCCCGTCGAAGGAAGACGCGCACGAAGGCGAGAGCGATCTTGACCTGACCCCAGGTTCACTGGAAAAAACCAACGATCCCGTGCGCATGTATTTGCGCGAAATGGGCACCGTTCCACTGCTGACGCGCGAAGGCGAAGTCACCATCGCCAAGCGCATCGAACGCGGCCAGCTCGTGGTGATGAAGTCGGTTACACGTTCGCCGATCGTCATCAAGGAACTGATTGCGGTTGGCGACGATCTGCGCAAGGGCGGCCGCTCGATCAAGGAAATCGTCCAATTCGACGATGAAGAGCTGACCGAAGAAAAAATCGCGAACAAGACGAAGCAGACGCTCAAGCACATTGAGAAGATCGCGAAGCTGTACGATACCGGCCTCAAGCAGGCTATCAAGCTAGAAAAAACACCGAAGGCCAAGAAGCGTTCGTGGATTCACGCGAAGTGGGATGTAGCGCGTACGCGCGTCGGAATTTCCCTCGCCGTTCGCGACATCGATTTCAATCCCTTCGAGAAGAAGCGGTTGATCGACAAGATGCGCGGCACGGTCGAGCGCCTGCAGTCACTGGAGCGCGAAGCCGGGCGCCTCGAGCGCCGAGTCGATGTGGCCAAGGGCGATGTCGCCGCGGAAGCGCGTAAGGAACTGCGCAATCGTCGCGTCGAACTGAAAGACATCGAGGAGGCCAGCGAAGTCGGGCTGACCGAACTCAAGCGCACGCTGACCATCATCCATCGCGGTGAGGCGGAAGCCGAACAGGCCAAGAAGGAATTGATTGAAGCCAACCTTCGACTGGTCGTTTCCATCGCGAAGAAATACACCAACCGCGGCTTGCAATTTCTCGACCTGATTCAGGAAGGCAACATCGGCCTGATGAAGGCGGTCGATAAATTCGAGTGGCGCCGCGGATATAAATTCTCCACGTACGCCACGTGGTGGATTCGGCAGGCCATTACCCGCGCGATCGCCGATCAGGCCCGCACCATTCGTATTCCGGTGCACATGATCGAGACGATCAACAAACTGGTGCGCACCAGCCGCCAATTGGTGCAGGAATTGGGGCGCGAGCCGACCAGCGAAGAAATCGCCAAGCGCATGGACATTCCGGTGTCCAAGGTGCGCAAGATTTTGAAGATCGCACAGGAACCGATCTCGCTGGAAACACCGATCGGCGAGGAAGAAGATTCGCACCTCGGCGACTTCATCGAAGACAAGGCCGTGGTCTCACCGTCAGACGCGGTGATCAACCTGAATCTGAAGGAACAGACTTCTTCGGTGTTGAAGACGCTGACGCCGCGCGAAGAAAAAGTCATCAAGATGCGTTTTGGTCTGGATGACGGCAGCGAGCATACGCTCGAAGAAGTCGGGCAGTCGTTCGCCGTTACTCGCGAACGCATCCGCCAGATCGAGGCGAAAGCGCTACGCAAGCTGCGCCATCCGTCACGATCGCGCAAACTGCGCGCCTTCCTGGAAGGTCCGTCGCGCGATTACCTCTAGAAAGATCTGCAGTCGAAATAATAAAAAACGCCTCCGACGTCGGAGGCGTTTTTTATTTCATGGAATCAGTGGAACTTTTGTTCTTATCGACGCTCGTGTATCAGGCCGGAAGTTCAACGTAAGCGGAATATGTGTGCGGCTCGGGCACGGCCTGGCCTTCTATGACGATTAGAGATTTCTTCATTTTTTCAAACCATCCGCTGGCGAACGCCGACCCTGCCTTATTTCCTCCTTAGAAAATCGAGATATCAGGCGCACGGTCCAGATTGCTGTGAAACCCAGGAAGACGAAAAGGGCGGCGACGAAGGCCGTCGTGTTTAGTTGGTGCGGCGTTGTCAGGTTGGCGCGGAAGACTAGCTCGTTTACGAAGAGAAGAAATGCGAGCAGGCCGCAGCCGAACCAGGCGAACGTCGCGCGGAAATACGTAATAGTGTTTTCGCGGCGTTCCGGCGCCAGCCAATGCTCCTTGTTCGGGACATTGATCAGAGAAACAGGAATGGCGTTCAGGATGGCCGGTACGCCGAAGCCGATCGCCGTCGCCAATGCGATAACAAAGGTCTCTGTGGCCCAGAAAGCTGAGTGGGTCTGCCAACCGTTCGGCTGGCCGCGTCCGCCAAAATGCGTCGCCAGAATATCCGGCAGCCTGGCGGCATAGTGATATCCCTGCAAGGCGCCATAAACGATCAGCGCGCCGAAAATTGAGGATGGCAACCGCAAGCTGGGTGTTGCTTCCATCGTGTGCAGAGTGTAATACAATCCGAAGAAAGCCCGGCAACTACGAATGAAATCAATCCATACAATCGCCGCGGTGGTGCTGCTGGTGTTGCTGGCGGGCACGGGCTACGCCATCTTCCGGACAGAGCCGCCCGCGGTTACGCTGCCCAGCGCTCCCGGCGAGCCGAGTGTAGCGAATGCGGCGACATCGCCGAATCAGCCTACCGTCGATCAAACTCCACTGAAGACGGCGCAGGAGCTGGCTACGCTGGTGACGCTGCCGGAAGAGCGCGCGCATGCACAGGACGCGCTGCGACTCGCCGATCACGAAGTGGATATCGCTTTTACGACCACGCTGCGAGATGTAACCCAGCATCCTCCGCCGCTCAGCGCGGAAGCAAAAGAGATCCAGGAGCGGCTGCAGAAGGCAGAAAAGGCGCTAGCGAGCGATCAAGCGCAGGTAGCGCAGCTGACCGCAGCCGTTGCGAAAGCCTCGGGCAAAGCCAAAGATTCGTTGGACGATCAGCTGGAAATTGCGAACGCGCAGCAGGAACTTGATAAGGACGAAGTTGATGACGCCAAGCAGGATCTGATTCGTGCCGGCGGCGATCCGCAGGACCGCATTCAGGCGATGGTCAAAGAGCACGAAGCTTCTACGAAGGCTACGGAAGCCGCTTTGGCGGCCGCCGCGACTTCGCAGGATGAGCGCGGGCTGGTCCACAAAGTTACGCAGTGGTGGGCGCTGCACAAGAAGCAGCTGCTGCTGTGGCGGGCGAAGGCAGAAACCGATGGGCTTGCCGATACGTTTTCGGCTCAGCACGAAGCCCTCGACAAGCAATTGCAGA
>C688J35102_120989974_pt1 | contig 17340 bp, 13 predicted proteins | sample HopSoiMetagenom2_FD_35102 | JGI IMG/M metagenome (IMG submission 35102)
CAGCAGCGCCGCGAGCCCCGCGTCGCGGCGCATGAAGGCGCGCCGCTCCGCGGGGTAGGCCGGGTCGAGGGGGACGTAGGACGCGCCCGCCTTGAGCACCGCCAGCATCGCCGTCACCACCCCGGCCGAGCGCTCCAGCGACAGCCCCACCCGCTCGCCCGGCCGCACGCCCACCCCCTGGAGGTGGCGCGCCAGCCGGTTCGCGCGCGCGTCGAGCTCCGCGTACGACAGCCGCTCTCCGCCCCACGCCACCGCCTCGGCGCGGGGGCGCGCCCGCGCCACCCCGGCGAAGAGCGCCGGGAGCGGCACCTCGCGCGCGAAGGCGTCCGGTACGTCCAGTGCGTCGCCGAGCAGGCGCGATACGCGCGGAGTGGCGGGTGTTGCGTGCGTCACGGGGGACATGGCGTTTCCGCACCCACTCCCGGAGAACGTATGTTCTCAAGGTGGGCGCAAAGGGGCGGAACGGGAACGTCGCTTCGTCGCGTGCCGGAGACGGCTCCAGCTTCGTCGCGGGCCGCTCCGGCGCCTCGCGCGCTCCGCCGCCGCGGCCAGAGGCCCAAGGGCGGAGCAGAAATGCACGAGGAGTGCGGCGTGGCGGGAAGGAGCATCCGGGACGGGCGCACGGACCCGCCTCCCGTGTCCGCCTAGCACGGGCGTCGCGCGGGTCCTTTCGTCTGTTCCCAATCTAACAGGAATTCGTCTGTAATTGAAGATTGAAACCCATGTGAATAGAATGGATGCACGATCGGGTGTAGAAGATCGGCCGCAAATCCGTTGTCTGCTACGTCTTCCGCCTGCGGAACCCGCGCGGGCACGCTCGTCCGCAGGGAAAATGTGGCTTTCGGGTGTCGCTCGGTTTGGCCTGTGAGGTGTCGGCTCCGTTGGTGTCGAGACGATCTGCTGCGTGTCTGGGTGGGGGAAGGGTCTCGCGCGGAAGTATACGAAGTCGACGGGCGCTTCCTCCTTTTCCCCGATTTCCTGCCGGTGCGTCCGCGATGCCGGATCGGACGAATGACGGTCCATCCGGAAACACCGGCACGGACGATTCTCACCCGGAGTCAGCGGAGGAAACGGAGGAAAGACAGGCAGTTCTGCGGCGACTCCGCTGACTCCGGGTGAGTCCGCGGCGCGGCAGGCCGGGGCGGGAAGGTGCGCGCTCCGCGGCTTGCCGTTATTTTCATGCGGCGCAAGCTGGCCGCAAACGAAAGCACCCGCCGCCATGGGGCGACGGATGCGGCGCCGCCGCACGCTTCCCGGCCGGCGGAGCCCGCTTCTGCCGCGGCCGATGTCGCCCGCGTGCGCCGTGCGCGCGCGGGCCGACCGACTGGAACGTTCCCGGGGTCCGCGGAGGACCCCGACGCAGCTCAGGACGCCGATGCCCCCTAAACCGCCTCGCCCGACCGCCGAGACCGCCCCCATCCGGGACGCGGTGCGGCAGTTCGTGCGGATGGGGCGCCTCGTCCACCGCTACTGGCCGGCCCTGCTGAAGGGGATGCTGCTGGGGATGGTGCTGGGGCTGATGGGGCTCGCCGTGCCGTACCTCTCCAAGCTGCTGATCGACGAGGTGTACCCCACGGGCAACGTGTCGCTCCTGCACGTGCTGGTGCTGGGGCTGCTCACGCTCACCGTGGTGCAGGGGACGCTGGAGGCGCTGCGCTTCTACTTCTCCATGTACACCACGTCGCACCTGGCCAACTCCACCAGCCTGCTCTTCTTCACCCACGTGATGCACATGCGGGTGCGCTTCTTCGACCAGCACCGCGTGGGCGAGGTGGTGAGCCGCTTCGGCGAGGTGCGCGGAGCGCTCAACATCCTGGCGCGGTTGGCCGAGATCCTGTTCATGAACGCGGCCTACGTGGTGCTGGTGCCGCCGTTCATGTTCATGCTGCAGCCCAAGCTCGCCGTGGTGGCCCTGGTCACCATCCCGCTCACTGTGGCCACCACCACGGGGAGCGCGCGGGTGCTGCGGCGCTCCTGGAAGAAGAGCGCCGAGGCGTACGCGGAGCTGGGCGCGCTGCAGGTGGAGGTGCTCAGCCACATCCGCTCGCTCAAGGCGATGGGCACCGAGCACCACGTGTACAAGACCGCCGAGCGCGCCATCCAGGGCGCGCTGCAGGTGCAGCTGAAGGCCGCCGGCTGGGAGCAGGTGTTCGGCGCGCTGAACGCCATCGCGTCGGCGCTGGGCACGGCGGTGTTCACCTGGTACGCCTGGACGCTCATCATCCGCGGGGAGATGACGCTGGGCACCTTCGTCGCCTTCTCCGCCTACGTGGGGCTCCTCCTCACCCCGGTCACGCAGATCACTTCGCGCTTCGCCGACTTCCAGCAGGCGGCGGTGAACCTGTCGCGCATGTTCGAGTACCTGGACCAGCCCACCGAGCAGGAGCCCACCCTGGCGTACCTCCCCCCGCCGCCCATCCAGACGGTGGTGCGGGGCGACGTGGAGATGCGCGGCGTGTGCTTCGGCTACGCGGAGGGGAAGGAGGTGCTGCACGACGTGAGCGTGCGCTTCCCGCGCGGCGGCGTCACCAGCATCGTGGGCCCCAGCGGCGCGGGGAAGAGCTCGCTGCTGCGCCTGGTCGTGCGCCTGGAGGAGCCGGACGCCGGGGAGCTGTGCGTGGACGGGGTGCCCATCACCTCCATCACCATCCCCGACCTGCGGCGACAGGTCACGGTGGTGTGGCAGGAGTTCAGCATGATGCAGGGCACCGTGTGGGACAACCTCACGCTGGGCGCGGCCGACCCCTCGCTGGAGCGCGTGGACGACGCCGTGCGGCTCTGCCGGCTGCGGTCGCTCATCGACGAGCTCCCCCACGGCTACGAGACGCCCGTGGCCGAGTTCGGCGCCAGCCTCTCGGGCGGGCAGCGGCAGCGGATGTCGCTGGCGCGCGCGCTGATCCGCGACACGCCGGTGCTGCTGCTCGACGAGGCCACCTCGAACATCGACATGCAGACCGAGGGCGAGATCCTGCGCGACCTGTTCGCGCGCCTCGAGGGGAAGACGGTGGTCTACGTGACCCACCGCGTGCAGACGGCGGCGCTGGCCGACCAGATCGTGGTGGTGGACGCGGGGCGCGTGGTGGCCGTGGGCACGCACGCGGAGCTGATGCGCGACAGCGAGGCGTACCGCCTGCTCCACGGCGGCGGCGGCGAAGAGATCCGCCGCCACGCCGTCCCCCAGGCGGCGACCTGATCCGCGGGTGCGTCAGCCCTTTTCTGAGATCGATCATGCAAAAGGCGTCATCCTGAGCGTCGCCGCCGCGCTGGACCTGCGTCCACGACCATGCCCGGCGGCGACCGAAGGATCTATACCATCGGCCACGATACCGCCGGCCGATTTGCGTACGCGGTTATAGATCCTTCAGGATGACGTCCTTTTGAACGGTTGATCGGAGAAGACGGTATCATCTCGACCTGTCCGCGCGCGCCGCGGCGGATACACCGAGCACGAGAATCCCCGCATGAGCATCATCGCCGGGGCGGCCCGCGGGGTCGCCGTTCCGATCCTGAAGTCGCTCCTCTCGGCCGACGGGCTGGCCGAGGTGGTCGCGCGGGAGTACGGGCTGGAAGACGTGCGCTGCCACCTGATCAAGGCGGTGACGCTGGACACCTACATGATCCGCAGCCGCTCCGGCTCGTACGCGCTGCGCGTGTACCCCGCGGTGCGCCGCACCGAAGACGAGGTGAAGGGGGAGCTGGAGTTCCTGGTGCGCCTGGACGCCGCCGGGATCCCGGTGACCGTTCCCGTGGCGCTGCCGGACGGGAGCCGCTACCTGCCGCTCCAGGCGCCCGAGGGGACGCGCTTCGGCGTGCTCTTCGGCTTCGCCGCGGGGAAGGAGCTGAGCGACAAGCCGTCGGCGGACAGCCTGCGCGCCTACGGGACCCTGCTGGCGCGCGTCCACCAGGCGGCGGACGCCATGCCGCCCATCCCCGCCCGCCCGGTGCTGACGGTGGAGGAGCTGGTGGACGAGCCGCAGGAGGTGCTGCTGCGGGCCTTCGGCGCGCGCTCGTCGGCGGGGTCGATGGCGCGCTACACCACCAGCCTGGTCCGGCCGGTGATCGCCGCGCTCCCCATGGACGCGCCGGTGTACGGCTTCTGCCACGGCGACCCCGGAACGAGCAACGCGCTGGCGACCTCCGACGGCCGGCTCACCCTGCTCGACTTCGACTTCTGCGGACCGGCGTGGCGCGCGCACGACCTCGCGGTGGCCATCAACGACATGCCCCCCGAGCACTTCAACGACTTCCTGCGAGGATACGCGAGCGTGCGTGCCCTCTCGGCGGACGAGGCCGCGTCGATCCCGCACTTCCAGGCGGCGCACTACCTCTGGCTGCTGGCGATGCGCACCCGCTACCTGAACGAGTGGGGCTCCTTCATCTTCTCCGACGAGCGGGTGATCCAGACCTTCACCAAGATCGAGATGCTCCTCGCGAAGCTGAAGAAGCCGCAGAGAATCATCTGATTCTCCGAACCCACGGGCGACGCGGAGGCGCAGAGAAGCCGTGCTGGTTCTCTGCGCCTCTGCGTCTCTGCGTGAGACGATCTTTTACTCAGCTGGCGCCTCACCCAGCACGTCGGCGGCGACGGAGCGGAGGAGGGCGTCGCGGTCGTCGTTGAGCGCCACGCGCGCCGCGCGGAAGCGCAGCCCCGAGCGCTGGCAGGCCAGGTCGCACACCCGCAGCAGCCGCGCGACGGAGTCGTCGTCGAGCGCCATGCGGCTGCTGGTGAGCGGCGGGGCCTCGGCGGCGCCGGCGGCGTGGGCGTCGAGCAGCGCCTGCGTGCGGCTCAAGGTGGCGGCGCGCACGTACAGCTCGATGGCCATGTCCGCCACGCGCGCCACCACGAACTGGCGCTCCACCACCTCCTTGCCGTGGCGGCGGATCACCCGCTCCACCGCGGCGCGCAGGTCGCGCGTGTGGTCGGCCAGGTAGTCGAAGTGGCGCCGCAGCGCCGGGTGCACGTCGCTCCCCTCGATCTCCGGCTCGCCGCCGCCCACCGCCCAGCGCACCCGGTCGCCCGCGAACTCCCCCAGCAGCCCCAGCCCCTTGATCGGGTGCCGCAGCGCCTGCCCGATGCGGCGCAGGTACTCGCCCGGCCCCTGCATCCCCGACAGCCCCACGAACAGGCGCAGGATCTCGTTGGTCCCCTCGAAGATGCGGGTGATGCGGGCGTCGCGGTACATCCGCTCGTACGGGTACCCCTTCACGAACCCGCGCCCGCCGGCGATCTGCACCAGCTCGTCGACGGCACGGTCGAGCGCGTCGCTGTTCCACACCTTGGCGGCGGCGCTCTCCAGCGCGTAGTCCACGTCTCCCCGGTCCGCCAGCCCGGTGGTGAAATAGGCCACGCTCTCGGCGGTGAAGGCGTCGGCCGCCATGGCCGCCAGCTTCCCCTGCGTCAGCTCGAACCCGGCGATCGGGCGCCCGAACTGCTCGCGCCCCCGCGCGAACTCCGTCGCCATCGCCAGGCAGTTGCGCACGCCCCCCGCCGCGCCCGCGGAGAGCCCCTGCCGCCCCGAGTTGAGGATGCGCATCGCCAGCTTGAAGCCCTCCCCCACCTCGCCCAGCACGTTCTCCGGCGGCACCCGCACGTCGCGGAAGTGCAGCTCCGCCTGGTTGCTGCCGCGCGCGCCCATCTTCCGCAGCGGCTCGCCGCGCGAGAAGCCGGGCATGTCGGGGCGCAGGATGAACGCCGTCACGCGGTCCACCGTCTCCCCCTTCCGCACCACCGGCGTCTGCGCGAAGGTGACGATCACCTCGCTGAACGAGCCGTTGCCGATCCAGATCTTGTCGCCGTTCAGCACCCAGTGGCCGTCGTCCGCCTGCACCGCGCGGCTCTCGATCCCCTGCGCGTCGCTCCCCGCGCCCGGCTCGGTGAGCGCGAACGAGGCGAACCACTCGCCGGTGGCCGCCTTGGGGAGATAGAGCCGCTTCTGCGCCTCGGTGCCCGCCAGCACGATCCCCTTGATGCCGATGGAGAGGTGCACCCCCAGGATGATCCCCAGCCCCACGTCGTACGCGGTGACCGCCTCGAACACCCGGCAGTAGGCGCCCTGGCTCAGCCCCATCCCCCCGTACTCGGTGGGGATGGAGATGCTGAACAGCCCCATGCGGCGCAGGTCGTCGATCACCTGCGGCGGAACCTGCTCGTGCTCGTCGTTCCAGGCGCGGTCCACCTTACGCTCCAGGTATGCCGTCAGCTCCGCCAGGAACGCCGACACCCGCGCCTCCTCGTCGTCCGGGATGCGCGGGTAGGGGAAGAGGATCGAGGAGTCGACGGCCCCCTCGAAGAACCCGCGGGTGAGCGACCTCGCCGCCTCCGCCATGTCCGTCCCCTTCCGCCCGGGCGTGAGCTTCGTCCTCGTCCACCCGGCTGGGGCGGACGGTCGAGGGTCACACCTTAACCCCCTTCGGCGCACCGGGGAATGCCGTGCGCCGGGGCGCGAGAACAGAAGGGGTCTCACACGGAGTCGACGGAGTCAACGGAGAACGACTCCGCCGGCGCCGCGGCTCGATACCGAATCGGGAAATCCACACCCGTGCAGCGGAAGGGAGTCCGCGAAGGCGGACTTTGGGCCGTTGTTGCCGCGATTTCAATCGCCTGTTCACGCAGCCGTAGCGGGTCCGCCCCGCCCGCGCGTAGCTTGCTGCCTCCGTGTGGATCTCGCTCGCCTTCGTCCCGCGGAGCGAGTCGAGAACCGGCTGAACGTGCACACCGCGCGCCTTCACCGCCGGCCATCGTGCCGCTTATCTTCCGCACCGACCCGACCCGACACCCACTCCACGCCCCGACGATCTTCCGAATGCCACCGCACCCGCTTGGGCCGCCGTACCGCATCGTCACGCCGCGGCTGGTGCTGCGCTGCTGGGAGCCCGCCGACGCCCGCGCGCGCTCCGCGCTGATGGAGCGCAACCTCGACCGCCCGGTCCTCCGCCGGCGGCTGCGCGGCGACGAGGGAGAGCCGAAATCGTCCGAAGACCGGCTGGCGGAGATGCGGCGGCTGCGCGCCCGCTTCGACCTGGACGAGATGTGGAGCTACGCCGTGCTCACCGCCGGCGGCGGCGCCCTGGCGGGCACGGCCACGCTCTTCCGCGTGCCGCCGGCCGGCGTGGAGATCGGCCTGAGCGCCTGGTGCGGCGAGGAACACGGCGGCCAGGGCTACGAGGCCGAGGCGGCCGCCGCCCTGGCCCGGACCGCGTACGAGCTGTTGGACGCACCCCGGCTGTACGCGGCCTGCCCCGAGGCCGACGCGAGCTCGGCCGCCCTGTTCCGCACGCTCGGCTTCACCCTCGACGGCACCGAGCGCCACCTGGACGGCGCGGGCGCGCGCCGCGACCAGCTGCTGTGGAGCCTCCTCCCCGGCGAGTGGCCGTCCAGCCCCGCCCTCTCCCTCGCCGCGGACGCGAGCGCCTTCGGGGCGCTCGGAGACCGGCTGTTCTGAGCGCCCATGCCTGCCCATCCCTTCGCCCCGCCCTACCGCATCCAGACGCCGCGCGTGATCCTGCGCTCCTGGGAGCCCGCCGACACCCCCGCGCTGCGGGCGCTGCTCGCCGACAACCTGGAGCACCTGCGGCGGTGGGTGCCGTCGATGGCCGACGAGCCGAAGCCGCTGGACGACAAGCTGCGCGAGGTGCGCGGCTGGCGCGCCACCTTCGACCTGGACGAGGCGTGGTACTACGCGCTGCTGGGCACGGACGACGGCGCGCTGGCGGGCGGCCTGGTGGTCGGCCGCCTCGCCCCGGGCGAGGTGGACGTGGGCGGCTGGGTGGCCGGCGAGCGCGGCCACCGCGGCTACCACACCGAGGCGGCGGCCGCCTTCGCCCGGGCGGCGTTCGAGCTGCTGGGGATCACGCGCGTGCAGGCGCTCTGCGAGGCGGAGAACGAGCGCAGCATCGCCCTGCTGCGCAAGCTCGGCTTCACCCACGAGGCCACTCCCCGCCACCAGGTGGACGGCCGCCGCGCGGACGACATGGTGTGGAGCATCCTGGCCGACGAGTGGCCCGCCACCCCCGCCGCCGCGATCGCCGCCCAGGCGCGCGCCTGGGACGCCCTGGGGAACCGGCTGTTCTAGCGAACTTCGCAGGGCGATCTCGCCGCCTCTCGCCGTGAACGGAAATCTCTCGCAGGGTCACGGAGGGCCGCAGAGGAAAGCATCGCAGTCCTCCGTGTCCTCTGCGACCCCTGTGAGAGCCATTTCAGTTCGGCGGCCGACGAACGCACAGCCATTGGAGGTGGAGGTGCAGCGCGTGCTGGTGCGCGAGCTGGGCGGCAGGCTGCGGATCAGCGGGGCGGGCCCGGAGCTGCGCCTGCTGTTCGACGCGACCCGGCTTTCGAGCGTGCTGGAGCTCGTCGACGCCGCCGGCCTCCCCGATGCCGAGCCGTGGCTCGCGCCGGAAGACCGGATGCCCGGCGCCGCGGCCTGATCCCGAGCCCGGAGATCCACACCGTGCATCGGAAGGGAGTCCGCGAAGGCGGACTTTGGGCCGTTGTTGCCGCGATTTCAATCGCCTGTTCGCGTAGCTTAGCGTCCGTCCGCCATCGTGATTGCGGGGGACACGGCGACCCGACGACGAGGAGGAGCATGCAGACCGGCTATCCCGCGGCGCGGGCGGTGGCGCCCACCGTGGCGGCGCACCTCGCGGCGCACCTGGCGGCGGCGCGGGAGCGCGGCTTCGCCGACGTGGCGCCGCAGCCCGACGCGGAGACCATCGCCGCGCTGGTGGACCTGGCGTTCTGGGCCAGCCTGCAGCGCGAGGAGGGGCGCGCCCCCCGGATCTCGCTCGCCTTCGTCCCGCCGGAGACGGGGGCGCACGCCATGGTGTTCGAGCGCGCCCTGGCGGCGGACCCGCGCGGGCTCGCGCGCCTGGCGCCGGCGGTGGAGCGGCCGGGGATCCACCTCGGCGCCTGGCCGGACGCCGGCGGCGAGCTGCGCGTCTGGGGGACCACGCGCTCCGTCCCCCTCCTCGCCTTCGTGATCGAGGTGGTGGAGCCCGGGCTGCTGGTGCTCAAGCAGCGGCGCGGCGAGGAGCACGACAAGTTCGGCACCATCGCCGTGCTCGCCGGCGACCGCGTGCAGGTGGTGGACGAGGCCGGCGCCAGCCTCCCCGACTGCCCCGGCCTCCTCGCGCAGCTGCTGGGCTTCGAGACGCCCGACCCGGGCGACGGATCGGTGAACGTGCTGATCCAGCTCGCCGTATCCATGCGGGCGCACGGCCGCGGCGGCTCGCTGCTGGTGGTGCCCGCGGACTCCGACGCATGGCGCGAGTCCGCCGCGCAGCCCATCCCCTACCTGGTGTGTCCGTACGCCGGCCTCGCGGAGCTCCTCCGCGCCGACGACCGCGAGCAGGCGGAGCCGGCCTGGCGCGATTCGCTGGAGCGCGCCGTCGAGGCGGTGGCGGGGCTGACGGCGGTGGACGGCGCCGCGGTGCTGAACGCGCGCCACGAGGTGCTCGCCTTCGGGGTGAAGCTCGCGCGCAGGCGCGGGAGCGAGCGGGTCGAGCGCGTGGCCGTCACCGCGCCGGTGGTGGGGAACGCGCCCGTGGTGGTCGAGCCGTCGGCGCTCGGCGGCACCCGCCACCTCTCCGCCGCGCAGTTCGTGCACGACCAGCGCGACGCGCTCGCCCTGGTCGCGTCGCAGGACGGGCGGTTCACCGTGTTCGCCTGGTCGCCGTGCGAGGGGATGGTGCACGCGCACCGGGTCGAGACGCTGCTGATGTAACGTCGACGGACGGTCTCACGCAGAGACGCGGAGGCGCAGAGGGACACGGCTCGTCTCCCCGCGCCTTCGCGTATCCGCGTGCAAAGTTCGACGGGGCAATCGGTTGACGTGGCGGGTGACGGCGCGGTGAGGTGGGGATGGCACCTTTCTGCCGCGTGGTTCGACGAAACGGCGGCAGGGGAGGATGGGATGATTCGGGCGACTCTGATGGTCGCGGTCCTGGCTGCGTTGGCGGCGGCCCCGCTCGGGGCGCAGGCGCGGGTACCCGCGGTGGGCGACCGGGTGCGGATCACCTCGCCCGCGGGCGGGAGGCTGAAGGGCGAGCTGGTGGCGGTGCGGAGGGACACGCTCTTCGTCCGCCTGGACCCCGCCGCCGGCGCGACGGCGGTGCCGCTCTCGCAGGTGGACCGCATCGAGGTGCGGCGGCAGCGCACGGGGATGGAGGGGCTGGGGGTCGGCCTGCTCTACGGCGTGCCGATCGGGTTCTCCAGCGGCTATCTCCTCGGCCGGATCGCCGAGGGGAGCCACGACCGCTGCGGCGACGACTGCGGGCTCATGACGGGCCTCGGCGCCCTCGGCGGCCTCGTCGCGGGGACGGTGCTGGGCACGGTCTTCGGCATCGCCATGCCCGGCGGGCGCTGGGTGCCGGCGCGGCGCACCGCCGCCACCACCACGGGCGGAGTTGCGCTGTCCATCGCGATCAGGCTCTGAACCGCGTTTCTCCGCGGCTCTGCGGCTCTGCGTGAGATGCCGTTACGGAGGCACGCTCACGCGGCAGGGCCGGCCGCGGCGCGATCCGGCCGGCGGCGGCGGCGCCGCGGGCGGCGGAGCACCACGCGCGCGCGGCGCGAGGCGTCGAGGCGCGGGGCGTGGGCGTTCAGCAGGTCGCTGCGGGAGATGATCCCCAGCAGCACGTCCGGCCGCTCGCGCGCCACCACCGCCAGCCGGCCCACCCCCTCGGCCACCATGTGGTCCGCCGCCTCGCGCAGCGAGTTGTCTTCGTAGGCCACCGCCGGCTGCCGCCCCACCATCTCCCCGATCCGCCGTTCTCCCCCCATGCGCGGGTCGAGCAGGTCGCGGCGGGTGACCACGCCCTTCAGCCTCCCCTCCGCGTCGAGCACCGGGAAGCCCTGGTGCGTGCTCCCGGGCGCGTACGACGCCAGCCACTGGCGCACCGCCGCCAGCGAGTCGCCCGCGGCGAGCGTCACCACCTCGCGCGAGGCCACCGCGCCCACCCGCACGTGGCGCAGGAAGTCGCTCACGAACTCGGTGCCCGCCTCGGTCCCGCGGCGGGCCAACTTCTCCGTCATGATGGAGGTGGGGCTCACCAGCAGCGACACCAGGTACGCCGCGCTGCACCCGGCCAGCAGCGGGAGCAGCCCCAGCGGCTGGCGCGTGGTCTCGAAGGCGAACACCACCGAGGCGAGCAGCGCGTGCGACGCCCCCGCGAAGATCGCCGCCATCCCCACCAGCCCCGCCACGTGCGGGTCGAGCCCCAGCGCCGGCACCGCGGCCGCCACGGACGCGCCCGCCAGCGCCCCCGCGCCCCCGCCGATGGTGAAGAGCGGCGCCAGCGTCCCCCCCGAGGTGCCGCTCCCCAGGTACACCGCCCAGGAGACGAGCTTGAGCACGATCAGCAGGAGCAGCGCCCGCCCCACGATGCCGCCGGAGAGGATCTGCTCGATGTTCACGTAGCCGACCCCCAGCGTGCGCGGCTCCATCCAGCCGACGACGCCCACCACCACCGCGCCCAGCACCGGCCACCACATCCAGTGGACGGGGAGGCGCTCGAACGCGTCTTCCACGGCGTAGAGGAGCACCTTGATCCCCGCGGCGAGCAGGCCGACCAGCGCGCCGAGCACCACGTACGCCGCCAGCGCCAGCCCGCCCGGCTGCGCGGGGGCCGGCATGGCGAACACGGGCGCCGACCCCATCAGCGCCAGCCGCACCCCCGTGGCCGCGGCCGCGGCGAGCGCCACGGGGATCACGGAGCGCGCGCGGTACTCGAAGAGGAGCAGCTCCACCGCCAGCAGCACCGCGGCCACCGGCGAGCCGAAGGTCGCCGCCATCCCGGCCGCGGCGCCCGCCGCCAGCAGCGTCTTGCGCTCGTCGGCGGTGATGCGCATGGCCTGCCCCACGATGGAGCCCAGCGCGCCGCCGGTGGCGATGATCGGCCCCTCGGCGCCGAACGGGCCGCCGGTGCCGATGGCGATCGCCGCCGAGAGCGGCTTGAGCAGCATCACCCGCGGCGAGATGCGGCTCTCGCCCACCAGGATCTTCTCCATCACCTCGGGAATGCCGTGGCCGCGGATGGCCGCCGAGCCGTAGCGCGCCATCACCCCCACCACCAGCGCGCCGACGATGGGCACGACGATCACCCACGGCCCCAGGTGGTTGCCCGCGGGCGAGGTGAAGCGCGCCTCCACCCGGCCGTAGAAGAACAGGTTGGTGATCAGCCCGATGAGCCGCGTGAGCACGTCCGCCACGAACCCCGCGCCGATCGCCACCGCCACCGCCACGCCGCAGATCGCCACCGTGCGCCGGTCCACCGCCGGGTGCCTGCGCGGCGCCCGCACCGAAGCCAGCGCCGGCGCGAGCGACGGTGCCGGCGCCACCCCGTCGGTCGTCGCGATCTCCTCCAGCCGCTCCCCGTCCCGTCTCCGCATGCGTCAGTCCTGGCCCGAAGGGATTCCCAGCGAAACAATTGATTCCCATACAATTTAGCCGCATGAGCCCCTTGCTGCAATTCCGAATCCATTGAGAGGACGGCGAGGAGTGGGCGCCGCCCATTGGCCAGGCGTTCTCACGGAAACCGTCGGTGCGTGCGGCATCATACCAGTTCGCCGATCAGTCGTGCATTCCGACAAGAGGAAAATGCCTCACCCAGGGTATAAGGCCACGCGCTTGGGGGACTGGGTTCGCCTAGGGCCGCAGCAGCACCTTCCCGGTCGTGCGCCGGCCTTCGAGGGCGCGGTGGGCCTCGGCGGCTTCGGCGAGCGGGTACTCGGCGCCGACGCGCACGTCCAGCTCGCCCTTCGCCGCCCACTCCAGCAGCTCGCCGGCGCGCCAGAGCAGCTCCTCGCGCGTAGCCACGTAGTGGTGCAACGTCGGCCGGGTGAGGAAGAGGGAGCCCTTCTGGTTGAGGAGCTGCGGGTCGATGGGCGCCACGGGGCCGCTCGACTGGCCGAAGAGCACCATCATCCCCCGTGGCACCAGCAGGTCGAGGCCGGGGAGGAAGGTGGTCTTCCCCACCGAGTCGTACACCACGTGCACCCCGCGCCCGCCGGTGAGGCGCCGCGTCTCGGCGGCGAAGTCGTCGCGGGTGTAGACGATCACCTCGTCGGCGCCGGCGCGGCGCGCGAGCTCGGCCTTCTCGTCGCTGCCGGCGGTGCCGATCACGAAGGCGCCGCGGCGCCTGGCGATCTGCACCAGCAGCAGCCCCACGCCGCCGGCCGCCGCGTGCACCAGGCAGCGGTCGCCCTCGCGCAGCGGCCAGGTGGAGGTGGCCAGGTAGTGCGCCGTGATCCCCTGCAGCATGATCGCGGCGCCCCGCCCGGCGTCCACGTCCGCCGGCAGCGGGACGAGCCTGGCGGCGGGGACGGCGGCGAACCCGGCGTACGAGCCCATCGCGCCCGCCCAGGCCACGCGGTCGCCCGCGCGCACCTCGGACACGCCGTCGCCGACCGCCGTCACCGTCCCCGCGCCCTCCTCACCCAGGGTGGAGGGGAGCGGGACCTTGTAGAGCCCCGTGCGCTTGTAGACGTCGATGAAGTTCACGCCGACGGCCTCCACCCGCACCAGCGCCTCGCCCGCGGCGGGGCGGGGGATGGGCACCGTCTCGTACCGCAGCGCCTCCGCCCCGCCCGGCTCGTGCAGCCGCACCGCCTGCATCGAATCTCCCTCGCCCGTGCTCAATCGATCCTCCGCGTCGGTGAACGCTCGAATCCCGTCAACTGAACGTCTCACACGCAGGAAACGGAGTCAACGGAGGAGGATGCGCCGCGCTCGAAAGGGAGTGATATTGCCCATCGGCCCGCGAGACGGCACCGCCGGGCGCGTTCCGGCCGGGGCGGGAGCGGGCCCGTCGCGCGAGGGAAACCTGTGACGGAGCACACCCGATGAGACTCGACGTCTACCTCAACTATCCGGGCAACTGCGAGCAGGCCTTCCGCTTCTACGAGCAGGAGCTCGGCGGCAGGATCACCGGGATGATGAGGCACGGCGAGCAGCCCGGACCGTCCAACGTGCCGGACGACTGGAAGCAGGCCATCCTGCACGCCCGCATCGAGATCGGCGGCGCGGTGCTCATGGGGGCCGACATCCCCGGCGCCGAGCCCATGCGCAGCGCGTACCTGACCCTCACCCTGGACAGCGCGGAGGAAGCGGAACGGGTCTACGCCCTCCTCTCCGCCGGCGGACAGGTGTTCATGAAGATGGAGGAAACCTTCTTCGCGTCCCGCTTCGCGATGCTCCGGGACAGCTTCGGCACGTCCTGGATGCTGCTGCACGAACGTCCGGCGGCAACGCAGGTCAGTGCCGCATGACGCCGATCGATTGAGACACAGCAGCCCAATGCCCCGCATCCGCCGTCCATCGATCCTCGCCGCCCTGGCGGTGCTCGCCGCCGCCGCGGCGTGCGCCCCGCCGCGCCCATCCGCTTCGCCGACCGGCCCCGACCCGGGTTCGCGCCAGCGGTGCGCGGAATCCCCCGTCCCCGCCGCGCTGCCGCAGCCGGGCGAGCTGGTGGACGCGGAGGCGTTCCGGGCCGCGGCGGCGCGGCTCTGGGTGGGCGCGGGGCGTCCGGCGGGGCACGTGCTCTTCTCCGTGCGGCACGCCCCCGACGGCGTGCAGGTGCGGCGCGCGGTGATCGAGACCACGGTGCCGTCTCCCATCGCCGATTCGCTGCAGGCGCTGCTCTTCGCCTACCGGCGGGAGATGCCGCGCGCGGCGGAGGAGTGGGGCGTGCGGCTGCGCGTGGAGCTGGGGGAGGCGATGGCGATGTCGGTGGCGCGCCGCCGGCTGTGCGCCCCGCGCCCGCGCGAGGAGGAGCGGGTGGCCACGAACGCCTTCGACGTCCGCGAGCCGGACACGGGTTCGGCCGCGGCGCTCTCGGCCACCGACCCGGAGCTGGTGTGGGTGCGGGTGCGCCTCGACGCCTCCGGCCGGGTGACGGACGCGAGCGTGGAGCGCGGCGTGCGCCGCGGCGCGTGGGAGCAGCGCGTGCTCGACTACGTGCGCACCATGGCCTTCTACCCCGCCCTCGAAGACGGCTACCCCGTCCCCAGCGAGACGACTCTCGCCCTTCGCCTGTCCACCGTCCCTTAAAAAGCCTGACGCAGAGACGCAGAGGAACCGAGAGAACGACTGAGCGGTTCTCTCGGTTCCTCCGCGCCTCTGCGTCAGGCTTTTGATCAGTTCCTGAGAATCTCCTCGAAGAGCGCGATCGCCCGCGGGTCGCCGCTCTGCCCCAGCCAGAACATCGCCGTCTTTCGGATCTCCGGGTCGCGGTGGGTGCGGGCGATGCGCACCAGCTCCGGCACCGCCTCGTCGCGCGGCCGCTGCGAGAGCGCGAACACCGCGTGCTTGCGCACCTCGCGGTCCGCGTCGCTCTCGTTCACGAAGGCCGAGAGCTCGCGGGTGATGCGGTCGCCCGCCTGCTGCCCCAGCCAGAACACCGCCGAGCGCCGCGTCTGCTGCGGCAGCGCCTCGTTGCGCGTGAGGCGCAGCAGCGCGGGCCAGGTGGTCACGCTGTCCGCCAGGGTGGCGGGAACGATGGCCTCTTCGCCCACGTTCCCCTGGCGGCTGCGCTCGGCCAGCGCCAGCAGCCAGTCCGAGGCCTCGCGCGCGCCCACCCTCCCCAGGTCCGTCACCCGGCCGCGCCCCTCGGTACTCCAGCCGCGCGCCACCTTCAGCCGCACCTTCTGCACCTCGCCGCCGCGCCGCTCCAGCGCCACCCACACCGGCCCCTCCACGCAGTTCCAGTCGCCGTCGCCGTGGTGGCCGTCGACGTCGACGGAGCCGCGGTCGCGCGCGCCGGAGGTGCTGATCCCGTTCTCGCTCCCGCACACCCCGGGGCGCGAGGCGAAGCGCATCCACACCTCCCCCTCGGGCGCCGCGGCGATCCGCGACGCCAGCCCGCCCTGCTCCCCGGCCTGCGCGTCGGCGCACCCGGCCGCGGTGGTCCCCGCCAGCACGCCCAGCAGGGCGGCGGCCCGCATCAGCTGCCTGCTCATTGGTCGATCACCTCGCGGATGACCTGCATGGCGCGCGGGTCGCGGGATTGGCCCAGCCAGAAGAGCGCCTTCTCGCGCATGCGGCGGTCGGGGTCGTGCCGGGCGATCTCGACGATCTTGTCCACCGCCGCCGGCTCCCGCATCCGCTGCGACAGCACGAAGATCAGGTGCTCGCGCAGGTCGGGGTCGCGCATGCGGTCGTACAGCCCCACGATCTCGGGGAGCGCCACCCCCGCCTGGCTCGCCCAGAAGAGCGCCTGCTTGCGCACCTCCTCGGGCTGGCTGGCGTCGAGCGCCAGGTTCAGCAGCCAGCGGTCGTTCCCCTGCCCGCGCATCTGGGCGAGGGAGAAGATCACCTTCTTCTTCAGCTCCTCGTCGCGCAGGCGCCCGAAGAGCGCGCGCAGGTACGCCGCGTTCTCGGCCGAGCCGTGCTGCCCGATCCAGAAGATGGCCTTCTCGCGCACGTTCTCCGGCGCGCCGTCGCGCTCGGCGTAGTCGCGCAGGAGCTGGGCGGCGCGCGGGCTGGGGTGCTGCGAGAGGGCGAACAGCGCCTTCTCCTGGACCTCGGGGTCCGAGGTGGTGCGCAGGATCTGGGCGATGGCGTCGAGCGAGCGCTCGGTGCCCGTCTGCGAGAGCCAGAACACCGCCTGGCCGCGCACCTCGGCGCTGGGATCGGTGCGGGCCACGTTCAGCAGGATGTCTTCCGCCTCGCCCCCCGCCTTCTGCGACACCAGGAAGACGGCCTTGGAGCGCAGCGCCTCGGAGCAGGCGTCGCGGCGCGCAAGCACGGTGCGCAGCAGCGGCAGGGCGCGGTCGGCGTCCATCTGCAGCAGCGCGTTCAGCGCGGCCATGCGCTCGTCGTCGTCGCCGCCGCGGCCGCCGCACTGCGACTGGGCGGCGCGGCGCGCGTCCACGGCCACCGTCTCGGCGGCGCGAGAGTCGCCCTGGCGCGCCAGCTCGCCCTGGATGCGCGCCGCCAGCTGGTCGGCGTCGCGCCGGGTGCTGGCGCCGGGGTAGCGGCTGCGCTGCGTGTCGAGCCCGCCCAGCGCCATGCGCAGCTGGTCGCTGCGCCCGGTGCGGTAGCGGGCGAACGCCTCCCAGTACAGCGCGTCGGCGGCGTAGCGCGAGCGCGGGTGGTCCTGGCGGATCTGCTGGAAGCGGCGGGCGGCGGTGAGCCACTCCTCGCGGTTCAGCGCCTCGCGCCCCTGGCGGTAGAGCGCGTCGGCCGGGTCCTGCGGGAAGGCCGCGGGGGGCGGGGCGTCGGCCAGCCGCGTCCCGGCGCCAGAGCGCAGCCTCTCGGGGCGCAGTTTCGCGCGGGCACGGCCGAGCGCGGCCCGGTCGGCGGCGAGCGTCTCCTGGGTGCGGGCGAGCGCGGCCTGGGCGGCGAG
>C688J35102_120989972_pt1 | contig 17178 bp, 10 predicted proteins | sample HopSoiMetagenom2_FD_35102 | JGI IMG/M metagenome (IMG submission 35102)
TAGGGCAGCCCGCAGCGAATCCCGGTCCGCCGCTGCCTGTGCTGGCGATGGAGGTCCAAATCTTCTCTTCTGACGAAACGCCAAGTCACAGCGGAGCACGGCCCATCCCGTTTTCGATAAGGCCGTCGCCAGGTTGACGAGCAAAACCGAGCTGCAGTTTGCCCCGGCGCCGTGCGTGAGGACAAGGCCCGCCGTTGCGCTACCTTCAGGCTCATGCAGGAAGCCGACCACGGGGGGCGTGCTCAAGCTTTTGATCGTCGCGGAAGCAGTGTGATCCATTTCGAATATGATGCTTCTAGCCCGGAGCGCGAACGTTCGGGCGGAGGATAAAACTTTTGCTCACCATCGGCCCGCCGAGGGCAGTTCTGTACTCGCTGAGTCTGCTTGCAGTGTTTCCATTATCACCAGGCGCCCACCTGCTTGGATCGGATCTGGGTCTTTTCACTGATGCCGGCACCTCGAACGTCAGCATCGAAGGAGCCAAGTAGACCATGACCGCTCGAACATCCGGGATGTGCGCTTTGTTATCGATGATCTTTGTTGCGAATTCGCACGCGGCTAATGACAATCGCCCGGCGATCGTTGGCGTCGCACACATAGCTCTCAAGACTAGCGACATATCGGCAGCGCAGCAATTCTACGGTCACACGCTTGGCTACGAAAGTTTCGGCGCGCCCAAAGCTGAAGCGGGGCCATCCGTGCAGTTCTTCAAAGTCAACGACCATCAATACATCGAGATTCTGCCGGGTTTGGCGTCGGACGAGCAAGATCGGCTTGACCATATTGCATTCGAGACCGAGGATGCGCGCAAGCTCCAGCGTTACCTGGCGAGCCGAAAGGTCGAAGTGCCGTCCGTAGTGGAACCTGACTCGGAAGGGAACTTAAGTTTTCGCTTGAAAGACCCGGAGAATCATGAAATCGAATTCGTCCAGTACGTGAAGGGTTCGGTGCAAGCCCGTCAGTTTGGAAAACTTCTTCCGGACTCGAGGATTGCTAAGCGCATGATCCACGTGGGCCAAATTGTTCACGATCGAGCTGCCGTTGACGCTTTGTATCGGGACATCCTTGGTTTCCAGGTGATGTGGTACGGGGGCAAGACGGAAGAGCGCGTCGACTACGTGGATATGAGGGTGCCGGAAGGCAGCGACTGGATGGAGTACATGCTGAACGTCACTAACCCTACGCCGAAAACGCGCGGAGTGATGAATCATCTCGCGCTGGGTGTGCCCGAGATCCACGCTGCTTCGAAGCTGGTTTCCGAGCGCGGCTACACGCCTCCGCAACCGGAAAAGATCGGGGTAGACGGCAAGTGGCAATTGAACTTATACGATCCGAATCTCACACGCGCCGAGTTGATGGAGTTTAAGCCGGTACAGAAACCGTGCTGCGGGCCCATGAATTTGCCCGCGAAAATTCTTACGCAGTAATCGAACAAACAACTTCGTTTGCTCGATAACAAACGGCCATGCAGGTTCGCGCAGCCGGAACGAGATGTCTAGCGAGCTACTGGCTCTAGAGGCCGTCGAGGCTCCTGCTCACGGACAAACAGGCGCTTGAGAGCGCGATAGATCCAGTGGCAGAGCAATAGCGAGATTACCACCGCGATCCCGATGATGCCCACAAATACGACCGGGTGAGAGACGGCGAGAAGAGACCCGCCCACGGTGACACCATCACCGGCCAGGCTCAACAATACATTCGAAACTGGTTCCGGCGAGGTATTCGCGGCCAGGCGAGTTGCGGTTTTCGCTCCGTGCGAACTGAGTGCAATTCCTCCACCAACAAGAAGGGCCATGGTGCGAATTTCAGGGCTGAAATCAGCAAATGCAGTCGCGGCAAGTATGGCGCCGGCCGGCACGCGTATAAAGGTATGAACCAGATCCCATACCGAATCAACGGCGGGAATTTTGTCCGCGATGAACTGGATGGCGAACAGCGAAGCGGCGGTGATCAGCACCCAGGTATGACTCAGGACGGAAAGGTCACCAGGCAAATGAGCGAAGTTCCATCTCTGGAGAAGGCCGAGCGTCAGTACGGTCGCGTAAAGGTTAATGCCGGAGAGCCACGCGGTGCCCATTGCAATACCCAGCGTGTTGAGATCCATGTTGCAGCCTCGAATTTTAGTGAGTCTGAAAAGCTAATGTCTAGTTGTGACTAAGGCAAACGTTCACTTATAACTATGGACGTATTGAGCAGTGGACTTGTTCGCCAATCTATCTCTGCTCTGTGCCGAATTCGAGAATCGCGAAATATTTCTAGGCTGCGATAGTCCAACAGGCAGGAGACGATAATTTGGCAACGGATACATACAGCTCAGCAATCAGTGTTCTTAACGAACTTATTGAAACGTGTAAAGACGGCGAACAAGGGTTTCGAACTTCCGCCGAGAAGGTTAAAGACGCATCGCTCAAGTCCTTGTTTTCCAAGTATGCCAGCCAACGGGCCGGATATATACAGGAACTTAGCGCAGCGGTGACGCAGCTGGGCGGCAATGCCGCGACGAGCGGTCATATCGCGGGTACCATTCACCGCGGATGGATGAATTTGAAAGAGGCGTTTGCCCGAGATGAAGATCGGGCGATCGTCAACGAAGCGGAATCCGGTGAGGATGCTGCGATCAAGGCGTATAAAAAGGCACTAGAGTCAACACTGCCTGCCAATGTGGGTACTTTGATCCAAACGCAGTACGCCGGCATTCAGGAAGCGCACAATACTGTCCGCGATTTGAAGCACAGCCTTCAGGCAGCTACGGCCTAGGCAGGCATCTTCGCGTTTGTTCAAAGGGCCCGCTGTCGCTTGAGCCTCAGCGGGCTCTTCTCATTTCAGAAATGGTTCCGAGTGCGAAAGATCGCCCGTTCGTGACCGTTGGTCAAATATCGAGACCAACCGACCGCATCAGTTCAAGCGCGTTGCTATGGGTTACGATCCCGGGACGGAGACGATAATCGAAGATCATCTCACCGCGCACGATTTGGTCATCGAAATGCGCGTTGGCTGCCCTGTTATTCACATCCTCTTCGATTTGCGCAAGTGCCAGATCATGAGTCGTGATAACACCGATCGCACCGAATTCGACCAATTTGCGAACGATCGCGGCAGCACCGATTTGCCGGTCGTGAGAATTTGTTCCACTAAGAAGCTCGTCCAAAAGAAACAGCGCGGCCTTAGAGTTTCTGGCGAGATCAACAACCTGCTTAATCCTGACAATCTCGGCGAAGAAGCGTGATCGATTATCAAGGACCGAGTCGGTGACGCGAATAGATGCGCCGAGATGAAGCCGCGAAATTCGGAGCGACCTCGCGCAAACCGGACTTCCCGCCCAGGCCAGCGCCGTATTCAGTCCGATCGCACGAAGGAACGTGCTCTTCCCGGACATGTTGGACCCGGAAACGATCAGCAACTTTACGTCTCGCCCGAGTGAAACGTCATTGCCAACCGACCTCGCCTCCGGTAAGAGCGGGTGTTTAAGATCTGTCGCCTCAAAAGTGGGGCCGGAGTCTGGAAGCAGTTCGGGAAAGCACCAAGACGGGCGTTCGAAGCTGAGTGCTGCAAGCGAAGAGAGAGCTTCGAACTCCGCGAGTGCGCGCAGCCATGCAGCCACGTGCGGACCCGACCGTCGACGCCAGCGTTCCACGCCCATTGCGATTTGTTCGCGCCAGAAAAGAAGCGGCCTGAGTGCTCGGACCAGCGCATGGTCGGCTGAATCGTGCCAATCGACCCAGCGCGCAAGCTGCGCGACGCGAACGGAAGCGGGAACCCCTTCTGACACAAATTCGGACTTCAGCCGAACCAGCAGAGGGGATTCGAATGTCTCGCGTTCGAGTCGCGCAAAGGCAAGCGAGAGAATCGGCAGTCCATGGCTCACGGTTTCCATGGCGTGCAAGACAGGTTGAACTCTTCGCCGCAACGAGTAGCCGATCAAAAGATCGAGGGTGATCACCAGGAGGAGCGGCAGCGGCGAGACTTGACCCGCGAAGAAGGCCACTAGCAGAGTGATACTGATGCAGGCGAGCAAGGCAAGCACGGAGCGAAGCAATGACGGGAATTGAACGACCCTCGCCTCGCCCCATCGCTCCAGAGCGTCTACGCTGACTTCCGCCTGGACGTCGGGACCTAACAACGCGAAGTGTTCGCGGAGATCAAGCCCGGCGCGCAGTTCCTTCACGGCCGTCTGCCGCTCGGACGCGTCGGAAGGAGTGGCAGGCGACAGTAGCCAATCGGCAAGCATGGTCTCTGCCGCGGCGGTGCGTGTCTCTGCGATGAGTTGAAACAGGCTGCCCTTACCGAAGAGATCGAGATCATCGGCATAGACGTGCGAGCTGTTCCGAAACCGATCCCCATCGCTGCCCATTCCTACCCACTTCTCGTCGAGGCGTGCGAGCCCGCGGGCATAGAAGCCGAGGGCGCGATCCGCCAAAGTGCGCCGGCGTATGACCCGCGAATGCCACACCACCAGGGAAACGAACAGAACAACAGGTACGGCAAGCCAAAACGCAGAGAGTAGCTGGCGGCCGAACACAAGATACGCAAGGATGGCTTCGGTCACGCCAAGCGCAAGCCTCACGTTTCCGATTCGAATGAACAGCCGCTCGGATACTTGCCTTCGGTTCGACCAGGTCTGTACTCTCGAGCGATAGTCGTCGATTGCTGCCATGCAGTCACAGAATAGCCGTACGGCGTCAATGGTCGACGATGCCCTCCGGTGATAATTGAGCATGCGCAATCGGTTTGCCGTTGGCCTTCTTTTTGCCGCTGTCGCGTTAGCCGCTACAGACTGGAACGAAGCGGGGAAGCAATGGTGGAGTCACATCGAATACCTGGCGAGCGATCAGCTAGGCGGTAGGGACGTCGGCTCTCCGGGCTTTGACAAGGCTGCCGCCTATGTCGCCGAACAATTTGAACGTGCGGGACTGCAGCCCGGTGGAGAAGGGAACTACTTCCAGCGTGTCCAGTTCACGAAGATCTCGCTCGAGCAGTCAAAATCGAGCATCGCAATCGTTCGAAGCGGGCGCGCAACGCCGGTCGCCATTCCTGGAGAAGCGCAGCTTGGGTACGGAGCCGATTCCGCACCCTCCCTGACCGCTCCAGTTGTCTTTGCCGGCTACGGTCTGCGCATCCCGGAAGCCCAGTTCGACGACTTACAGGGGCTCGACGTCAAAGGCGCAATCGTCGCGTTTTTGACCGGCGGACCCGACAGTATTAGCGGCAATTTGCGTTCTCATTACTCTTCGTCCAAAGAACGATGGAATGCGCTGCATCAGGCGGGTGCCATTGGGATGATCTCGATTCCAAATCCGAAGGACATGGAAATACCCTGGGCAAGGCAAGGCGCCGCTTGGGGAAGGCCACGAGTCACGTTCGCCGACGAATCACTCGTGCCGACACACGGCATGAAGTTCAGTGCGAGCTGGGATCCGGCGAAAGCGGATGATCTGCTAGCGGGCTCCGGTCATAGCTTCGCCGAAATTCTCAGCGCGGCGCAAGGGCAAAAGCCGTTGCCGCACTTCAAGCTCAATTGCCAGATCAAAGCCGCCACTCACGTCGCTACTGAACCGATCGAATCCAAGAACGTTGTGGGCATCCGGCCCGGCAATGATCCCAAGCTGAAGGACCAATACGTTGTCATCTCTGCTCACCTGGACCACATCGGAACGGGGAAGCCAGTCAACGGAGATGGAATTTATAACGGCGCGATGGACGATGCGTCGGGCGTTGCTTCGGTAATTGAGATCGCAAAGCGCTTGGGAAGAAGCCGAGAGGCGATTGGGCGTTCCATCCTGTTTGTGACGGTTACCGGCGAGGAGAAGGGCGAGTTGGGTTCGGAATACATCGCCGGCCATCCAACGGTAAAAGGCAAAGTAGTTGCTGACCTGAATATGGACATGTTCCTGCCTCTGTTTCCTCTGAAGTGGCTGGAGGTGCAAGGTCTGGACGAATCGACGCTCGGAGATGACGTTCGCGCCGTGGCACAAGCAGCCGGAGTAAAGGTTCAGGCGGACAAGGAGCCCAACCGGAACCGATTCATTCGCAGCGACCAATACAGCTTCGTAAAGGAGGGAGTTCCGGCAGTGGCGTTTAAGTTCGGATATCTGCCGGGAAATCCAGAAGAAAAGATATTCAAAGACTGGTACACGAACCGGTATCACGGCGTCGCAGACGATCTGAGTCAGCCGGTTGATCGTGCCGCCGCTGCCCAATTCAATGCCATCCTTCTTAATCTTGCGGTGCGAGTAGCAGACGAGCCCCAACCTCCGGCGTGGAAGGACAACAGCTTCTTCCGTCGTTTCGCAAAAGCTAAGTCGACGAGCTGATGAAGCGGTCGGGCTTTGCAGATCTGCCTTTGCATGGCGGCCGCGTGCCTGCATGGCTGGCGCAACGCATGGAGCAGCTTGGGACTGCCATCACGGAAAGTATTGTCTACCATTACGGCACATCGGAGTTCCTGTCCCGCCTGAGCGATCCATTCTGGTTCCAGGCGCTCGGGGCGGTGATGGGTATGGACTGGCATTCTTCGGGTATTACAACCTCTGTACTCGGTGCGTTGAAGCGCGGTGTGAACGCACGCTCGCATGAACTTGGCCTTCGATTTTGCGGCGGGCGCGGTAAGCAGTCGCGTAAGACTCCGTTCGAACTGATGCAAGCGGCCGAGGCTAGCAATCTGAACGGCAACGAATTGGTAAGAACGAGCCGTCTCGCGGCCAAGATCGATAACAACGCGATCGCGGACGGATTTCAGATCTACCTTCACGGATTTGTTGTCTCAGCAAGCGGTGAGTGGGCCATTGTTCAGCAAGGTTTGAACGGAGGGACAGGGCTTGCCAGGCGCTATCACTGGCATTCGGCCAACGTTGCCGACTTCACTCGCGAGCCACATACGGCGATCGTTGGCCGAAACGAAGGCGTTATCTTGAACCTGGTCGACCGGCGAGCCGAAAACGCCCAGAAGGCCATTCTGGACATTGCGACCGGCAACCCGGAACGGACAGTCGCGGAAATCAGAAGTCTGACGATGCCGGGACACCATGATGTTCAGATACGCGATGTGGATCTGAAGAGACTGGGAGCGGTGCTCGCAGTCAGTTACGAGAAGCAGCTTCGGGATTTTGCATCTGTCTTGTTGGTGGAGAACCTGGGACCGAGGACTTTGCAGACGCTGGCGCTCGTTGCTGAAGTAGTGCACGGAGCGCCTAGCCGCTTCTCAGACCCGGCCCGCTTCTCTTTTGCCTTGGGCGGTAAGGACGGCCACCCGTTTCCCGTTCCATTGAAGACCTACGACGAGTCGCTGAGCGTCCTTCGGAGGTCGCTAGACGCTGCCAAGCTGGGACGGTCGGAAAAGATCGACGGGTTTAAGCGTTTAGATGCGCTAGTCCGCCGCGTAGAGAAGAGTGCCGCAGCTCCCGAGGCGCGATTTGAGGAAGTGCTTAACCATGAGCGAACGATTTCTCCGTCCCTCGGTGGAAGAACTGTGATGGATGATCGGCGTCGAAGCAAGCCTTCACCCCCAAAGCAGCTTGGACTGTTCTAGTACTCGCTCGTCGGGATTACAATGTTTCCAACTGCCGAACCCCAACTGCCAATCAAGGTGTCGTACCGAACCGGGACAGCGTTCGCGTCAGGAACTAAGGTTGCTTTAGCCTGTGCCGTTCTCGAGATTTTCATCGATCACTCAGAGCTTCGAGAACCACGCGCTCCCGGATGTAGCCCGGGCAGTTACTGAGGAACTCACATCTCAAAAACTGGGGGCCACGCTGCGTCCGGGCTCGCGCATTGCGATCGGCGTGGGAAGCCGCGGGATCTCCAACATCGCCGATATTGTTCGCGCCACCGTTGGGTATTTCCGCGGATTGGGTATCCACCCCTTCATCGTGCCCGCCATGGGAAGCCATGGGGGCGGGACGGTCGACGGACAGATTGCCGTTCTTGCGCACTACGGCGTCACCGAATCTTCGGTCGGGTGCCCCGTCGTAAGCTCGCTCGATGTGATTCCTTTTGGGACCACGGCAGAAGGCTTTGATACGTGGGTTGACGCTACCGCCGCGAGTAGCGACGGAATCTTCCTCATCAATCGCATCAAGTGGCATGCCAGTTTCGAGGGCCCCGTCGAAAGCGGCCTGATGAAGATGTGCGCCATCGGACTGGGCAAAGTCCGCGGCGCCGGTGCTTATCACACGTATGCGACCCGTTCCGGGTTGGGTGCCATTGTTCAATCTGTCGGCCGTCACGTGCTTGCTTCGGGCAAAGTCTTCGGCGGCTTGGGGATTGTTGAAGATGCCAATCATGCTACGGCAAAGGTCTCGGCGCTCTGGGCGAACGAGATCGAAGAGCGGGAACAGGAATTGCTGCGACTGGCCCGTTCCTGGATGCCGCGAATCCCGTTCGACGAACTCGACATCCTAGTGATTGACGAAATCGGTAAGGAGATCAGCGGTACCGGGATGGACAGCAAGGTGGTTAACCGCCACCCGCACGGGAATGTCAATCCCTGGTCTTGGGCCCCGAAGATTCGCCGCATCTATCTACGGGACGTGAGTGAAGCGACGGCCGGGAATGCGAACGGAATCGGAATGGCCGACGTCATCTCACAAAGGCTTTACGACAAAATTGACTGGCACGCCACCAATCTCAACGGCATTACCGCTTCCAACCTGAATGTCGTTAAGACCCCCATGCGCCGCCCTGACGACCGCTCCGCGCTGGAGCTTCTGGCGGGCTCTGTCGGGCGGATGCGCACCGAAGACGTTACCGTCGCGCGCGTCCGCAACACGCTTGAGCTCAGCCGGATGTGGGTCACCCAAAACCTGCTTGAGGGCCAGAACTTAGCCTCGGGCGAACCATTCGAGCTCACCTTTGACGCTGCCGGCAATCTACCCGATTTCGAGAGAAATCGTTAAGTAGATTAAAATGAAGATTCTCGGAGGATCTTCAGGTATATGCCCGCTTTGCCGCGCCGGAAATCGGTGGCTGTCAACATCGGGGGAGTTTATGTAGGCGGCTCCCACCCGATTGTCGTGCAGTCCATGACTAACACCGACACGGCAGACACGTCAGCAACGGTCAATCAGATTATGGAACTGGCACGCGCCGGTTCTGAGCTTGTTCGCGTGACCGTGAATACGGAAGAAGCGGCGCAAGCCGTTCCGAAGATTGTCCAGACACTTCGCAGTTTTGGCGTGAACGTTCCCATTATTGGCGACTTTCATTACAACGGCCACATCCTGTTGAAGAAGTATCCGGATTGCGCGCGGGCTCTGTCCAAATACCGCATCAATCCGGGCAATGTGGACATCGGCAAAAAGCGCGACGATAATTTCCGGACCATGATCGAAGCGGCAGTGGAATATGACCGTCCGGTCCGAATCGGTGTGAACTGGGGCTCGCTTGATGCATCACTGTTGACCAGGATGATGGACGAAAACTCGCGCTCGGCGGAACCGCTGGACGCGATGGACGTAACCAAGCGAGCCATCGTCGAGAGTGCGATCCGAAGTGCGGAGAATGCCGAGCGTTTCGGGTTAGCGCACGACAAAATTGTCCTTAGCGCCAAGGTGAGTAATGTACAGGATCTGATCGACTGCTATCAGATGCTGGCTGCCCGGTGCGATTACCCGCTGCACGTTGGTTTGACGGAAGCCGGGCTGGGTTCAAAGGGAATCGTCGCAACCACCGCGGCTCTCTCCGTTCTCCTGCAGCAGGGTATTGGCGACACCATCCGCGCTTCCTTGACGCCGCTTCCGAATGGCGACCGATCGGAAGAGGTGATTGTGTGCCAGCAGGTGCTGCAATCACTCAATCTGCGCAGCTTCACACCGCAGGTGGCAGCATGTCCCGGTTGTGGCCGCACGACCAGCACGTTCTTCCAGGACATGGCCGACCAGATTCAGACTTACCTTCGAGAGCAGATGCCCTTGTGGCGCGAGCGTTACGTCGGCGTCGAAGAGATGAAGGTTGCCGTGATGGGCTGCATTGTAAACGGCCCCGGAGAATCGAAACACGCCAACATCGGCATCTCGCTTCCCGGCACGTTCGAGACGCCCGTCGCGCCCGTTTACGTCGACGGTAAACTCTCGACTACCCTGCGCGGCGACAGCATCGTTGCGGAATTCCGCGAAATCCTCGATAACTACGTCGCTCAGCGGTACGGTGTTCCGGAACCCGTGTTGTCCTAAGCGCGACGGTCGTCGTTACTTTTGAAGAAGCCGCTGTATCTCGTCCAGTTCTTTTCCGGCGTCGGCCCACTTGCCCTGCGAACTCAGCTCGCGATACCTTCCCAGGTGATCCCGTACACTCTGTAGCTTTCTGATGGCTTCATCGGAGACCGCCGGCGCCGGAGACGTGCTGGTAGTCGCCGTCGTATTCGCTTGGCTCGCTGCACTGACCGGCTGCACTTCTCGTGTTGCCGTGGGCACTTGCGTTCCGCCCACGGCTTGAATCAACTGGGTAAGGGCAAGCTCATAGGTGTCCGCGTATGCCAGCTGGTTGCCCATCGCGAGCGCGACCTTTTTCAGTTCCGGCATGCTCGCCTGCGTGGATTGTATATAGATGGGCTCGACATACAAGAACGTGTTCTCAATGGGAAGAACGAGCGTTTGTCCGCGCAACACTTGTGACCCGTGCTGGCTCCAAAGCGTCAGATCGCGTGAAATGTTCTGGTCCTGATTGATGCGCGCGTCGATCTGCATCGGGCCGAAGATGATGTTCTGCTTCGAGAGTTGCTCAAAAACAACTTCCCCCAGGTGTTCACCGTCACACCGGGCTGCCATGAAGCCGATCAGGTTGTTCTTGTTTGCTGGCGTAAATGGAGTGATGAGTAGAAACTCCGCGCTGGACTCGCCGGGCAAAGTTGCCACGACGTAGGTTGGCTGAACCGGGCCGGCGCCTGTGCTTTCACCCCCCTGACGAGTCTCCGTGCGAGCCAGATCCCAAAGATCCGAGCGGTTGTAAAAGCTCTCCGCGTCCTGCATGTGGAAGGTACGATAAATCTCGGCTTGCGCACGAAACAACGTTTCCGGATATCGCGCATGTGCTCGGATGTCGGCCGGCATTGCCGAGACCGGCTTGAACAACTTCGGAAAAAGCTTCGAGTACGCTTGCACCAGTACGTCGCTTGGATCGAAGACGTAGAGGTTTGTCGCGCCCGTATAAGCATTCACAGTCGCCTTAACCGAGTTTCGGATGTAATTCGCGGACCTGTCTTCAGTAACGTTCAGTTCGCGCGAGTATGGATGGGCATCGGATGTCATATATCCGTCAACCATCCAAATGAGCTCGCCGGATTTCGACAGAACCAGATACGGATCTCCATCCCAGGTGACAAAGCCCGCCAGGGTCGATAAGCGATCAGCGATGGCCCGGTGGATCATCATGCGGCTGTTTGCCGAAAGATAGCTGGTCAGCAGAATATTGGCGTCCCCGTAGTTGAGCGCCGCAGCAAGACGGACGAGGGGCGTTACCGGGAACCCACCCGAGCCGCCATACCTGGTGCTCACCGCCTGTTGAGAACCCGTTGGATAGTTAAATTCCTGCTGTTTCGTATCCACAAACACCGGCTCATGAGCTACTTCGCCGAAATAGATTTCGGGTTTCGTGAATTTAAGGCTCTTCGTGTTAACGACCGGCGGCGCGTCTTGCACAAAAAGCACGGGAAGGCCGTCCGGGGTGATGCGATTTGCCTCCGCCATGACAATGCCGTAGCCATGTGTATAGATCAGGTGCGGATTGATCCAGCGGCTCCGGGCCTCTCCCAACTGCCGGATTTCCAGTTCGCGCGGTGAGACTAATATCTGGCGAGTTTGTCCGTCAATCGTGTAGCGATCGACGTCCGTGTCGAGATAAACGTATGGACGCAGCGGTTGGATCTGCGAAACGGTATCGTGGAACGCTCGCCAATCCCACAGGCGGACGTTGTCTAGCGTTGACTTGTGTTTTCCGTAGTCAACAGGGACCTCGGATTTCGCGTCCAGCCTGGCTTCCTTCACGCGCCGGTTCAAACCGTACGCAGAACGTGTCGCCTGAATATGATCCTGAATGTAGGGGCGCTCGAGCGCCAGCTCATTAGGACGCACATAGAGCGCGGTTACGAGCGACGGCAGCACGTAGCGAACGGGCAAGAGCAAAAGCAGAACAAGCGCCCACTTCGCTCGCCGGGCAAGCACCAGGGCTGCTCCCGCCGCCGCGCCCAATATTAATAGCCACTGGAGCGGCAAAGCAACGTGGTCGGCAACCCAGTCGACCCCCACCAGATAGGGACCGTGATCGTCAAGCAGCATGCCGTAGCGGTCGAGATAATAATGAGCCGCCAAGCCGAGCAAAAAGACCGCCGTGACGAGGCGGACAAATTGGGAATGGAACAGATCGCCGATTGAAAAACGTTCGAATTCGAACGTGGACGGAGATCCCACCGTCGGCAGCCGCTTACTCAAATTTTCCGCATTCGAAGCCAGTCCATAGATAATGAGCGAAAACACCGCGCCCACAAGAACGATCCGCAGCAGCGTTTCATAGAACGGCAAGCTGAAAAAGTAGAAGGGCAACGAATGCTGAAAAATAGGATCGACAAACTGGCCGGCCGACGGCGGCAATCGCAGTCCGCCGAAATAGCGAACCACGGCCCAACTATTCACCGTCATGTTGGCCAGGAGAAACGCGAGAACCACAATGGCCAGCAATGCGATTTTCGACAGCAACGAGCGCGACAAGAACCCGAATAGACGACGATCCGCGACAGGCCGAATCCCGACCTTGAAGGCTGTCCAGAACGCTCCCGCAAATAGTAGAAAGGCAATGATCAGAGGACCAGTACCGTACAGGTATAGGTCGAGCCAAGTGTCTGTCTGGCCTACTTCGGACCACCAGCAGTAGTCAATGAGTGTGGACGCGAGATAACGGGAAGCGAGCAGTAGAACGAAGAGCAGCCCGAAGACGTACAGCAAGCGACGACTACGAGGTCCTTCGGATTCCGCGATGCGACGTTCGCTGTAGTAAGGGTCTGCCATGTGACCCTTGCGAGTATAACGCCCGTCAGGCGAGTTGGGCCTGATCCTGGATCAGAAGATCGAGCAGACCGCTTGCGACCTGGTTCAGAGATTTCCGACGGCGGTGGATAATTCGGACTGGCCGGAAAAGCTCCGGCGGGTCCAGATGGAGGGCCACCAGGCGATTCGCAGCGATATCTTCCCGCATCACACGTTTGGGCATAATGCTGATCCCGGCGCCATGTGCAACGGCCTGTTTGATCATCACCAGATTGTCAAAGCGCAGGTTAATGTCGACAGTCACCCGGTGGTCCCGGAAATATCGTTCGATTTGGTTCTGGATGGGAAGATCATCGTCAAAGCCTACGAAAGTGGCGCCCGAGAGGTCTTTCGCCGATACGGTTCGGAGCCTGGCAAGCGAATGGTTGGGAGCGGCTGCAACCACCATTTCTTCGTCCCGCCATGGGAGGGCAACTACTTCCCGCGAAGACTCGGCGTAGCTGACGATCCCGAGGTCCGCGTTGTCGTTCTCGACGGCAGCCCAGACACGCTCGGGCCGGAGGTAGGAAACGTCGAGATGCGCCTGGGGAAAGGCGTGAGCGAATTTAGCCTCGATCTCAGACATTTCGGAAAGCGCAATGGAGTAAATCGCGGCGAGCCGAACTCTCCCATCGGTTTCCATTTTCAGCTTCTTCAGACTGGTCTCAAACTCGTCCTGCCTCCGGAGAACGTCCCGGCAGTAATCGAGGTACAGTTTTCCCGCGGGGGTGACGGTCAGAGGTCTAGTACTTCGATCGAAGATTTGGACGCTGATTTCGCGCTCGATTTCACGAACGGCCTGGCTGACGGCAGACTGGCTCATCGCGCTTAGGCGAGCCGCCTTACTAATGCTTTGACAATGCGCCACGTCCCGGATCAAACGCAGACTCGCTAGGGTCACTCAAACGCACTCTACCATAAGTAACTTCGATACTGGCAACTCGCAACTTCGATGACGCGGATAGTAGAAATTGCGCTATACTCCTGGTATCCCTTCCTCGTCCGAAGAGCCTGGTTGTAGTGTCTCCGGTCGATACCATGTCAAATTTCCCAGCTGCTCAAGGCCTCTATCATCCTTCCCAAGAACACGATGCGTGTGGTTTGGGTTTTATCGTCAACATCGCCGGGAAGCCGTCGCACGATATTGTTCTGAAGGGTTTACAGATCCTCACGACCCTCGAACACCGCGGCGCCTGCGGGTGTGACGAGGAAACTGGCGACGGCGCGGGGATCCTTATTCAGATCCCGCATCGGTTTTTCCTCAAAGAGGTACAGAGGTTCGGCTTTGAATTGCCTGCCGAGGCGGGGGATTATGGCGTCGCGATGTGCTTTCTCCCGGTCGAGCGGCAATCCCGCCTGGCGTGCGAGGGGGTGCTCGAGCGCATCACGCGCGACGAAGGCTTGTACGTCCTTGGCTGGCGCGATACGCCGGTGGAAGTGGATGCAATCGGCAGAGTAGCTCGGGCTTCCCAGCCCTACATCGAGCAATTCTTTGTACGGCGTCCCGAGGATATGACTGCGGACGTGTTCGAACGTAAACTCTACGTTGTTCGCAAGCGAGCCGAGGCAGAAATCAGGGATTCTGATCTGCGCGAGCGCGACATGTTCTATATCCCGTCGTTCTCGTCAAGGACGATCATCTACAAGGGATTGCTGCTCGCAAATCAGATCGGCGAGTTCTATAGCGAACTGCTCGATCCCGATACGACCAGCGCCTTGTGCCTGGTCCATCAGAGATTTTCTACTAATACATTCCCAACCTGGCAGCTGGCACACCCGTTTCGGTACATGTGCCATAACGGCGAAATCAACACCGTGCGCGGGAATGTTAACTGGATGAACGCGCGGCAGCCGGTGGTTTCTTCCCCCAAGTTCGACGACATCTCAAAGCTGTTTCCGTTGATGCAGCCGGGCGTCAGCGACTCTGCCGCGCTCGATAACGCCGTTGAACTGCTAACGATGTCTGGGCGCTCGCTTCCGCATGTGATGGCGATGCTCATCCCGGAGGCTTGGGATGCCGATACGACGATGTCGCCCGAAAAACGGGCCTTCTACGAATATCACGCCTCGCTGACAGAGCCGTGGGACGGTCCGGCGGCCGTGGCTTTCACGGATGGACGGCTGATTGGCGCCACCCTGGACCGGAATGGCTTGCGTCCTGCCCGTTATCTCGAGACAAAAGACGGCCATCTGGTGATGGCTTCTGAAGCCGGAGTTCTGCCGTTCAAGCCGGAAGAGATTGCGCGGAAGGGAAGACTGCAGCCCGGCAAGATGCTGCTGGTCGATCTGGAGCACGGCCGCATCGTTCCCGATGAAGAGATTAAGGCGGGGTTGGCCTCGCGCCAGCCTTACGGGGAATGGCTCAAGAGAAACCAGATCACCTTGGAGTCTCTGCCGGAACCGACACGCGTACAAGGTTCCGATCACGAAACGGTTCTGATGCGGCAGCGGTGCTTCGGTTATACGGACGAGGATGTCCGCATGCTGATTACGCCGATGGCTTCGAACGGCGAAGAAGCCATCGGGTCCATGGGCATCGACACCCCGCTTGCCTGTCTTTCAGACAAACCGCAGCTGCTGTTCAACTATTTCAAGCAGCTCTTCGCGCAGGTAACAAACCCGCCCATCGATCCCATTCGTGAAGAGCTGGTAATGTCTCTGACCAGCTATATCGGAACCGAGCGCAACATGCTGGACGAAACGCCGGAGCATTGTCACACGTTGAAAATGCCCCAGCCGATCCTGACGAACCGCGAGCTCGAGAAGCTGCGGCGCGTCTCGCGAGGCGATCTCTTGGCCTCGACACTGTCAAGCACGTTCAAAGTGCACGAAGGCGAAGTGGGATTGCGGCGTGCGCTCGATGGCCTCTGCCGTCGCGCGTCGCTTCAGATCAAGGCTGGTTACAGCCTGCTGATCCTTTCGGATCGCGGCGTGGACGATGAGTATGCGCCGATCCCGTCATTACTCGCTTTGACAGCCGTGCACAACCATTTGGCACGCGAGGGCACCCGTACCGGGGTGGCTCTGATCATTGAGTCAGGCGAACCGCGCGAAGTCATGCATTATTCGCTGCTCATCGGTTACGGTGCGAGCGCGGTTAATCCTTACCTGGCCATCGAAACCATCGAAGAGCTTGCCACGAGCGGATGCTTAAAGCCCGGTGTAACGGCTGAAACGGCCGTCAAGAACTACGTCAAAGCCGTCAACAAGGGCTTGCTGAAAGTCTTTTCGAAGATGGGTATCTCGACGTTGCAGAGCTACCGCGGCGCCCAGGTCTTCGAAGCCGTCGGCCTGAATCAGGCTCTCGTCGACCAGTACTTCACCGGAACGGCATCCCGCATCGAGGGTATCGGCCTCGATGTGATTGCGGACGAAGCCATCGCGAAGCATAGCTTTGCGTTCCGCCCGGTCTCCGAATCAGAGCCGGAGCTGGCAATCGGCGGCAACTATCAGTTCCGCGTTCACGGCGAACATCACTTACTGAATCCGCAGACTGTCAGCAAGCTGCAACATGCTGTCCAAGGCGGGCAATACGAAAGTTTCGAGGAGTATGCGCGGCTGATCGACGAGCAGAACAGTAAACTCTGCACGCTTCGCGGTCTGATGACATTTAAGACGACGCCGCGTCCGGTGCCTCTTGAGGAAGTAGAACCCGCGAGCGAGATCGTGAAGCGATTTGCAACGGGCGCTATGTCGTTCGGCTCTATTAGCGCCGAAGCGCACGAGACACTCGCGATTGCGATGAACCGGATCGGTGGCCGCTCGAACACGGGCGAGGGCGGTGAAGACGAAGCCCGCTTTATCCCGCTTCCGAACGGCGATTCGCGGCGAAGTGCCGTGAAACAGGTCGCGTCAGGCCGGTTCGGCGTAACAACCAATTACCTGGTCAATGCCGATGAACTGCAGATTAAAGTAGCGCAGGGAGCGAAGCCGGGTGAGGGTGGGCAGTTGCCCGGTCACAAGATCGACTCGACCATCGCACGAGTACGGCACTCCGTTCCCGGCGTCGGATTGATTTCGCCTCCGCCTCATCACGACATCTACTCCATCGAAGATCTGTCTCAGCTTATCTTCGACCTCAAGAATGTAAACCCGGACGCGCGCATCTCTGTAAAGCTTGTCGCGGAAGTCGGTGTTGGCACTGTCGCGGCGGGTGTGTCGAAAGCGC
>C688J35102_120989970_pt1 | contig 17119 bp, 14 predicted proteins | sample HopSoiMetagenom2_FD_35102 | JGI IMG/M metagenome (IMG submission 35102)
GCAAAAAGCTCGTGAAGAGCTTTTTCTGGAAACTGGAAACTGGCAGCTGGCAACTTATTTTCATCAATCGCCCTCCGCCATTGCGGGCACTCGCTCTTGCACCGGCTTGCGTAACGTCACGGCCGCCTTGTTCGGCACTAGCGTCACCAATGTTCCGAGCACGAAGATCCACACCCCGACCCACAACCACATCACTAAGGGGTTCAGGTGCACACGCAAAATGGGTTTATCCGATCCATCGTTACGTCCGGCATACACCAGGTAAAGATCGGCACTCGGCATCGAATGGTTCGCGACCATGGTGCTCGCCTGCTGGCTGGCCTTGTAGAAGCGCCGCTCGGGATACATCGTGGTCACGAACTTGCCATTCCTGAATACGTCCACGATGGCGGATTCCGTCTCGTAGTTCGCGTTGTCGTCTTGCGAGTAGGAGCGGCACACCAGCGTGTATCCGCCAATGGACATCGAATCGCCGTTGCCAAGCTCTTGCTCTTTGTCTTGATTGAACGCTGCGCCCGCCAATCCGATGGCGATCACCACCATCGCGAAGTGGACGATGTACCCGCCGTAGCGGCGCGTGTTTCGCCGCGTCAGGTGGACCATTCCGGCAAACATTCCTTCGCCGGTGTGCGAGCTGATCACGCGCGCACCGCGCCAAAATTCCGACCCAATGGTCGCAGTCACGAGCACCCCAAGCACCATGGCGACGAATGAATACGCCTCAGATACTTCTTTCCACGGTCGCATGCCGAATCCGATCAGGACGCCGCCAGCACCAATGGCAATGATCGAGGGCACGGCAAAATTCCGCTTCAAACTTTCCAGCGAACTTTTGCGCCACGAAAGCAATGGTCCCAACGCGGTCAGAAGCAAGAGCGCCAGGAATATCGGAATGGTCACGCGATTGAAGAACGGTGGACCGACAGTAACTTTGGTACCAGCGATCCATTCCGAGAGCAGCGGGAACAGCGTTCCCCATAAAATCGTGAAGCACCCCGCGAGCAGCAAGAGATTGTTGAACAAGAAGCTGGACTCGCGCGAGACAACTGCTTCCAGCCGGTTTTCGCTTTTCAGGTGCTCGCGGTTCTTAACAAAGAAAAATACGCAGACCACGAACACCAGCGCGAGGAACGCAGAGAACCACGTTCCGATCGACGACTGCGCGAACGCGTGCACCGAAGCGACGGCGCCGCTGCGCGTCAGCAGAGTCCCCAAAATGCAAAGCATAAAGGTGATGAAGATCAGCCAGACGTTCCAAACCTTTAGCATGCCGCGCTTTTCCTGCATCATCACCGAGTGCAGGAAAGCCGTCCCAGTGAGCCACGGCATGAAGGACGCGTCTTCCACCGGGTCCCATCCCCAGTAGCCGCCCCATCCCAACACTGAATACGCCCAATGCGAGCCGAGCGCGATGCCGCAACCGAGGAAGAGCCATGTCACCATCGTCCAGCGGCGGGTGATATGGATCCACTTCTCGCCGGGATACTTCATGATCAGTGCCCCGAGCGCGAATGCGAAAGGAACGCTGAATCCCACGTAGCCCAGGTACAGCATCGGCGGATGGATCACCATCTCCGCATATTGCAGCAGCGGATTGAGCCCGTTTCCGTCTGCCGCGACGGGACCACTCATCAGCGCGAACGGATGCGCCGCAAAATTGAGCAGCAGTAAGAAGAAGACTTGGATAGCCGCGAGGATTACCGACGCATGCGCGACCAGTCGCGTGTCAACCTTGTGGCGCACGCGCAGCACTAATCCGTAAGCCGCCAGCAGCCACGCCCAGAAAAGCAGCGAGCCTTCCTGCCCGGACCATAACGCGGCGAATTTGTACGGCCCCGGCAATGCCTTGTTGCTGTGATGAAGGATGTAAGCGACGGAAAAATCGTCGGTGAATGCCGCGTAGAGCAGTGCGATCGCGGCTGCAGTTACCGCTGCAAAGATGGCGATGCCGGCCCGTCGGGAAGTTTCCCGCAACTTCAGTGCCGCCCATGCGCGGTTCGGATCGCCCCGGCGCAGCAGTACGACTCCCGCAGTGCCTGCGACCATGGAATACAGGGCCAGTGCTAGAGCGACCACGAGAGTGAAGCTACCGAATACGGGCATTTTGGATGGGGTGCTCGGTAACAGTTTTTCAGATAACTGCTAGGGGCGCAAATCGGGAAATCAGGTTGCGAATGACCGAGTCTATTCCGATTCGGGAATGAGAGACTCACATTCTTTGACCTCGCCACTATTCCCTCAGCAATCCGTGTTCTGATGAGGCCATTCTCGTCGGCCCTTCTCCCCGCAGCGGTTTGTTCTTAGGAGCGCTCTATGTCAGAGGAGAAAAAAGTCTTCACCATCGTGATCGTAGACGATGAAGAAAGCATTCGTACGTTGGTGCAGGCTACGCTCGAAGGGCCCGATTGCCACGTCCTGCTGGCCGCCAACGGGCATGAGGCTCTTCAGGTTGCGCGCAAGGAGCAGCCCCACGCGATCGTTCTCGACTGGATGATGCCCATCATGAGCGGCCTGGAATTTCTGCGGCGGCTGTCGGCGGATCCGCTGGTCAGTCACATCCCCGTCGTGATGCTGACTGCCATGGGTCTAGAAAAAGATCGGGACGCTGCCATGCAGGCCGGCGCGAAAGCATTTCTGATGAAGCCGTTCAGCCCATTGCAACTGGTTGGCATCGTGCGCGAGGCCGTGGCCAACGCCGCTTGCGAGTGCAGTGGTAGCGGAGAAGCGCGGAGTGACGCGAGTGTCTAGTCCGGGCAGCGACACGCTTGCGGCCAGTCAGGCGCAACTCAACCTTTACGCTCAAGACCTTCGCAAGCTCCTCGATTCCGAGCGCGAACGCAGCGAGCAGCTCACGTCGGCGCATCGGCAACTCCTGCTTTATGCGACCGAACTCAAGCAGACACTCGAGCGCGAGCAGGAGAAATCGCGCCAACTGGCGCAGGTTCATCTTGATACTGCGAAGCGCCTGAACCAGGCGGTTCGCTACAAAGACAACGAGACTGCAAACCACAACGTCCGACTCAGCCACTACAGCGCAGTGCTGGCGGAACACCTCGGCTGGAACGCCACTGACGCGCACCTTATCTTCGACGCCGCTCCCTTACATGACCTCGGGAAAGTCGGCGTTCCGGACGCTGTCCTGCAAAAACCCGGAGCGCTCGACGACAACGAGTGGAAACTCATCAAGTTGCATCCGTCGATCGGCGCGAATCTACTGCACCATCCATCGTCGCACCTGCTTCGCATGGCGCGCGAGATCGCATTGGGGCATCACGAGAACTGGGATGGAAGTGGTTATCCGCTGGGCCTTCGGGGAGACCAGATCCCCCGCTCAGCGCATTTGGTCCATCTCGTGGACATCTACGACGCGCTTCGCAGCACCCGCCCTTATAAGAATGGATTCACCCACAGAGAAGCCGCGGAGATCATCATTCGCGGGGATGGCCGTACCTTGCCGCAACATTTCGAGCCGACTCTAGTGAAAGCCTTTCAGAAGATTCACGCCGAATTCGAAGCGATCTTCGAGACTTATGGCAATTAGCCTGACAAGCCGCTGGCACAATCTGCCCATTCTCTACAAGTGCGCTCTAGTCCTCGCCTTGCCTGTAGGCTGCCTGCTCTTCGAGATTGCGTGGCAGTCGCGGGTACTGAACTCTTTAGAAGACGCCCAGCGCTGGACTAACCACACGCAGGAGGTCGAGCTGACAGCTGCGAGGCTGGAATATCTTCTCTCACGCATCGAATCGAACGACCGCGGCTATGCTCTGACCGGCAGGAACGAATTCCTTGTACCCCTGGAACAAGAGCAGCAACAGGTCCCGGTCCTTGCGCAACGCCTTTGTCATTTGGTCGGAGATAATCCGATACAGTTGGCGCGCGCACGCGGCCTCTCGTCGCTGAGTCACGCTAAAGTTCAGGTGGCCCGCGACGTGGTTGCATTCTCCTCCGCGCATCCCTTCCTTCCTGGCTCTACAACCATCTCTCCCGAGTTCCGGATGCGCTTACTGGCGAGCAAGGAGCGGATGGACGAGTTCATGGAGCAGTCTTCCATCTTTGCGAAAGAGGAAGAGCGACTCTTGGCCGAGCGCATGCAGCGGCTTCAGGTAGAGCGGAAATTCTCTCAACAGCTTTTGGTCATCTCGCTTGCAGGTGGGCTCGCGATCGGCTTTCTGGCGCTCTTCCTGTTCAGCTCAACGGTTGCGCGCCGCCTATCGTTCCTGGAGGCGGAATCCCGCCGGATCGCTCGCGGCGAAACCATGTCGCAGCCTGCCGCGGGAACCGACGAGATCAGCGCTCTTGCGCGCGCGCTTTATTCCGCCAGTGCGAGGATTCACGAGCAGATGTCCGGCCTCGAGGTGCTGAACCGCGATTTAGAGTCGTTCAGTTATTCCGTCTCTCACGACCTGCGCTCGCCGCTGCGGCACATTCACGGTTTCTCCAAGATCCTCCGCTCGGACTTCTCCGCCGAACTTCCTGCCGAAGCGCAGCGCTATCTCTCGCGTATCGAGAGCGGAGCCGAGCGCATGGGCCGCCTCATAGATGACCTGCTGAATTTCTCCCGGATCGGCCGTCGCGAACTCGATCGCCAGGCGGTTCCTCTCTTCTCCATCGTGGAGGCAGTCGCGGAAGAGCTCAACGATGGGACTACGACGCGGAACATCGAATGGCGTATTCAGCCGCTGCCTACCGTGGAGAGTGATCCCGGATTGATGAAGCAGGTCTTTGCGAATCTTCTCGGCAATGCTGCCAAGTTCACGCGCACCCGTGAGCACCCGGTGATCGAGGTGGGCAGTCGTGTGATGCCCGAAGGCACGGCGATCTATGTCCGCGATAACGGGGTTGGCTTCGATATGAAGTTCGCCGACAAACTGTTCGGGGTCTTCCAGCGCCTGCACCGGATGGAGGATTTTGAAGGCACCGGTGTGGGGCTCGCTACCGTCGCCCGCATCGTCCATAAGCACGGGGGAACCGTGTGGGCCGAATCCGCTCCCGACCAGGGTGCCACGTTCTATTTCACCCTCGCAGAGCCTATCGCCCCACGCTCTGTTCTTCGGCCGAAACTTGAATTCCAATCGGAGGCGCTCCATGCCGCAGCACGATGAAGTTGAGATTCTTTTAGTGGAAGATAATGCTGATGACGTTGAACTTTGCTTGCACGCTCTTCGCAAAGAGAAGCTCAGCAATAAGATCCACGTCGCCCGCGATGGCCAGGAAGCTCTGGAGTTCCTGTTCGACCGCGCCAAACGTACTCCCGAGGCTCTACCCCGATTGGTCCTGCTGGATCTGAAACTTCCGAAGGTAGACGGCATACAGGTCCTTCGCGAAGTGAAGAAGAATCCGCTCACACGCTGTCTCCCGGTCGTGATTCTTACGTCATCGCGAGAAGAACGTGACTTGGTTGAGAGTTACCAGCTTGGGGTCAATAGCTATCTACAGAAACCTGTCGACTTTGATGAGTTCCGCTCCATGGTCAAGCAGATCGGGTTCTATTGGATGGTGGTCAATCAGGTCCCTCCCAACGGCCGCAGCACGGAAGCGAGGATGGCTTGACCGCGACGCCGCGTGCCGCCGCTGAGCCAACGAATCCGGGACGGGTTCTTCTAATAGAACACGAAGAAGCGGATGCGGAACTCACACGCCGCGCGCTACGCGAAAGCTGGCCTGCGATTCAAGTCGACGTTGTCTCTACGCCCGATGAGATTGAAAAACTCTCGCTTCATTCTTATGACGTGTTGCTTTCCGATTACCGGCTGCCCGGATGGAACGGCCTCGAGGCATTTCGCTCTCTCAAAGCGCGCGGTTTGCAAGCGCCTTTCATTCTTCTTACTGGAACTCTTGGCGAAGAGCGGGCGGTAGATTGCTTCAAGGAAGGCATCGCCGATTATGTCCTAAAGGACAAGCTGGTCAAACTTCCCGTGGCCGTGACCCGCGCGTTGCAAGAGTCTGCCACCCGCCGGGAGCGTGCGCGCGCGCTCGAAGAGCTGCGCTGGGCCCACGATCAACTGGAGAATCGCGTTGCCGAACGCACCGCTGAACTCTCGGCCGCAAACCGCGCTTTACGCAAAGAAGCGGCGGCACAAGCGCGTTTGGTCGCCATCTTACAGGCCACACAGGATTTCGTCGCCACCGCAAATTTGAAAGGTAAGCTTCTTTTCCTGAACAGCAGCGGGCGTGAGCTCATTGGCCTCGGACCCGATGAGGAGACCGGCGGATTGCACCTTCCCGACCTCTGCCGCGATTGGCAAGCCCAGCCGCCCGTGGTTGCCGACGCGGAGCCGCCTGATTCATGGAACGGTGAGAGTTATCTGCTTAGACGTGATGGATCCGAGGTGCCGGTCATCACCATGACCGTCCTGCATCGCGACTCGAACGGTCGACCCGAATTCATTTCGCTGGTAGCTCACGACATCACCCAGCGCAAAGAAGTCGAGCGCATGAAAGAGGAGCTTGTCGCAACCGTCAGCCACGAATTGCGGACGCCGCTTGCCTCACTGCGCGGATTTTCCGAACTCATGCTGAAACGCTCCTTCAGCGAAGAGAAGAGACGCGAGTTCCTCGGCATCATCCAGAAAGAGACCATCCGCCTCAGTGACCTCATTAATAATTTTCTAGATCTGCAGAAGATGGAATGGGGGCGGCAAACGTACGACATCACCACTCTCGACCTTGGCCGTGTGTTGCAGGAAGCGATTGCGGTCTTTCAAGTCGGCCACGAACGCCACCGCTTTTCAGTAGATGCTCGCGTTGGACTTCGTCCGATTCTGGCCGACGCAGGCGCGCTGCGGCAGGTGCTCTCGAATCTGCTCTCGAATGCGGTCAAGTATTCGCCCCAGGGTGGCGAAATCAAAGTCTCGGCCCGGGCCGAAGCGGGCGAGGCGGTGGTCTCCATCTCCGATCATGGGATCGGCATACCTGCGGAGGCCATGCCATTTCTCTTCTCCAAGTTTTTTCGTGTTAACAACGGTGCGCATCGTGAGATCGGCGGCACCGGGCTGGGCCTCTCGCTCGTGAAGCAGATCGTGCTCGCGCACCGTGGCCGGGTTTGGGCCGAAAGCTTGCCCGGACAGGGCAGCACATTCCACTTCACTTTGGCGCTTGCTCCCACCGTCAACGCCTCATTCGATCAGCGATGCGATCTGTTGATCATCGAAAGTGACAGCTCATACGCCGAGCTGCTGTGCACACATTTTGCGCATTGTGGGTTGAAAGTACGCAGCACAGGCTCAGGCCAGCAAGCGATGGAATGGATCCTGCGCAACCCGCCTCGCATGGTCCTGCTCGACGTTCACCTTACCGGCGCAATGGATGGCTGGGATCTGTTGGTCACGCTGCGCGGCAACCAACAACTTTGCGGGCTCCCCGTTCTCGTCATCAGCGGACACAGCTCTGCCGACCGCGGCCTCGCCTTGGGCGGTGCCGAATACATTTTGAAAACCGCGGCGCGAGAAGAGTTTCTTGCGGCGGTGCGGCGTCAGCTTCCCGACCTCAAAGAGAAACAGATCCTGATCGCAGACGATGAGCCGACCACGCGCGCGCGCCTCGCCTCCTTCCTCGACAGCACCGGCGCCTTTACTACCCAAGTGGGGAACGGACGCTTGGCGCTGGAGCGGATCACGATGCATCCGCCCGACCTGCTCTTGCTCGATCTGCTGATGCCCGAGGTAGATGGCTTCGAGGTCATCCGTAGGTTGCGGCGTACCCGGTCGGCAGTCAACCTGCCCATCCTGGTGGTCACCGCGAAAGACCTTGCATTGAATGAATTGGTCTATTTACGCCAAAGTCTCGCGTCGCTGGTGGGAAGGTCGGAGGCGGATCTGAACTATTTCTCGAAGGTGGTTGGCAGCACGCTCGGCGTGGACCTTACTTTGGCTGCGAACGATAAGCCGCGATCAGCGCCTCTTGGACAAAGCTGCTCAGTGTGACAAGTGCGATTCAGTGGGTTTGCGTGGCCTTCTCGAGCAGAGCTATCAGCTCCATCGGCGGCAGTGGTTTTTGGCGAAGCGTGACGTTCAGGCCATCGTAATCGGATTCCACATCCGGCATTCCGGTAACCACCAGCACCGGAATCCCCGTATCGACGTTTCTTAACTCACGAACGAAATCCGCGCCCGAGACCTTGGGCATCACATGGTCAGTGACGATCGCGTGAAAAGGTGGATTGGCCGCGCGCAATAGTGCCAGCGCGCTCGGTCCGGTGGTGGCGATTGATACTTGGAACCCCGCATCACGCAGCACGGCCTCGCGGATACTGAGCTGTATCGGGTTATCGTCGATGATCAGGACGTGCGCCGGCACGGCTTAAGCCGTCCGCTTCCGGTACTGCTCCATCACTTCTTCTTCCGCTTGCAGCCAATCTTGCGCCTCAAACCCGTCGGCGCGTCCACGCTGCTCATAAAGCTGGTATGCGCGGATGCGGATCATCTCATTCAAACGCTCGAATGAGTCCGGATCAGAAGCAGGTTGTGGTGGTCGCGGTGATTCGACTTCGGTCCTAGCGGGAGCGGCGGCGGTGGCGGCTCCTTTTCCGTTGTTGCGGACGAGTCGGGGTGTCTTCGATGTCTCGGATTTGCTGTTTTTTGCCATTTTGACCTCAGAAACGTATTTCGCAGGGCTGCGCGTTTCACTGCGAGTGAAAAAATAGACGAAGCGATTGCGGAAATAAAATCATACGCCATCTGCAAGTGGAAAAGCTGTGACTCTGGAAGTTTTTGTGGAAGCTGATTTGCAAATGGGATTAAGTAGAAGTTTTTTCTTGAGAGAGTTTTCTTCTCAATGAAAGTCGTGCGAGCTGGTCTGTGCCTGCGTGACCTCTATTGGCCGGAGCACGTCGGCTTTGACGGAGATCACATTGTCAAGATTTTGCAGTGTCCCCTCGATCAGCAGGAAAGGCTCCCGCACCAGCAGCAATCGGTTTTTTTCGAACAAGTCGGGAGTGATGATCGCATTCGCGATCCCCGTCTCGTCTTCCAAGCTCAAAAAAACAAATCCGTGCGCTGTGCCCGGCCGCTGCCGGCAGATTATGTTGCCGGCGATCTTCAAACGTTTTCCATTAGGCAGTCCCTTCAACTCCATCGCGCTATGCACGCCCATGCGCTGCATCTCCTTGCGGCGGTACGCCATCGGATGTGGTCCTACCGTCATTCCTGTCCCGCGATAGTCCGCAACCAGCCGCTCTTCGTCGCTCATGGGAACGAGAGGACAAGACTCCCCTGAATTGTCATCCCGAGCGGAGCGAGCTTGGGCGAGCGCAATCGAGGGATCTAGGTTTTGTTCATTGGCCAGCAACGGACCGACCGGCTGCCCAGCTGCTGCAACCTGCCACAGCGCCTCACGACGATGAAGCGCAAGCTGCGCCTGACTGTCTTTTCTACTTAACCCTCCGATCGCCGCCAGCGATTCCAATTCGTTCTTTCTCAACTCTGGCACGCGGCCCGCCAGCTCTTCGATCGAACTGAATGGCGCTCGCTCCCGCTCTCGTACTAAGGCTCGGCCGGCCTCTTCTCTTAATCCCTTCACGTAACGCAATCCGATCCTCATCGCATGTTCGGTTCTGCACCCTGCCTCCTGCTCCAACGTGCACTCCCATTGCGAGCGCAGCACATCAATCGGCAACACCTTCAGCCCATGCCGCTGCGCATCTTTAACGATGGTGGAGGAGTGATAAAACCCCATCGGCTGGTTGTTCAGCATGGCGGCGGTGAATGCAGCCAGGTAATGGACCTTCAGATACGCGCTCGCATATGCCAGCAACGCGAAGCTCGCTGCATGCGATTCGGGAAAGCCGTACAAAGCGAATGACAAAATCGATTGCACGATCTCGTCCTGCGCCTGCTCGCCGATGCCGTTCGTAGTCATACCGCGACGCAGTTTCGTCTCCACCTCGCGCATACGCTCTTGCAGGCGCCGGTTGCTGCCGAGCGCTCGCCGCAATTCTTCCGCCTCGCCGCCAGTGAAGTTAGCGACGATCATTGCCATCCGCAGCAGTTGCTCCTGGAAGAGCGGAACTCCCAACGTTCGCTCCAGTACCGGCTCCAGCGCCGGATGCGCGTACGTCACCTGCTCGCGTCCCTGCCTGCGCTTCAAATACGGGTTCACCATCTTGCCGACGATCGGCCCCGGCCGGATGATCGCCACCTGCACCACAACGTCGTAGAAGCGCACAGGATGCAGCCGCGGCAGGCAACTCATCTGCGCGCGGCTCTCTACCTGGAACATTCCGATGGTGTCTGCCTTTTGCAGCGTGGCATAAACTTCGGGATCATCGGGAGGAAGCTGCGCCAGATCAACTTCTTCGCCGTAATCTTCGCGGATGATGTTGAGCGAATCCTTCAGCACCGCCATCATCCCCAGCCCGAGCAGGTCCACTTTCACAATCCCCATGTCCGCGCAATCGTCTTTGTCCCACTGCACTACAACGCGACCCGGCATCGAAGCCGGCTCGAGCGGGACGACGGAATCGAGTTGTCCCTGGCATATCACCATGCCGCCCGAGTGCTGCCCCAAGTGCCGCGGCAGCTCCTGCACCGCCATACACAACTCGAAAAATTTTCTGATCCGCGGATGCCGCAGGTCACAACCTGCGTTGCGGAATTGCGACTCCATGGTGTCGTCGGGAGCTTTGTACTCCCACGAGCCCACCATGCTGCTCACGCGCTCGAGTGTTTCACCATCAAAGCCGAGCGCCTTGCCGACTTCTCGCGCTGCGGAACGCCCTCTATACGTGATCACGTTCGCGGTCATCGCCGCGCCGAGTTTTCCGTAATGCTGATACATGTATTGGATCGCCTTTTCGCGATCGTCGCCGCTCGGCAGATCGAGATCGATGTCCGGCCACTCGCCGCGTTCCTCGGAAAGGAATCGTTCGAACAGCAGGTCCATGCCGATCGGGTCCACTGCCGTGATGCCCAGCGAATAGCAGACGGCGCTATTCGCCGCCGAGCCGCGCCCCTGCACCAGGATGCCTTCTTCGCGGCAGAAGCGAACCATGTCCCACACGATCAGGAAATATCCTTCCAGGCCCAGCTTGGTGATCAATCCCAACTCGCGCTCGATCTGCCGCTGCGCCCGCTGCCATAGGTGGCGCTTCGCAGGTTCCAGATACCGCGATCGAGCGCCTTCTTCGGTCCGCTTGCGCAGGAACGAGGCCATCGTTTCGCCTTCGGGCACGGGATATTTTGGGAACTCGTAGCCCAAATCAGTCAGCGAGAACTGCAATCGGTCGGAAAGTTCTTTGGTGTTGGCGATCGCTTCCGGCAGATCGGCGAACAGTTTTGCCATGGCTTGTGGAGACTTCAGATATCGTTCGGAATTTTTCGCCAGCAACTTTCCTGCAAGGTCCAGCCGGGTGTGATTGCGGATGCAGGTGAAGACGTCGAGGATCTCGCGCTGCTCCGCTCGCGCATATCGCGGAGCATTGGTCGCGAGCAGCGGCAGGCCATAGCTGTGCGCCAATTCGATCACTGCCTGGTTGCGCGCTTCCTCCTGCCGGTCATAGTGCCGCTGTACCTCTATATATAGGTTGCGCTCGCCAAAGATTCCCAGCAGCCGCTCAAGGCAGCGTTTTCCTTCTTCCGCACCGCCCATCTCGAGCGCCGCGGCCAGCGGCCCATGCTCGTCTCCGGTCAGGCATACCAATCCCTCCGCATGTTCGCGCAACTCGTCTTTTGTGACCGCGCATCCACCCGGTTTTGCGTGTTTCGGCACGCGCAACTTCATCTTCGTGATCAAGCGGCAAAGATTTTGATATCCAGTGCGCGATTCCACGAGTAGAGGCAGGGAAGTCGTCATCCTGAGCGAGGCGCCTTTGTTCTCGCCGAGCGAAGGACCGAGGCGCGACGATTCGCGCAGGTGCGCGAAAGGCGCGCATCCAAATTTCTGCAGAGTCACTTCGCTGCCTACGATCCCACGCAATCCCAATCTGTTAATCGCCGTATGCAGCCGCGCCGTCCCATATACTCCGTTGCCGTCGAGCAGCGCCATCGCTGGCATTCCGAGTTCCGCGCACACTGCCGCCATCTCTTCCGGCAACGACGCGCCTTCGAGAAAGCTGAATGCCGAGCGCGCATGCAGCTCAACGTACTCAGTCATAGCGCGCCTCCACAAACCAGCTTTCGCTCGCGAGATTGCGGTACATGCGATAGAGCGCCAGCCCATTCTTCTGCTGCAGCGCCACATCCCACTCGTCGCGGCTCCACCCATCGTTGCTCCACCATTCACCGGAAGTGCGCCACGGCCCCGCGCACGCCGTAACCTCGCCACGAATATTCAGGAATGAGACCCGCACCGGCTCGCCGGCATGCGTCAGCACATTCGCGCGCAGCGGCGGACGGTAACGCCGCATGGCAAGTCGGTTGTTTCCGTCCCTCCTGCCTCCTACCTCCTGCTTGCTGCCTCCTGGCCAGAAGCGCCGCATTCGAAACGCGTCCGCCCGATGCGTGTCCAATATTTCCGCGACGCCAAGATTTTTTTCTCCGACCACTCCCGCCACGCGCGCCAGCACCAACTCCAGTTTTTCCGGCTCGGGGCTAACGGCCAGGAATAATCCGTTCTGCGATTGCCGCGGCCGCGCCGGCTCCATCTGCAGAAATATCTTTCGTATCGGCGCTTGCGGAGGATGCGCTTCCAAATCAAGCTGCAGCAGCTTCAAGAACACTTTCGCATCCAGCATGGGAACTGGTAGTCGTACATTGCGTAAAAAATCTGGGTACGGCGGCGCCGATTCCAATTCCATCCGCAAGCGCAATTCATTGGTCGCTAGCGATCGCGTCTGCAAGCGTGCGCACAGCGTTTCCAGCATGCGGTTCAGCACGAATGCGAGCGGCTCCAGCATCTCCAGCGGATGCTCCAGCTCCATCGCTTCCTCAAAATGCAGCGGAGGATCGGTTGGTACCAGCGGACGCGAACCTTCACCCCGCGCCAGATTCTGCAGGCGCAATCCTTCAACTCCCAGCCGCTCACTCAGCGGGATCGGCGGCAACGAAGCCAGCGCGCGCAGTGTACGGATGCCCCAACTGTCGAGCGTCTGCATGATTTCGGGCGCGGGAGCGAGCACATCCACCGATAAAGGGCCGAGTCGCAGTGCTTCCTCACCCGGCGGAATAACGGTGACCCCCTCGAAGCCGCGGGCGGCGTGCTGTGCAGTCTCAATATTTGAGGCGATTCCGACTCGCGCCTCTATCCCGATCTGCGAGATTTTGCTACCCAGATCACGCGCGATCTTCTGCGGCGTTCCAAAGATGCGGTCTAGTCCAGCGATATCCAGCAGCACGAGATCTGGGGCGGCATCCTCTACTCGCGGGGAAAACGAGTGTGCGCAATCCAGTAGCGCAGCATGGGCAGCGGCCTCCTGTTCGCCCGACCTCGCCCGCAAAACAACTTTCGGCGACTGTTCGGCTTGTGCTTTGGTAAGGCCGTTAACCACACCCGCAACTTGCGCGTTTGCATTTGCGATGATGACGCGTTCCAGTGGCGGTGCCCCTTCCAGCACCGCCACTGCACGCTCCCGCAGAAGCGGTTCAGCACGCACAATCGCTTCCAGCGGAAAATCCGGGATGAAGATGGCGGCAAACATTGCGTCTCATTTTGTATAAGCACGGGCGTCTCGCGCGGGCGTGGAACGGTTAAGCCCAGCGCACCACTGCCACGCTGATCCCCATCTCCCGCAGCAATCGCGCATGGGAAGGTTCTGCTGAATGCTGAATGTTGAATGCTGAACGCTGAACGCACGCCGCCAGTGCGGCACAGCTTTTCGCATAGGGTTCTTGCTCGAAGACCAGCAGGGCAGTGTTGGTGTTCTCGATCGCACGGCGAAACCGGAACCATGTCGCCAGCGGAATTTTTCGTGCGACGCTCGGCGCAACATCGTTCAGATCTACGATGACCATCCCAAATCCGCCGGCCTGCAGGAGCAGATCGGTAACCTTTAATACTTGTTCCAGGTTCGAGAATTTCGTTCCTGAGCAGCGCACCCACAGCAATCGAGTCAGGTCCACACCGGCCGCCACCGCCGATGCCGGATCGAACGCATTGCTCGCATCAATGAGAGCGCAGCATTCCTGCCGTGTTGCTGTAGCTTCCGCCAACACCGAGAGCATCACGCTGGTGCACCCGGAAGAGAGCGGGGCATTATCTATTTCTTTTTTGAGCGTGAAGCCGCTGCGTCCGACCGAGTTCACCACCGGACGCGGGCTGAATACATCCAGAGGCCGCGCGAAAAATTCCGTGACTGCGCCGCGCGGTAATCCTCCCGTGACTGAGTCGAGTTCCGCTATCCCACTCGAAACGCACTCTGAGGGTGCAGGAGCTTGGTATCGCAATGCGTTAGGGAAGCGGGTGGCGAGCCGCGCCTCGACGGTGGCACGTACGGCGGCGGAATCCATGAAGCACCTCGGGGGCCGTAGCGGGCGCGCCAGGCAAACGCGCCCTCTACAGAGACTGCGAACAACGCGGAAGGGATAGCTTTCGCTTTTTATTCGCTACAATCAGTAGGATTCTGCTACCGCTTCGGCAGGTTGTCAAGCTCTATCGTATGATTCCGAAATGAAGGCCCGCATCTTCTCATTCCTGCTACTCGCCTGCTCAGTGTCACTGGCGCAATCGCATCCCATTGACCCCGCTCTCTCAAAAATCACCATTCATGTGGATAAGACCGGAGTCTTCTCTTTTGCTGGGGACAAGCACGAGATCGCCGCGCCAATCGCCTCCGGAGCTGTCGACGAGAAGGCTGGGACGGTCGAGTTCACCATTCAGTCCAGCACGCTTAAGGTGCTCGATCCGCAACTCGACGAAAACAAGCGCGCCGAGGTGCAGAAGACAATGCTCGGCCCCTCTGTCCTCGACACCGCGCAATATCCGGAGATCAAATTCCGCTCCACTAAGGCCACACCTTCAGGGCAGAACGCCTGGATCGTGATCGGCGACCTCACTCTGCACGGCCAAACTCATCCCGTCACCCTCCCTGTTAAAAAAGAGAGCGGGACTTACTCTGGTTCCACCAAGCTCAAGCAGACAGATTTCGGGATCACTCCCGTTTCCGTCGCCGGCGGCACCGTCAAAGTAAAAGACGAGCTGAAGCTCGACTTTCAGGTCGTCACACACTGAAGTTCATGCACTGATTTCCGGTTGAATCGCCGCTTTTATCGGATACAATCCTCTTACCCCGAGCAAACAACCGGCCCCTCGAGCGTAGCTGCTACGTCTCGAATCAACCCAAACAAAGAGAGAACATGAGCGCAATCGCCAGCACCCCACTACCCGTCCAAGCCGCAGAGCAACGGCCTTGGGACCGTCCCTTCTGGAAGCCCGTAAAAGGCAAAGGCGCCATCTTTTTTTACCTCGTTCTTATTCATGTTCTCGCCATCATCGGATTAATCCTGTTCCCAGTTCCCGGCTGGAAGATTTTCGCCATCACCTTCGTCATCAGCATTCTTGGCGGACTCGGCACCACCATCTGCTATCACCGCACTCTTTCGCACAAGACTCTCAAGCTGAATAAGTTCGTTGAGCATTTCCTGATCTTCTGGCCCATGTTCAACGGCTCGGGAGCGCCCGGTAGCTGGGTCGCATACCATCGCCACCACCACATCAATTCCGATGGACCCGGCGACGTCTCCAGCCCGACTCACGGTGGCTTCTGGTGGGCGCATCTTCGCTGGCTCTACCAATCGCAGCCGGCAGACGAGACGAAGTACTGCCCGGAGTTCACCCGCGGGATCTACAAATTCTGGACGCGCGCCGAAGTCCCCATGATCGTCGTCTCCATTTTCTGCGGAGCGTTGCTCGGCTGGGCTGGGTTCTTCTGGATCGGCGCGATTCGCCTCATCTACTCGCTGCATATGCAGTGCTTCGTCAACAGCCTCACGCATCTCGGCAAGCATCCCGACGGCGACTCCAGTCAGAACGTCTGGTGGCTGGGTCCGCTGCAGATGGCTGCTTGGGGAGAGAACTGGCACCGCAATCATCATTCGTACGCCGGCTCAGCACGACTGGGCGTGAAGTGGTACCAGGTGGACATCGGCTGGTACACCATCTGGATGCTTGAAAAGCTGCATCTCGCGCAGAACGTGCGCCGGCCACGTGAGCAGCAGCTCAGCGCATAACACATAACGCAGCAGTCAATTCACGCCTGAGCTGCTCGCCGGACAAACTGCCCTATACAGCTTCTATCCAATCCCTTAGCAGTCCAACGAAGGGATTCCATGTCGCGCGCTTCCGTTTTCGTCGTATTTGCAATCACACTCTTTATTCCTGCGGCCGCTTGGTCGCAGATGAACCCGGCAGAAAATTATCGCGACCTCGGCCGCTACGAGGTTTATGTAGGTTACTCACGCATGACCGGCAGCTTGGGGCTGAACGGCTGGGAGGCGTCTGGCGCTTACAAGCCCCAGCGCGCTCCGTGGTTCGGAGTCGTTGCTGACGTGAGTGGTCACTATGGGGTCGAGGACATTGCGACCATCAGAGTGAAGTCACACATGTACAACTATCTCGCCGGGCCCGAGGTTTACTTCACCCGTCTCCGAAACCAGAAAGTCGTGCCCTTCGGGCATTTACTTTTTGGCGCGAGTGAAGAGAACACCGACATCGCAGGTGTTTCCTTTAACGGAGTTCAAGACACCGCATTCACCTGGGCACTGGGTGGGGGTGTTGATTATCGTTTCGGCAACCGTATCTACGGCCGCGCTAAGCTCGATTTGGTCCGCACGCACTTCCTCAGCGAAGGTGATACTCGCGGGCGGTACGGTTTTGGCGTTGTCTATAGGTTCTGAGTCGCTCCTCCTCAAACAAACAAAATGGGCCGGCGATGAGCCGGCCCGTTTTGCTTTTTACGAGTTCTAGGCTGTGACGCGCTTCTTCTCGATCTTGAAGCGGTCTTCCTTAAAGCGCTCCAGCTGCTCGCCTTCGGTTGCCAACACCCGGAAGCACTGGCGCGCCTTCTCCACCAACTCGCTCACCGTACTCGAGCGGAACTGGATCGGTTCACGCGCGAAGCGCTCCAGCGATTCACCGAAGCTCTCCGCAGCAACCGTGGGCGTTACTTCATCCGTCCGCGACGTTGCCCCCGGCACATCGCGCGGGATGATCACTCCCCGCGTGTACAGCAGTCCCAGCGCGTAGAAGAACT
>C688J35102_120989969_pt1 | contig 17112 bp, 14 predicted proteins | sample HopSoiMetagenom2_FD_35102 | JGI IMG/M metagenome (IMG submission 35102)
AGGAGCGCGGCGATCGCGCGGGGGTCGTGGCGCAGGCGGTGCGGCCCGTTGGCGACGATCCGCAATTCGGCGTGGCGGCCCGCGGCCCGGGCGAGCTGCCGCGCGTCCTCCACCGGCACGACGTCGTCGGCGCTGCCGTGCACCAGCAACCAGGGCCGCGGCGCGACGTGACGGGCGGCGTCGATCGGATCGAGCTGTGCGATCGCGCGGATCCACGCGTCGGGGTCGGGCGGGTAGCCCTCGCTGCGCAGCACACCCGTACGGCGCGCGTATTCGAGGAACCATCCCGGCTCGCGCACCCACGTGCGCAACGACGCGGGCGCCGCGAACGTCGCGATGCCGCGCACGCGCTCGTCGGTCGCGGCGGTCACGATCGCGAGCGTCCCACCGAGACGGAAGCCCGCGATCCACACGCCGCTGACATCCGGGAGCGTGTCGAGTGCGTCGACCGCGGCGCGCACGTCGGCGAGCCAGCCGTCGATCGAGAAGTCGCCCTCCGAAGGGCCCGTGCCCCGGAAGGTGAACGTGAGACCGGCCCAACCCGCTTCGCGCGCGACGCGATCGCACAGCGTCGCGTCCGTGTTGCCGAGCGCGGCCGCCCCGCCCGCACCACGCGGGAAGCCGGGCAGCACGAGCAGTGCCGGCACTCGCGTCACGCCCGGCGGCCGCGCGTAGTGCGCGCTCAGCCGGAGGCCGTCCGAGATGATCTCCTCCATGGCTCAGGAACTCCTCACGGGGGTGCGAGCTGGGGTGGTCGGTATCCTGACCCGCGTGAGCGACTCCACGCAGATCACGCCATCGACCGCGGCCGCGCCCGCCTTGAAGGAATGGGCCGCAATCGTGCACGCGCTGCTCGAAGGCGAGCAGGTGATCGACGTCCGCAAGGGCGGCCTGCGCGAGGACGGCCGCCATTTCGACGTGACCGCCCGGCGCCTGTGGCTCTATCCCACCGCCGAGCACCAGCGCGCCGAGCTGCTCAAGCCTGCGTACCGCCACTGGGTCGACCTCGCGACCGCATCACCCGTAGGCGAGGCGATCACCATCGCGGGCTGGGCCGACGTGACCGATGTCGCGACCATCACCGAGCCCGAGCACCTCGAGGCCATCGCGTCGAAGCTCATCTGGACCGACGACTACGCCGCGTCCCGTCTGAAGTGGAAGAAGCGCGACCCGCTCTGGGTGCTCGTCATGCGCGCGCACCGGCTCGACGAGCCGATCACCGTGCCGTGGGTCGAGGGCTACGGCGGATGCACGTCGTGGGTCGACCTCGCGGGACTGCCGGCCGACCCGGCCACCGTCGCGTCGCACCCGGCGCTCTCCGACGTCGCGTTCGCGTCGAAGCAGAAGGGCGTACGCGAGTCGCTTCCCGAAACGTGCTGGGAGCGCTAAGGCTCAGGAAAGGCCGAGCAGCCGCTCGGCGTTGCGGAGCAGCACCTTCTCGGTGATCGCGTCGGCAATCTCGAGCGTCTCCCACGCGCCGAACCATTGCGCGTGCGACAGGAACGGATAGTCGGTCCCGAAGAGCACGCGGTCCTGCAGTGGACCTTTGATGTTGCGCACGAGGTCGGGCGCGAATCGCTTCGGCGACCAGCCCGACAGGTCGATCCACGTGTTCGGCTTGTGCTGCGCGACGGCGAGCTGCTCGTCCTGCCACGGCCAGGCCGGGTGCGCCATCACGATCTGCAGCGTGGGGAAGTCGGCGGCGACGGTGTCGACGTAGATCGGACGCGACAACCCGAGCTTCATGTTCCCGCCCCCGGGCATGCCTGCGCCGAGGCCGGTGGTCCCGGTGTGCACCGTGATCGGGATGCCGAGCGCGGCCGCGGTCTCGTACACCGGGTACACGGCACGATCGTCGGGACGAAAGCCCTGCGCGGTCGGATGCAGCTTCAACCCGCGCAGGCCGAGGTCGCGCACCGCGCGTTCGAGCTCGGCCACGGCCGCCTCGCCCTTCAGCGGGTCGACCGACGCGTATCCCAGGAACGCGTCGGGGTGGTCACGCGCGCAATCCGCGACGAAGTCGTTAGTGACCGGCGGCAGACCGGTATTGGTCTCCGCGTCCCACGCGAACAGCACGCCGAGCACGTCGGCGGCGCGGAACACGCCGGCCATCTGCGCGACGTCGTGGTGCGGCAGCGTCGTGCGGAAGTGCGCCTCGCACGCGGGCCCGAAGTCGCCGAGCGCGGCGTCGACGTACTCCGGCGTCGACGGGTGGACGTGAACGTCGATCGCCAGAACCACGGAGGGAATCAGTTCTCGAGCGCGGCGGCCTCGGCGCGGCGAATCGACTTGTGGGGGTGGTAGCCGCGGTTCCGGGCCTCGGCGAGCGTGTCGGGGCCGAACGCCGCGAACATCTCGGACGCGAGGAGCTCTTCGATTGCGGCCGCGACCTCGGGGTCGTGATCCGCGAGGTCGAGGTCGTAGACGACCTGCTTGCGCTTGTCGCCCACGTACCGGTAGTGCTCGAACTTGGTCGGTCGGCTCACCGGGCAGAAGGTAGCCGTATCCATGCGGCTACGGCCTCGGGGCCCTCGATCACGGGGCGACGTTGTCGCACGGACGGGCCTCCGGTCTGCGCCTGGCGACGCGAGTCGGGGGGATGCTGGTGCATCCCCCCGAGCTCTCGACTGCATCGGATTCGCCGTGCTTAACGTCAGAGGGACCAATCCCGACAAGCGATTGCGGCGACGGTGCGGCGGTTGGACTCCGCCAGGTGGTCCAGTCGTATTGCCTTCTTGACGGCCTAGCGGCCGCGCACCTCCAGGGTCCCAGATTTATCGTGCATCTGCTGGACCACCTCCTTTCTCCGGTCCGTCTTTTGTACCAGATCGCAGAGGGCCTCGTGGTCCAGTTGTGTTACGAGATGGCTACTCCGCCGCGTCGCCGACCGCGCCGATGGCCCGCAGGTACGCGAGCTGGGTCTCGACCACGGCGTGCACCTGCTCCGGGAGGTACGCCTCACCGGTGGCCGCCGACCGGCTGACGATGTAGTCGACGGTCTCCGCCCCGCCCACGACCACGTCGCCGGGCGGGTGCGCGCTCGACCCGTTGCCGGTCACGCCCTGCCGCTGGAAGAACTCGAGCTGGAAGTCGAGGATGCGGCGGACGTCCTCGGTGGTGAGGGTGGCCGCGACGATGTCGGGCAGGTGGGCAACGACCCAGTCGAACGCCTCGTCCATGTCGAACACCGGCGGCGGCGGCTCGGCGGCGAGACGACCGGCTTCGCGGATCACGAAGACCGCGCCGATCCCGCACGCCACGCCGATCACGAGCAACCCGATGACCCAGACCACCGGAGAAAGTTACCGGGCGGGCGGCGCGGTCGGCACCGGCGCGAGGGCCAGTGAGAAGGTCTCGGGCACGTAGTCGCGCGGCCGGCTCACGAGCCGGCGGCCGAGGAAGTACGGGTTGACCACCACCGGCGTCTCGGCCACCTGCGCATCGGGAAGCACCTTGTTGACCGGGTCGGCTGACTCCGCGACGACCCACAGGGTGCGGCCCTCCGCTTTCCACTGTTGCGCGAGCTTGGTGAGCACCGCGGCGCGATCCGGCAGCGCCTTGGGCACGATTGCCACGGGCACGTTGCACCAACCGCGCAGCGGCTGCGGCGCCCACGTGTAGAGGAGGCTGGTCCCGCTCTCGAGCAGCGCGACCGCCGCGTCCTTGCCCATCTTGTGGCATGCATCCTTCAGTGCGAGCAGGTCGCCGCGTTGCTCGGTGATGTTGGGGACGGCGGCGACCGTGGTGATCGGGTACACCACGCCGGCCGCGCCGATCGCGACCGCGATCGCCATCGGCACCGCACGCGGGACCGACCGCGGCACGAACCGGAGCAGCGCGGCCACCAGCCCGAAGCCGAGCAGCGTGAGCAACGGGAGCGCCGAGAACAGGAAGCGGCGCATGACGAAGATCTGGTCGGTGGAGATGTTCGGCCGGTAGAGGTACACCGCGCTCGCCGGCGCGAGGAGCGCGATGCCCGGCAGCGTGAACACCATGCGGCCGCGCAGCAGCTCGCGCACGAGCAACGCCGCGCCGATGATCGCGGCCGCCACGAGGATTCGCCCCTGGTACCAGGTCATCCACGACACCGTGCGCTCGGCGTAGTTGCGGCGCGGGTCGACGGCGACGTTGGCCGCCTCCTGCAGGCCCTTCATCAACGGGCTGGCCGCGGTGTGCAGCTTCTGCACGTGGGGCCGCACGAACCACGCGCCGAAGCCGACCACGGCAACGAAGCCCGCCGCAATCCACCCGACCGCCGCCGGCAGCCGCGGCGCCCGGCTCGCGAGGGGCGGCACGATCACGACGAGCGCGACCGCGAACAGGATCGACGCGACCGATGCCAGCTCGAGTGAGTGCACGTTGCGATGGAGGTCGTGGATGTACTGCGCGCTGCGCAGCATCACGTCGACGAAGCCGAGCACCACGCCGGGGATCATCCCGAGCGCGCACGCGCCCGCGCTGAGCGCGGCGCGCCGGCGGTCGGAGCCGCGGCTGATGATCCACATGATCGCGAACAGGAGCCCTACTCCCGTGAGGGAAACGAGGCCGTCGATGCGCGTCGCCTGCAGGAGCCCGAGGAAGATGCCGGCCACGAACGCGGCGCGCGGCCGCAGAAACGTCCCGCGGTCGGCGAGGATCCACAGCGCGGTGAACACGAGCGCCTGCAACGGGATCTCCGAATAGCTGTCGCGCGAGAACGAGATCACCGGCAGCAGGAACGCGAAGCTCACCAGCGCGGCCAACGCCACGAACGCGTTGCGCAGGAGCCGCCAGGCGGCGACGAAGAACGCGAGCAGGGCGACGCCCCCGATCATCGGTGTCGCGGCGAACATCAGCCGGTCGCCGCCGATCAGTTGGGCCTGGCCGAGCAGGGCCGGCAGCAGGTGCGCGAACTGAAAGCTCAGCACCGAGTGCGTGTTCGGATACATGGCGAACGACCCGTAGCCGAGCCCGGGCGTGGTCGCGAACGGACCGACCGCGGCCGTGATGCGCAGGTTGCCGTGCAGCGCGAGCCAGCGCGCCGTATTGGAGTACGCGCCGCCGTCGCGGTTGATCAGGATGTGCTGCGACGCGTGCCGGGCGTTCCAGATCGTGATCCCCACGACGAACACGAGGCCGACGACGGCGACGATCCGGTCCCGGCGCTCGATTGAACCGGCGCCCGTGACTATCGGTCGCGCGACGACGAAGAGGCCGATCCATGCGATCACGCCGAGTGGAAACACCACGTACGAGCGGTAGATCCCGATGATCGCGGCGACCAGTCCGACGGTGCCGAAGGCCGCAACCCCCGATGCGGTCGCAAAGGCGACAAGGCGCAGCGCGCGAGGTTCGTAGTCGGGCCGCTCCCCCGCGCCCGCGACGGCATACTCGGGCAGCGGCTCGGACACCCGCGGAGGCTATCGGCGCCGGCGCTCGCGCGGCCGCGACCCTCTGGGTGCACTCGCCGGCGATCGCCGACAGCTCACGCCCAGTTCTCAGCGCACGGCGACGCGCTCGCCGTTACGCTCGCCCCGATGTCGCCACGGGTGAGCAACTTCGCGCGGCGACTCACCGGTGGCGACGCGCTCCCCGCGTGGTTCTCGATCGGTCTCTACGTGGTGCTCGTGTGGGTCACGACGGTCGGCATCGCGTCGTTGCTGCTCCTCGTGAAGAACGCGTATTCGCCGCTCGCGTGCACGCTGATCGCCACCGTGTTGACGATCGCGGCGCTTCCGTTCCGCCCCCGGGCCCGTGACGGCGCGACCGCCGCGCACGGGCCCGCGGTCGCCGCGCTCGCGATCGGCATCGCGCTCCTCGCCGTCACGGGCGTGTCGCATTCCGAGCACGTGCTGACCGATCGCGACCCTGCGGTGTACATCAACACCGGTCGCTCGATCGCGCGCAGCCACGAGATCCTTCCGCGCGTCGATCCCAGCCCGTTCAGCGACAGCAACGCCTTCGCGCAACGCACTGCCGGCTTCGCCATCGCGGGCGACCGCGTCATCTCGAACTTCCTGAACTTCCTCCCCGCCCTGCTCGCGCTGGGCTGGTCGGTCGGCGGCGACAGCGGCCTGTTGGTCGTCCCGGCCGTTCTCGGCGCGCTCGGGCTTCTTGCGCTGTACGCGCTGGCATCCACCGTGGTGGGCCCGCGCTGGGCGCTCGTCGCGCCCGCGCTCCTCGCGTTGGCGCCGCTGCAGTCGTGGTTCGCGCGCGATGCCTACGCGGAACTGCCGGTACAGCTCCTCGCGCTCGGTGGGATCTGGCTCTTCATCGCCGCGCACCGAAGACCGAATGCGGTCGCGGGGGCGATCGCGGGGATCGTGCTCGGTGCGATCACCTTCGCGCGCATCGACGCGCTCGGCACCCTGCTCGCCATCCCCGCCGCGCTCGCGATCGAGTACCTGCGGGCCGGGCCGCTTCCCCGGGAGTTGCGACGCGCGCGCCGCAACACGATCTACGCCTTCGCGATCGCACTTGGCGCGACGACGTGGGTCGGACTTCGCGTGTCGCACAAGCTCAGCCCGGGCTACCTCATCAACCTGCACGCCGACCTGCACCAGCTCGAGCTCGGGTTCTTCGCCGGCCTCGCGCTCGCGGCGGGCATCCTCATCGTGCACCGCGTGCACGCGGGCATCGGCCACCGCTTGGCGCAGAGCAACGTCGTGGTCGGTGCCGCCGCCGTCGTGACCGTCGCCGTCGCGGCGTACGCGTACCACTGGCGACCGCGCACCGGCATCGCGCCGTCGCTCAAGGACGGCGTGGCGCGCAAGGTCTACAACGCGTTCTTCTACTCGTCGTCGTTCCGCTGGTTCCAGTGGTACTTCGGGGCGTTCGCGCTGTTGTGCGTCGTGATCGGATTCATCGTGCTGGGCGTGCGCGCCGCGCGCGGCGACTCGCCCGCGTTCCTCCTGCTCGCCGCGGCGGCGCCGATGACCGCGTTCTACATCGCCCGGCCGAGCATCTCGCCCGATCAGCTCTGGGCGATGCGGCGGTACCTCCCGATCGTCCTGCCCGGTATGGCGATCGCCGCCGCCGCGACCGCGCGGTTCGCGACCGCCCAGGTGGGCGCGCGCTGGCGCGTCGCGCGGGGGCCGTTCGCGGTCGTCACCGCGGCCGCGATCCTCGTTCCGGCCTTCACCGCGGGCGGACCGTTGTACGGCGCACAGATGCAGGGCGGCGCGCTGTCGGCGGTGCACGAGATCTGTCGGAAGAGCGGTCCGCACGGCGCCGTCGCGATCGAGCCGTACGGGCTCCTGGCGCTCGAGCTCACGCAGGCGGTCCGCGGTTTTTGCGGCGTGCCGGTCGCGGGCATCAAGAAGGCCACGCCGCTCGACTTCACCGCGTACGCGGCGGCCTGGAAGAAGAAGGGGCGCCAGCTCTACGTCGCCACGGCGGACCCCACGAGTCGGCTCGCGTCAGCATCCAACGCGGTCGCCGTCGCGCACGTAGTGATCGCGGATGCGCGGGAACCTGAGCGAACGCTGGGCCGGCCGCCCCGGCGGTACGAACCGCGGCGGTTCGAGATCGCGCTCTACCGCATCGATCCGGCCTGATCCCACTACGATCGGGGAAATGTCCCCTGAAGCGCAGGCCACGCCCAATTCCGGCGACGCGACCGCCGGCCCGGAGTTGGACGTCTCGATCATCCTTCCCGTCTACAACGAGGCGGAGCACCTCGAGGCGGAGGTCTCACGCGTCCGGGCGTCGATGGACGCCTCCGAGTACTCGTACGAGATCATCGTCATCAACGACGGCTCGTCCGACAACTCCGCGGAGGTCGCGTCCCGCATCGAGGGCATCCGGTTCATCAATTTCCTCCAGAACCGCGGATCGGGGTCGGCCCGCAAGGCCGGCACGAAGGCGGCGCGGGGCCGGGTCACGGTCTGGACCGACGTCGACATGACGTATCCGAACGACACGATCCCGAACCTCGTGAAGGAGCTCGAGGGCTACGACCAGGTCGTCGGCGCGCGCACCACGGAGGAAGGCACCGTGAAGGCGCTGCGCGTTCCCGCGAAGTGGCTCATCCGCAAGCTCGCCAGCTTCCTCAGCGGCACGAAGATCCCCGACCTCAACTCCGGCTTCCGCGCGTTCCGGACCGACGTCGGCAATCAGTACGTCAACCAACTCCCGGTCGGGTTCTCTTGCGTCACCACGATCACGATGACGTTCCTCGCCGGCGGCTACTCGGTGAAGTACATCCCGATCGAGTACGCGAAGCGCGCGGGCGAATCGAAGTTTCACTGGTACAAGGACACGCGCCGCTACGCCACCCAGGTCGTGCGCATGATCCTGTCGTACAACCCGCTCCGCATCTTCATGCCCGTCGGGCTGGGGTTGTTCGCCATCGGGATCGTGAAGCTGCTCTTCGACATCGTCGGCATGAACTGGCACGTCGCGGGCGACACGCTGTTGATCCTGTTCGCCGCGTTCCAGGTGATGGCGATCGGTCTGCTCGCCGACCTCGTGACGCGCGCGACGCGCCAGCGCGACGAGCTGCCGCCCGCCAGCGTCTGATCAACCGGCGTTGACCACCGCGTCGCGCACGAACGCGCGGTGGGCCACACGATCGAGGGTGTGCTCGTAGCGATCGAGCACGACGTCCCAGCCGTACTCCTGCTCGACGTACCGCCGGCCGGCCGCGCCGAGCCGGTCGGCGAGTGCGGAATCGGTGCGCAGCCGCTCGACCGCAGCCTCGAACTCGGCGAAGCCCGTGTACGGGATCGCCCCGGAGCTGCGTTCTGCGTGCCCGGCGAGCACCGCGGCGCGCCGCTGCACGAGGGCCGGACGGCGCTGCGCGAACGACTCGGTGAGCACCATCGCGAAGCTCTCGAAGTACGAGGGGTGCACGAGTCCCAACGAACCGGCGAGCGCGCCGTTCCGCGTGGCCTCGTCGACGAAACCGGTCACGATCACGTCGGGCCGCTTCGGGTCGTCGACGAGCAGCTCGCCCAGCAGGACCAGCTTCAGATCGCTCGGCGTGCGCGCCTTGCACGCGATGAAGTAGTCGATCAGCTCGGCCGCGCCCTTGGCGGGGTCGACGCGCCCGACGTAGAGCAGGTACGGCGCGGTACCGAGGCCGAAGCGGCGGCGAAACTTGGCCGCATCGCCGTCGCGATCCATCTCCACGCCGATACCCACGACATCGCCGGGCGGCGCGCCGGGGAACCGGCCGCGCACGAGATCCCCTTCCTCGGGCGTGAGGAACGCGAACGCGTCGGGCGCGCGCATCACCTCCTGGAAGATCGACAGCCGCATCGGAGGCTCGTCGTGCGCGGTGGGGTGCAGGAGCGTGGGAACCGCGCCCGCGCACTCACGCAGGCCGGCCCAGGTGGTCCAGTACAAGTACGTGATGAACACGACGGCGTCGTAGGAGCGCGCGTGGTGACGGATCCACGGCACGAGCGTGGGCGCGTACGGACCCTGCATCTGCATCCATTCGCGCTGCACCGCGAGCGGGCGCACGCCGGCGGCAGTGTTCATGCGCGTGTTGAACCGGCTGAAGAGGTGCGGGTTGCGGCGCTGCTCCACGGGGACGCGGTACACCGCGACGCCGTTCGAATGCGACCATCCCCGCGGGTACTCGTTGGCCCAGTCGACGTAGGACTTCGCGCACGTCGTGAGCACCGTGACGCGGTGATCGCGCTCGACCAGCCGCTCGGCGAACTCACGCGCATGCTGTTCGGCGCCGCCCGCGATCTGCTCGCCGTACCGCTGCACGACATAGAGCAGACGCATCAGAGGACCGAGCCGATCGCTTGGAGCAACGAGACGCGCGCGTCGGCTTGGGTGAGCTCCTGCAGCCGGCTTCGGCCGCGCTCGATGAGCACGCGGCGCAGCGCCTCGTCGGCGACGATGCGGTCGATCGCCTCCGCAATGAGCTCGGCGCCCGCCCACTCGGGCAGCAGCAAACCCGCGTCGCCGACCGTCTCCGGGATCGCGGCGCAGGCCTTCGCCAGCACCGGCACGTCGAAGGCCAGTGACTCGAGCAGGGGCACGCAGAACCCTTCGTGCTCGCTCATCGTCACGAAAGCGGTGGCGCGCCGGTACATCGCCGCGAGCCGCGCGTCCTCGACGGAGCCCACCACGTGGACGTTCGGGAGGTTGAGCTCGCGGATCTCGGCCGCCACCGCGTCGGCGTAGCTCGCGAAGCGGTTCTGTCCCACGAGGAGCAGGCGCGCCTCGAGGCCGAGGTAGGTGCCCGCGACGTGCATCGCCTTCACGAGCAGGTCGACGCGCTTGTGCGGCAGCAGCTGCCCGACGAAGAGCAGCAGCGGCCCGTGCAGCTCGCGGTCGAGGTACTTCACCGTGGGTGCATCGGGCTCGGTCTGCAGCAGGCGGAACGGGTGGACCACGGGCGGGATCACGTGCACGTCTTCGTAGCCGATCGCTTCGAGCTCGGCCGCGTTGAACTGCGACGCCGCGATCGACAGCACGACGCGATCGCGGATCACTTCGAGCTCGTGCCGGCCGAGCATCAGCAACTGCGCGAACTCGTCGTCGACGCCCACGAAGTACTTGGCCGGGGTGATGTTGTGGTACACGAGCACGATCGGTTCGGGACGCGAGCGCAGGAACGCCGACACCATCGGCTCGCCGATCGACGAGTGGTACACGAGGATCCCGCGCGAGCTGCCCGCGCCGTACGCGCTGAGGGGCAGCACCTCGCCCGCCGACGCGGGCGCGATGTGGCGGGCGTAGACCTCCGACGGCCCGACCTTGCGCAACACGTCGCGGTATTCGAGCGCGGCGGTCGTAATCGCGTCGCGGGGTGACGCCGCGGCAAGGATCTGATGGATGCCAAACTCGCCGCTGCGGCGATCGCGCTCGCGCCGCTCCGCGGGCACTGCCGGCTCGCGACGCGTGATCGTCATCGAGTGGCGATGACCGCGTAGTCCTGGTCGCCGAAGAGCAGTGCGCCGATCCGCTCGAGGTTCTCGTTGATCGCCCGGGTCTGCGGATCGTCGCCCGGCAGCGGCATGAGGCGTTCCGACTCGGGGACCGGCGAGCGGAATTCGATCGCGATCTTCGCGAACTCCGCCTCGCGGAACAGGAACTCCAAGAAGTTCGGGTGTACCGGGCGCGCGTGATCAGGATCGAGCCAGAACGCGCGGGCGTACGTGTAGAGCGACGCGGGGTTGATCGTCTCGAGCACGACCTTTCCCCCCGGCCGCAGCTTCTCGGCCGCCAGCTCCACGAAGTCGATCACGTGCTGCGGCGAGAGATGCTCGATCACCTGGATCATCACGATGCCGCCGAGGCTCGCGGGCTCGACCTTGCGCAGGTACTCGATGGCGAAACCCTGCTCGACGTCGAGACCGCGTCCGCGCGCGCTCGTGACGAGCTGCGTGTCGGACTCGACGCCGCGCACGCGCACCCCGAGCTCGGTGAGCAGCTCCATGAACTCACCGCGCCCGAAGCCGAGGTCGATCACCGGATCGCAACCCACGAGCTGCTCGGCGAGGGTCGCGTAGCGAACGCGCAGGTCGTCGCTGCCGCCGCGGAAGGACGCGGTGAAGTGGTCCTGGCCGTACCAGGCGTCCACCGCGTTGCCGGGAACGCGCTCGCGCACTTCGGCGACCTGGTGCTCGATCTGGTTGACGTCGCGCACCTGCTCCGCGAGCCGCACCTGCACGTCGTCGAGCTGTTGCAACACCTTGGTGTCGAACTCGTTGCCGAGCGTCGTCGCGATGTCGCCGAGCAACGCGATCGCGTGCGACACGAGATGGTTCTGCTGCTCGAGCTGTGAGAGCACGCCGTCGATCTGCCGGCTCAGCGCGCGCGACATCGTCCGGTGGATCAAGCGGCCGCCGGGAAGTCGACTCGACGGATCGATGCGCGCCCGGGAGAACCCGACCTGGTTCAGCTCCTGCAATGCCTCCTGGAGCTCGGCGTGCAACGCGGGCGAAGAACGCGGGCGCACGCCCACGAGCCGGTCGAAATGCGCGTCGAGCGTTGCTTCGAGGTCGCCGGGATACTCACCTGCGACCCGCCGTTCCTCGATCCGGGCCTTGAGCTCGGAGATCACCGTGTCGAGATCGGCGCGGTCCGCAGCGGACTCGTGAGTCGGATCCGACGGCACGCCGCGAATCTAGCGGGGCGGTGGATCGCGGCCGTGCCGCGCTAGCGTTCCGAATCCCCTGCATCCGCCCCGAGGCGTTGGAACCATGGCGAACGACCGCCCCACCGACCTGCCCCGCGACGTTCTGCCACACGACGACGTGCGCGCCGAGATCGAGGCCGCCGCGCGCGCGACCGCCGCGCGCCCCGACTTCCCGGCCGACTACGTCGAGCGGGTGGCCGAGCAATCGGCGCGTTTCGCGTTGCGCACCGCTGCGCCCGGCGACATCCGCGCCGCGTTGGCCCTACTCGAAGAGCAGACCAACGTCGACGCACTCGCGCCCGTCGCGTCGCGTAACCGCGGCGTCACCGAGGCGAAGAAGGTCGTGCGGAAAGCGGTGTTCTTCACCACCAACCACGTGACAGAGCAGATCCGCGCGTTGGGGTGGGCGACGTCGTCGGTGGGCAGTGCCGCGGCCGAGCGGATCGAAGCGCTCGAAGCCCGCGTGCGCGATCTGGAAGCGCGGCTCCGCGACCTCGAGGGCGCCTCGGAGTGACCGAGGTTCATCAGTTCCTCTCGACCTTCGCGGGTCGTGACGCGATCGGGATGCACACGCTCCGCCTGCGGAAGCTGCTGCGCGACGCGGGGTACGCGTCCGACATCTACGCGGTCGACACGCACGACGACGTGCGCAACCAGGCGTTGCCCGCGAGCGCGTTCCCCGCGCAGTTGCGCGGCCGCGACGACGTGTGGATCCTGTACCACTTCTCGATCGGCAACCCGCTCTTCGAGCAGGTACGCGAGCTCGATGTGGGGCTGGCGCTCGACTACCACAACATCACCGATGCGAAGTACTTCTGGCGGTGGGAGCCGCGCGCGGCAACCACAATGCTGGAAGGCCGGCGGCAGCTCGCGGTCGCGGCGCCGGCGGTCAAGTTCGCGCTTGCGGATTCCGCGTTCAACGAGCGCGAGCTCGTCGAGCTCGGCTGCAAGCACACCGCGGTCGCGCCGATCCTCATCGACTTCGCCGACTTCGACGGGCCCCCCGACGCCGCGCTCCTTGCCGAACGGCAGCGGGTGCGCGCGGCCGGCGGTTCCGACTGGCTCTCGGTCGGCCGGATCGCACCCAACAAGTGCCAGCACGACGTGTTGCTCGCGTTCGCGGTATACCGCCGCATCCACGACCCCCGCGCGCGCCTCACGTTCGTCGGCGGGCAGAGCGCGGGCCTCTACTGGAAGGCGCTGCATACGCTCGCCGTCGACCTCGGTGTGGCCGACGCGGTGACGTTCAGCGATGTCGTGACGCACGAACAGCTGCTCGCCTACTACCGCTCCGCCGACGTGTTCGTGCTGCTGTCCGAGCACGAAGGCTTCAACGTCCCGGTGCTCGAGGCGATGCACTTCGACGTGCCGGTGATCGCGTACGCATCCTCGGCGTTGCCGGGCACGGTGGGTGACGGAGGGCTCCTGCTCACCGACAAGCGCCCGGTCGTCGTGGCCGCCGCGGCCGACCGCCTACGCTCGGACGCATCGTTACGCCAGGGTCTCGTCGACGCGGGCCGGGCGCGCGTCGACCATTTTTCGATCGCGCGCACCGGGCCCCAGCTGCTCGACACCCTCGCGCGGCTCATGAAGGAAACGGGCTCATGAAGGACACGACGTGAACGAGCCACGCCGGTGACCGCGTCCCGGGGCCGGATCGCGTTCGTGCCGCCGCGTTACGGCACCGAGATCGTCGGTGGCTCGGAGGCGGTCATGCGCGAAGCCGCGCACGGCCTCGCGCGCCGCGGCTGGGACGTCGAAGTGCTCACCACGTGCGCGCGCGATCACTACACCTGGCGCAACGAGTACGAACCGGGCACCACCACACAGGCCGACGGTGTCGGGTTGCACCGCTTCACGGTCGTGGGGTCGAAGCCGAAGCGGTCGCGCACCCGGATCGAGGAACGCATCCAGTCGGGTGCACGGGTCTCGCTCGACGACCAACTCGCCTGGCTCGACGGCCTGTTCCGCGTCCCCGATCTCTTCCGCTATCTCGTCGTGAACTCCGACCGCTACGACGCCGTGATCCTCTCGCCGTACCTGTTCTGGACGACGGTCACGGGGGCGACGATCGTTCCCGAGCGCACGATCGTCATGCCGTGCCTGCACGACGAGCCGTACGCGCGCCTCGAGGTGCTCAACCCTGTGCTCTCCGACGTTGCGCGCCTGTGGTTCCTGTCCGAGCCCGAGCACCAGCTCGCGCACGAGCTCGCAACCCTTCCCGACCACGTGGTGACCGGTGCGGGCGTGCACGTTCCCGCGAGCTACGACGCCGACGGCTTCGTCGCGCGCCACGGCCTCACGAAGCCGTTCCTCCTGTTCGCGGGCCGGCGCGAGCGCGGCAAGGGCTGGGACTGGTTGCTCGCCGCGTTCCATTTCGCGATCCGCCAGTACGACCTGCCCTTCGACCTCGTGACGATCGGCGTGAGCCCGGCCGATACGCCCCCCGACCTCTCCGGACGCGTGCACGACCTCGGCTTCCTCGACGAGGCGGAAGTGGCGAACGCGTTCGCGGCCGCGTCGGCCTACGTGCAGCCGAGCACCAACGAGAGCTTCTCGCGCACGATCATGGAGGCGTGGCTCGCGGGAACGCCCGTGCTCGCGGCCGCGGGCAGCGACGTGTTGCGCTGGCACTGCGAACGGTCGGGCGGCGGCCTCACGTTCGCCGACGAGTTCGAGCTCGCCCAGTGCCTCTCGTTCCTTGCCGCCGCACCCGCCGAGGCCACCCGTCTCGCGAAGGCCGGGCGGGAGTACGTCCTCGCCAATTACACCTGGGACGTCGTGCTCGACGCGATGGAAACCGGGCTGGAGAACCTGTCGTGCGCGTCCTCGTAGTCGGCTCCTATCCGCCGCCCGCGCACGGTGAGGCCAACCGCGTCGTCGCGACCGTGCACCGGCTCGGCGCGCGGGGCGACGACGTCGACGTCTTGTCGCGACGCGGCTCGGCCGCGCAGCTGCGGGGACCGATCTCCGGACCCGCGGGCGCGCTGCTCGTCTGGTGGCGGAGCCGGCGCTACGACGCCGTGGTGCTGCACGTCGAGAGCGGCGCGCCCCTGCGCGTCTCGCACGGCCGGCGCGCCCGCGTCGATCGCCTGGTCGACTGCTTCACGTGGGGTCTGGCGCTGCGCGCCGTCGGCGACGTGACGATGGTCGTTCCCGACACCGACGTGATCCCCCGGTCGGTCGGCGGTCGCAGCGGACGGTTTCTCTGGACGGCCGCCGATCATCTGCTCGTCACGAGCGAGCGCGGCCTCCGCCGGCTGGTCGACGAGGGCGGCGCGATCGAGGCGAACGTCGAGCTGCCCGCGGTTGCGCCCGCACCGAGCCGGCGCGCCGACGACGGCTGGAGCGACGTCACCGACGCGGCCGACGTGATGGCCCGCGTGCAGGAACGCGCCGCCGCCGACCGGCGCGCCGCGCGCCGCGGCACCCTCGACGCCGGCGTCTGAACCTCCGCTAACCGAGTCTCGCCACGCTGAAGCCGGCGCGCATGGCCGGTGCGATCACCTCTTCGAACAGGTGCCGGGCGGCTTTCGCGTGGCTGTGCTCGGCGGCGTAGGCAAGCGCGCGCGCAGTGAGCGCGTCGCGGCCGGCGGGGTCGGCAAGCAGCGCGGAGATCTGCGCCGCGAGCGCGGCCGGCGACGCGGTGGGCGCGGTGCTGACGACCGCGTCGGCCGGGAGCTCGCGTCCCGCGCCGATGCGCGTGATGATCGTCACGACGCCCGACGCGAGGCAGTCGGCGATCGTTCCCGAGCACTCGCCGTTGGCGGTACGCCGCAGCTGGACCGCGACCGCGGCGCGGTCGAGCCACGCTGCGTACTCCGCATCCGTCACCGCGCCGGTCACGACCACCCGCTCCGCGATGCCGAGGGTCGTCGCGAGCTCGGTGAGGTCGGCGCGCTCCGCATCGGAGCACGGGCCGACGAATGCGAGCGTCGCGTCCGGGTGCTGCGCGAGCACCGCCGGAAACGCGGTGATCGGGAGCGAGTTGTGCTTGATGCCGTTGACGATGCCGAAGCTCGCGACGATCGGCGCCCGCGCCGAGCTCGGCGTGGCATCGGCAACGACGTCGCGGCCGGCGAAGGGGATGCGATGGATGCGGGCCGCGAGCTCGGGCGGAACGTCGAGTCGCACGCGGTCGGCCGCGAACCGTGACATCACGACGAAGCGGTCGGCCAGCTCCACGACCTCGGCCGCCATCAGGATGCCGAGCCGTTCGCTCTGCTCGGCCGTGATGCGGTCGGTGTCGGTGACCCCTGCGGGCAGGCCGGGATACATCGAGGAGAGGCACGACGCGAAGCCGCCCGGGACGGCGTCCGGGTTCTCCGCGCTGAATGCGTAGAGGTCGGTGAGCCGCACTTCGTGCGCGAGCACGACGCCCGACCGTCGCCGGAGTTGCGCGAGCGCGCCCGCGTGGAATTCGCTGTTCCCCAGGCAGTACACGACACAGTCGTAGCCACCCCGCGCCCGCTCCTCGTCGACGAGGAACTGCACCGGTCGCACCTCGACGCCCTCGGGCGCGACCGGCGGACCAAGCGCGCGATCCACCCGCGTGCACCCGTCGGCGAACACGTGCACGTCGCAGTACGCCTGTAACTCGGCGACCATGCGGAAGCTGTAGTCGGCGACACCGCTCGCGACGGGGGGCAGCGGCGTCACAACCGCGACGAGCGGACGCCGGCGGACGGGCGGCCGCTCGCGTGCGAGCAGCCTTTCGTACACCGCCGCGGTGCGATCCGCGACGTCGCTCCACGCGGGGAGCGGACGCCGGGCCTGCGCGTCGAGCGCCACACGCGTCGCGCCGTCGGTGAGCGCGCGTTCGATCGCGTTCGCAATGGCGTCGTCATCGGCGGGGTCGAACTGCGCTTCCGGAACGAGCAGCTCCGCGGTCGCCGACGTGTTCGAACCGATCGTGCGCGCACCACACGCAAGCGCCTCGGCGATCGGTAGTCCGTATCCCTCGTAGAGCGACGGAAAGACGAACAGATCGGCGGCCTGGTACAAGCGTTGCAACAGTGCGTCGGGAA
>C688J35102_120989966_pt1 | contig 17025 bp, 17 predicted proteins | sample HopSoiMetagenom2_FD_35102 | JGI IMG/M metagenome (IMG submission 35102)
AACGAGTGGCCGCTGCCGGCGAGGCCAATCTTGCGGCCCGCGGCGGCGGCCGAGCCGATCGCCGCGGCCAACTCCTCGCGACTGCGCGGGCGGGCCAGCTCCGCGGGCGTGCACGACTGGTCCCCAGCCCAGTTGCGCCAGGTTTCGCCCGACAGGCCCTGCTCGGCTCTCCCGGAAGCCATGGTCCGTGGAGGCTATCCCGACCAGGTTCTCAGGGCGTGGAAACGGCAGCCGGGGAGAGGAAGCGGAACGAGTAGGCGGCGGTACAGAAGAGCAACGCGGCGATCGCGATGCCCGGGGCCGCATTCCCCGCGGCGTCGGCGGCACCTCCGCCGGCCAGCCCACCGATCACCTGGCCCGCCGCCCACGCCATGTTGGAGAGGCCCGCTGAGAACCCCTGGTGCAGGCGGCTCGACTCGGCGATCTCGGACAGCATGGTCAGTGCCGGCGTGAAGCAGATGCCCCCTCCCAGCGAGGTGAGCATTATCCCGGCCATGACCACCCCCATGGTTGCGCCCATCGCCACGGCGATCATCGCCACGGCGCAGATGCTGATTCCGGCGACGTAGGGTTTGCGCCGCCCGGCCCGATCCGAGTAGCCACCCGCTATTGGCGCCAGCACTGCCTCCAGGGCCGCGCCCACGATGAATCCGCCGGCGATCAGCGCATGGCCACCGCCGAGGTCTGCGATCTGCAACGGCGCCAGCACCTCGACCGCGCCGAACATCACTGACGGGATGGCGACGAAAGCGGTCCCCATCACGATCGGGCGGCTCAGGATCGTCTCCGCGACCACCCGCAGGTCCTGCGGCTCCGGCGCCTCGCCCTCGGGCAGGCGGGCAGCGAAGAAGACGAGCACCAGCGCCACCCCGAGCACGCCACTAAAGACCGCCTCGGTACCGACCTCGGCTGCCAGCGCACCAAGCGCCGGGCCCAACAGAGCGCCGGCGACTGCTGTACCCAGGGCGGTGCCGATTACCGCTCCCCGGCGCTCCGGTGGTGCCGCGGTAATCAGCCAGGTCAGCGCACCCGACCAGATAAGCGCGCCAGAGGCACCCTGGGCAAACCGGGCCGCGTCAAGCAGGAGGAACTGATCGGCAAAGCCGAAGACGACGCTGGAGCAACCGAGCAGCAGCAGCCCGGCGATCACCGTGCGGCGCGGCCCGAGGCGGGCCGCCAGCAGGCCGGCCGGCAAGGAGAAGATCAGCGTCCCGGCCGCGTAGGAGGCCGTGAGGACCCCGGCTTCCGCCTTGCTCAACCCGAGCTCGGAGACGTAGCCCGGCAGCAGCGGTGCAATTGCCGAGAAGAAGGCGACGTCGAAGAAGACCATCGCCGAAGCAAGAACAAGCAAGCGACGCATTGCAGACAATACAATCATCTAAAGCGATAGTCGTCATAGGCCGCGGCGTCTAGCATCGGCGAAACGTCTACTCCCCGGAGGGGTGGCAGAGCGGTTGAATGCACCGGTCTTGAAAACCGGCAGACGTCGAAAGGCGTCTCGAGGGTTCGAATCCCTCCCCCTCCGCTGACCGGTGGCGTGAGTCCGCTTATCGCCGGTGCTGGACGCGCCTAGGCATCCGCCCGAGGAAGCAATCCGGTGTCGCTCAGAACGTGGCGGTGGTAGGCGACGAGGGGTGCCGTGGCCCTTACGTCGGATAGCTCGCGGAGCAGTTCGTCCAGGGAACGCGATCGTCGTTCGTCTTGCTCGTACAGCGCGAGAATTCTGGCCCGGATCGGATGGCTGCGCGCATACTCCTCCCGATCCATTTTCCTCTGGCCCTTGTCGTACATCTGCCCTCCCCCCTACGGACCCGGCCGCCCGGGTGTTGAGCGCAGAGGCCTTTGATGAGACCTATGATTGGTCTCAGTGGATTAATAGAGGCTTCCACGTAGACGCGGAAAACACATCCACTTTTTTAGGACGTGTTAGGTCGACTAGTCGATTGACTTCGATATGAGTTATTTGACGAGATTTGTTCCCGGCGGCATCTCGAAGAGAAACATGGCGGCTCTCACATTGATGAGCCTGCTCTCGTCGCCGGCCTCATGTGCCCGCTCGACGCTTTCGACTTCGACCTCGCGGCCGGCCTTCAAGGCATCGTCTTGGATCTGGCTCAGCTTTATCCAGCCCTGCTCATCAACGCGAAGTGGGGATCGACTGGTGTGAGACTCTATGCGGGCCTGGAAGGTCTTGGCGTGCCAGGCGACGGCGATATCACGCAAAAGCAGCTGTTGAACCCAGAGCGCATACCGTTCCCGCTCGTCCTGGCTCAGTTCGCCCCATTCCTCACTGCTAAACACCGGCCGCATCACGGCTCGATAGATGGTCGTCGCCTGTCCGCGCCTCATCTCCGTACCGATCGGCTCGACCAAGCCCATCTTCTCGAGCTCCCCTACGTCATAGTCCGCCTTGTTGAGCTTGGTGCCCAGCTCCCTGGCGATGTCGCTCTTTGACGCTGGGCCTGCGATGAGGGCAACCAGGGCTGCGAGCTGCCCGGGGTTATGGAGCAGACGAAAGAGCTGCTCGTCGACGCGGATCTCCGGCATCACCGTCTTTGCCACAGCCCTCTCCTCTCTGGGGTCGCTAAGAGCGCGAGACCCTAACCGATTTCGATTAGTTAACAGACACGTGTTCGAATAGCGCTGCCTATCTCACGCTCTCTCACTTACCGAGGGTAATCGACTAGTCGATTACCCTCGGTAGCTGGTTGTTCAAAGACCAGTGGGAGGGGGTGATTGACGTGCTCGAAAAGGTCGAGGCCGTAGTTCCGGCGATCTCTACGTTCAAGCCCGCTTAGGGTGCCGGCGGCCGATCCCGGTCCAAAAGGCTGGGATCGGCCACCTCGCAAACTAACTGCCACTTAACTGCTATCTAGCCGAAGTCACTCGACTAGTCGATCAGCTTCGGCTAGCCTGTTCCCTGCGGTGACGGGGGAGGCAGTGACAACCGGGCCTGGCGGTGACTGGGCCGAGCGCGCTTTTGATGCGATGGCTCCGCTCTACGACGATTTCACCGCCCACTACGAATACGAGTTCTGGACGGAACAGCTTCTTGCCGTCCTCGAGCGAGAGGGTGTTCAGGGCCACCGCCTGCTCGATGTCGGCTGCGGCACGGGCAAGAGCTTCTTGCCGATGCTGCCGCGCGGCTGGCAGGCCGTGGGTTGCGACGTCTCGGCTTCGATGCTTGCCCTGGCGCGGCAGAAGGTCGGCGATGCCGTTCGCCTGGAGATGGCCGACATGCGCGAACTGCCGCGCTTTGGCGAGTTCGACCTCGTCTGGGCCTTGGACGACGCGGTCAACTACCTGCTGAGCACTGAGGAATTGGAGGCGGCGCTACGAGGAATGCGGAGCAACTTGGCACCCTCGGGACTCCTGCTGTTCGACGTGAACGAGCTGCTGGTCTACGGCTTCTATGCAGAGGGCGTCGAGGTCGAGCGAGAGGGGCGCCGTTTCGTTTTTCAGGGGAATGCGGCGGGTGAGGTCGAGCCGGGCTCGATCTGCGAGTTCTCATGCTTCGAGAAGCTACCCCGCGGCGAGGGCCAGGCGACCGACCGCCGCAACGTCTCCGTCCATCGTCAGCGCCATTTCACCGAAGCCGAGGTCCTTGCGGCCATCGACCGGGCAGGCCTCACGTGCCTGAACGTCTACGGCCACGGCACCGACGGCATCCCGCGCCAGCCCTTGGACGGCTCGGTCCACACGAAGGGGATCTACGTTGCCCGCGCTGCCTAGTCCGACCGCGTGGAAGAGGCCGCGGATCAAGCGCACGACCGAGCAGTTTCAGGCACCGAACGGGGACCTCTACCTGCGCAGGCCGAGCGAAACCTCCGACATCCGAATCAAAGCTCCGAGTCCGCAGTTGAGGCAACTCCTCGACGCTCTCGATGGCACGCGTTCGCGCCGGGAGCTGGATGAGGAGTTCGGGGCAGAGCTGGTCGCCGAGTTGATCGCCCAACTCGGCGAGATGGGGCTTGGGGAGGACGCGTCCGACGACGACCTGATCGACCCCCGGGTACGGGCGCGCTTCGATCGCCAACTCCGCTACTTCAGTGATGTATCGACCGGGCAAACGCCGTCGCAATGCCAAGACAAGCTGGAAGCTGCTCGCATAGCGGTCTTGGGGGTTGGCGGCCTCGGGGGCTGGTCGGCGCTGACGCTCGCCTGTGGCGGCGTTGGCGAGATGCTTCTCGTCGACTTCGACACGGTTGAGCTGAGCAATCTCAACCGCCAAATCCTTTACGGAGAGGCCGACGTCGGCCAATCAAAGGCACACCTGGCAGCCGAACGGCTCGGCACCTTCAACTCCTCGATCCGAATCGAGACTCGCGAAGAACGACTCGACAGCGAGGCAGCCGTCGCGGCTGTGATCGAGGGCTACGACCTCGTCATCAACGCGGTCGATTGGCCAGCTCACGACATCGAGCTTTGGGTCAACTCGGCCTGCTTTGCGGCCGGAATCCCATACATCGCGATGAGCCACTATCCGCCGATCGCGCGCGTCGGGCCTCTGTACGTCCCGGGCGAGACTGGCTGCTACTCATGCCAAGAGATCGCCTTCAAACGCTCCTATCCTCTCTACGACGCGGTGGTCGAGCATCAACGCGCCAAGCCTTCGCCAGCAGCGACACTGGGGGCTGCCTGCGCCCTCATCAGCGGTCAAGTCGCCCTCGACGTCATGCACTTTCTGACCGGACTAGCAGAGCCGTCGAGCCTTGGAGTGAGTCATATCTACGACCTCCGCACGATGGAAGCCAAACGAGAGGACGTTGTGCCGGAGCCGGATTGCCCAGTCTGCGGCACACGCCGAGTGTCTCAGCCATCGCCCGAAGGGGTCACCGGCCGAGATTGAGCCGATCGGGTCACAAGGGCGATGTTGAAGCCGTCGTGACCCTTGACGCCGACGGTCTGGATCGTCGTCGCCTCGACGCGGGGGTCGGCGGCGAGCATCTCATGGAGGCGGCGTTGGGCCGGGATCGTGGGGTCGTCGCTTTCCGGGTCGGCGAGCTGGCCGAAGCGAACGACGTTGTCGCTGACGATCAGGCTCCCCGGGCGGGAGTGGTCGAGGGCCCAGGCGAAGTACTCGGGCGTGTGGACCTTGTCCGCGTCGATGAAGGTCAGGTCGAAGGGGCCGGCGCCCTCCGCGTCCAGTTGGGGCAGCAGGTCGAGGGCGGGGCCGACGCGCAGGTCGACGAGGCTGCCGAGACCGGCATTGGCGATGTTCCGGCCGGCGACCTCGGCGTTGAGGGGCTCGGCCTCCAAGGTGATCAGGCGGCCGGCGGCGGGCAGGGACCTGGCCAGCCAGATCGTGCTGTAGCCGCCGAGCGTCCCGAGCTCGAGGATTTGCCGAGCCCCGATCGACTTTGCCAGCAGGTACAGCAGCTTGCCCTGCGCCGGCGAGACCTGGATCGCCGGCAACCCGGCTTCCTCGCTGGCTCGCAGGGCCGCCTCGAGCGCCTCGTCGTGAGGGGCCAACAGGCCCGATACGTACTCATCGACCGCGGTCCAGTTCTCCTGCGACACGGGCTAGGTCTATCAGGACGTGCCGGGAGCAGGAAACCCCGCCGAGCGCCCGAACGTGCGGTGATGGAGACGGCATCGCGCCGGGCGCGCAGGCGTGAGCGATGGGTGCAGCGGGCGGAGCGCGTCAGCGACGCCTTCGGGCTGGTCTTCGTCCTCGTGGTGACCACCTACGTGCTGGCCTCGCTGCTGGAGAACCGGGGCTGGACCGCCGTCGTGCTTACCGTGGCGACGAGCGCGACCTCGGTGGTGGCGCTGATCAACTCGCACGCGCACGCCCGGGTCGTGCGCATCGCCCTTGCGCTCTCGGTGCTGACCGTGGCGCTCGCCGCGATCGGGGCCGCCGCCGGCAACCACGACTGGCTCAACTTCGCCACGCTGATCCAGGTATCCCTGCTGACGGTGGCGATGGGGGCGGTCCTGCGCCGAGTGGTGATGTCTCCCGAGGTCGGCTCGCGCACGATCCTCGGCGCGCTCAGCGTCTACGCCGTGCTGGGCATCCTCTTCACCTTCCTCTACGGCGTCATCGACCGGGTCCAGGGAGGCCCCTTCTTCGAAGGCCACGCGCATCCCGCCAGCTCGGACTTCCTCTTCTTCAGCTACACGACGCTGACCACGACCGGCTACGGCAATCTCGTCCCCGGTGGGCAGCCGGGCCGGCTGGTCTCGGGCCTGGAGATGATGGCCGGACAGATCTTCCTCGTCACCCTGGTCGCCGGCCTGGTCAGCCTCTGGCGCCCCGGCGAGGCGATCCGGCGCCGCCGCGAAGCCCGCAGCGGCGAGACACCGGCCGCCGAGTCCCCTCCGAGCTGACGGCGCCTCTGCTCAGCTGAAGTACTGCCCATGGAAGCCGAACGGGATGTGGTGGGGAACCCGCGCCCGTCCCAGCTCTTCGAGGTTCGCCGCGTCCAGGACCAGAAGGTAGGAGCCGGACGAGCGGCCATCGAGCACGACTGAGAGCAGCACCCCGTCGTCCTCCGTCCGGTCCCGCTGCGGGGCGGGGACGAAGACCGGCTCACCGGGATAGGAGCCCGGCTCGAACCACCTCTTGGCCTCGCCGGTCTCGACATCGACCTTGACCAGCTGATCGATGAAGTCGGGGGACTCCCCGTCGTCGTGCGCGCCGGCCGCGTAGACATAGCGGTAGGGGCGCCCGTTGCGCTGCCGATAGTCGATCCGGGGCAGCTCGAGGATCTCGTCGCTGAGCGCTTCCTCACGGACGGTGCCGCCATCGAACGCCACGCGATAGCGCAGCAGCCGGCCATGGGAGGACTCGGAAGGAGGCTCGGCCCGCAGGCGGTCCACGTAAAGCGAGTCGATGATCTTCGCGTCGTCGTAGGCGACCATGTCGAGGATCAGCTCGCCATCGCGCTCAAAGGCGTTGACGTGGTGGAAGGAGAAGCGCGGCTCCGCCGTGTACTTGCCGCGCAACTCGCCGTCCTCGCGATCGAAGACGAGCACCCGTGTCCCCAGCTCCGGCTTCCAACGGTAGTTCTCGATGAACGGCCTCCCAGACAGGGCGAGGTTGAGCGGGTTGACCACGAGCGGGAAGGCGACGAGGATCGCGTAGCGCTCGGTCAGCGCGAAGCTGTGCATGTAAGAGGGCTCCGTGACCCGCAGCGAGGCGATGCGTCGCTGCGCCGTCCGGTCGCGCTGGGCGAAGACCCGGTACTCGCTGCGCGGTCCGAAGTGGGTCACGTAGGCGATCAGCTCGCCCCGCTCAGGGTCGTGATGGGGATGCGCGGTGGCGTGGGCCCCCGGCGGCTCGAAGGCGACGCCCAGCGTCTCGAGCGTCTCCGGGTCGAAGGCAACCGGCAGCGGAGTCTCGGTCAGCGCGACGTACTCGTCGCCGAGCCGGGTCAGGTTGACGTTGCAGTTGTCGGTGATCTTGGGCCGGAACATCGTCGCCGCCCGCTTGAAGATCGATCGGCAGGGATCGGTGGCGAACTCGCTGTAGGAGATCCGGCCCTCTTGCGCCGCGCGGTAGGCGTCGCTGCGCAGGAAGCGGTTGGCGTAGGAGACCCGCCCGTTGTCGAAGGAGAACTTGTGGAGCATCGCGAGGCCATCGAACCAGTGACGAAGCGGCCGCTCGCCCACCTCGAACTTCGCCGGGCCGTTGCGAAGCAGGGTCCCGGTCAGCCACTCGGGAATCGTCCCTTCGACCGAGAGTGAATCGAGGTCGACCTCCGCCTCGAGCGTTTCAAATCCCGTCGAGTAGCCCGGACGGGATACGGTCCTCGCCTCAACCGTCTCCATTTTGGTTCCTCCTTGATAGTCCAGAATAGACGGTTTAACAGATACCATCTCTATTTCCAGATGTCAAGCGAGATCCGCCTAACTCCCACGTCCTTCATCGTCCTCGGCCTGCTCGAGGCTGCCGGCGAGGCGACCCCGTACGACCTCAAGCAGATGGTCGCCGTCAGCCTCGGCAACTTCTGGTCACTGCAGCACGCCCAGCTCTACACCGAGCCCGAGCGCCTGGCGGCGGCGGGCTACCTGGGCGAGCGGCGCGAGGAGGGCGGGCGGCGGCGGCGGCACTACGCGATCACGGACCGCGGCCGCGAGGCGCTGCGCACCTGGATTGCCGAGCCGACCGCGGAGCTGACCGAGCTGCGCGACCTCGCCCTGCTCAAGGTCTTCTTCGGAGCCGACCCGAAGGCGATGGCGGAGGCCCAGTTGCCTGCCCACGAGCGCCAGCTGGCGTTCTACGAGGAGCTGCGAGGCAACGTCGGGAAGGCGATGCCGGAGGGTCCGGGAATCACGCTCGACGCCGGAATCGCGTCGGAGCGGATCTGGGTCGAGTTCTGGTCGGGCCTGGCCGAGTAGGCGGCGCTACTCGGAGAGCTCGACGCGTTCGATCGTCTGCGCCTCGAGCGGACGATCGGAGCCATCGGTCTGGACCGACTCGATCGCGTCGACGACGTCCATGCCCTCTACGACCCGGCCGAAGACGGTGTGCTTGCCGTCCAGCCACGGCGCCGCGGAGGTGGTGACGATGAAGAACTGCGAGCCGTTGGTGTTGGGCCCGGCGTTGGCCATCGCCAGCGCCCCGCGCTCGACCTTGTGGTCGTTGAACTCGTCCTCGAAGGTGTAGCCAGGGCCGCCGGTGCCGGTTCCCTCCGGACAGCCGCCCTGGATCATGAAGTCCGGGATGATCCTGTGGAAGACCAGCTCGTCGTAGAACTTGTCGGCGGAGAGCTTGCGGAAGTTCTCGACCGTCTTCGGCGCGTCGTCGTCGTGCAGCTCGAGCACGATCGCCCCGGCGCTGGTGTGGAGTGTCGCCTGCGACATCGAGGCCAACCCTACCGATCTGCGCGCCGGACCCGCCGACGGACCGAATCCACGGCATATCCGCGGATTTCGGCCCGTCGGCGGGATTTGCGAGGACTAGCCCGTTACGCGCACGGTCACCGGACGGGAGGCTCCGGGGGCGTAGGGCCAGCGCTCCTCGGAGAGGGCGGCGGCACGGAGGTGGATGCTCGCGGTGCCGCTGATGTAGCGGAAGCGGTAGCCGGCGTGGAAGCGGCCACCGTGGTCGGTGCGGGTGACCAGAACCGGGCGCCAGCGCTTCGCCGCCTCCTCGTAGTACTGGATCGCAACCAGCTTGCCCCTGCGTGGCAGCGGCGCCCCGAGGGTGCGAACCCGGCCGCTGAAGCGCACGGCTTCCTCGGTGCGCAGGGTCTCGGGCGTGACCTCGAGATCGATGCCGCCCCGCACCCGCAGCGTCAACGGCCGCCGGTCGGCCGGCTCCAGGTGCGCCTCTCCGGCGAAGGCGACGGCGACCCTGCGCGATGTCCCAGCCGCGAGCCGGAGGCTGAAGCCGCCGTGAGCTCCCGTGGCGACCGTGTCGACGTGCACCCGCCCCAGCGCACCGCGCGAGGGCCGCTGGACGACTCGCAAGGTGCGATCGGCCAAGCCGGCACCATCGGCATTGACGAGGCGGCCCCTGAGCATCGCGCCGGTCCCGAACGGAACGGTCAGCTCCGTGCCGACGTGGCCGTGCCAGCCGAGTCTGGCGAAGATGCGGGCCTTGCCGCGCCCGGCCTGCTCGGCCCTGGCGACGGCGCCGTCGGATGCAACCTTGCGCACGGTCATCTCAACCCCGTCGACGCGCCGAGTGGTCGACGCTCTGTTGCCTGTCGCATCGACCGCGTCGGCGCGGAACACGTAAGTGCCGGGCGCAAGATCCCCCGGCAGGCGCGTGATCAGCTGCGCGCTGTCGCCGCCGTCGCCGAGCTGGAATTTCGCCGGCAGCTCGCCCCACTGGTCGCTGCCGAGCCGGCGGAGATGGATCTCACCGCCGGCCGGGCCCGAGTTGGCGTCGGCGATCCGCGCAGTGATCTGCTCCGGGACTTCGCCCCCTGCCGCGGGCGCGTCGAAGGCGACGCCAGGGGACACGTCGTCGAAGCGCAGCGGCAGCGAGGCCGCCGACGGCTGCGCCTCGTTGCCGGCCTCGTCGCGCAGCCAGACACTCAGCGTGTAGGTGCCGGCGTGGGGCACGAAGAGGTTCTGGAGCGTGGCCAGGTCATGGCCGGGCGTGGACTTGACACCCGAGTCGTAACCCGCCGGCCCCTCGATCCGCCAGGCCGCCCCGCCGATCGCGCTTGCGGCGCCCTGATCGGGGTTGGTCCAGGAGAGGTCGAAGTCATTGCTCCGTCGCCAGCCTTCTCCCCCGGCCAGGGCGAGGTTGCGCGGGTGTGCCGGCGGATTGTTGTCGACGTAGAACGTCCGGTCTGGCGTGCAGGCAGCGTTGCCGGCGAAGTCGGTGACGCAGTGGTGGATGCCGTGCGGACCGTCGCTGAAGCGGGTGGTGTCGACGGTCGCGCTGCCTGATGCCCCGAGGCTGCATGGCCGCATCTGCGTCGCGCGCCACTCGCCGCCGATAGAGGCCTTGGCGCAGCCGTACTCGGTCAGGTTCACGCGGGCGCCATCGACGCTCGTTTCGCCGAACCGGATCCCGCTGCCGATGTCGCTCCCCCAGAAGCCGACGGTCTGCGCGCCCCGTCGCCAACCGCCCGCGATCACGTCACCGCCGATCCCCGCTCCCGGCGATTGGTCGTCCTCGACCGTGATCGTCAGGGCGCGGATCGCCGACCACGAGCCGGGGTCGAGGCTGCAGGATTTGGTTTCCGCCCTGGCGCAGAGAAGGCGGTCCTCGAAGGCCGGCCGGCCCGGGTTGAAGCCGGCGACGAACTCTCGCGGCGTGGTGTCGGTGCCCGCAGCGGAGGCGAAGACGTCGAACCCGCCTCCGGAGTTGCCGACCCCGAGCCGCTGCTCCATACCGTCGTGGAGGGCGTGCCACCAGGTGCCGCGCACCTGGGTTATCCCGGTGCCGGCCGGCGCTTCCCAACGCCAGCGGGCGAAGCGGGTACCGGACACGGTCGTCTGCCCGTCGCGGGTGAAGCTCTTCAGGTGAGCGCCGTCGAACGGATCCTGGCCGGCCGGCGGCACGCACCAGCCGTCCTGGCGGAACTTGGCACCCCCGGTCGTATCGGCCCAGCCCGCGTCGGCCCCGACGTACCAGCCGCACTGGGCGACGGCGTACTTCCCAGCGCTCGCCTCCTTCGCCACCAGCAACAGCAGCGCCAGGGCCAGGGCGATCCCCATCGCGACGATCCGGCCGAAGCCCCCACGTATGCCCGACATAACTCCTCCTTCGCTCGAGTGCATGTGGAGCGCTAAGGGCGCAGCGGCGAAATCTCTCCCCCTGAACCAACGAAAGGCCGCTCGGGTGCCACGTGGGCGCCTTTGCCAGAATGGGTCCGATGCCACTTCCGACGCAGGATCAGATAACCGAGAAGCTTCGCGCCGTGATCGACCCCGAGCTGCGCCGCTCGATTGTCGAGCTGGGCATGGTGCGCTCGATCGAGGTCCGCGACAGCGGCCGGATCGAGGTCGTCGTCTCGCTGACCACAGCGGGCTGCCCGATCCGCTCGCACTTCGAACAGGCGGTCGCCAAGCAGGTCTCCGAGCTGGACGGGGTGACCGAGGTCGTCGTCGGCTTCGACGTCCTCTCCGACGAGGAGAAGGGCGAGCTGCAGAAATCGCTCGGCAGGGGCAAGCTGCCGGCCGGGGCGCTGGCCCAGGTGAAAAACGTGATCTGCGTCGCCTCCGGCAAGGGCGGCGTCGGCAAGTCGACGATGACGGCCAACCTGGCGGCGGCGCTGACCGCCGAAGGCCACCCGGCGGGCGCCCTCGACTGCGACGTCTACGGCTACTCGATCCCGCGCATGCTCGGGGTCAACCGCAAGCCCGAGGTCAACGCCGAGCGCAAGATCCTGCCGCTGGATGCGCCCAGCGGGGTGAAGGTGATGTCGATCGGCTTCTTCGTCGAGGAGAACTCCGCCGTCGTCTGGCGCGGCCCGATGCTCCACAAGGCGATCCAGCAGTTCCTCGAGGACGTCGCCTGGGGTGAGCTGGAGTACCTGCTGCTCGACCTGCCGCCGGGGACCGGAGACGTCTCGATGACGCTTGCCCAGCTCCTCCCCCAGGCCAAGTTCCTGATCGTCACCACGCCGCAGCCCGCAGCCCAGACGGTGGCCAAGCGCGGCGCCGAGATGGCGCTGAAGTTCGATCTCGAGCTGCTCGGCGCAATCGAGAACATGTCCGGCTTCACCACTCCCGACGGCGATCGCTTCACGATCTTCGGCGAGGGCGGCGGCCAGCTGCTCGCCGACGAGCTCGACATTCCCCTGCTCGGCAAGATTCCCCTATCCGAGGCCCTGCGCGAGCACGCCGATGCCGGGACCCCGCTTGTCACGACCGAGCCCGACGCACCGGCCGCCCAGGCGATCCGCCAGGCTGCCCGCGGCATAGTCGCCGCGACCCCGCAGGAGCTACCAGTACTACAGGCCGTTCCGGCCGCGGCCGAACCGCCGCCGGTCAGCGGCATCCCGCTCCCGGTCGTTCAGTAGAGAATTCGCCACGATCCTGGATCGTGGTGGCCGCATGCTTCAATGCGCTCGTTCAGAGTTTCCATTTAAAACTTAATTGGTGTCTAAAGTGGAACACCACCATGGGCACGGGGAAGCGTCAGCGGAGAAACCTGAGCTTGATCGCGGTCCTCGGCATGGTCCTTGTCGGGGGCGTTGCTACGGACGCAACCGGTTCGCGGTACATCACCGCTTGCCCCCGGTGACTGTCCCCATAGAAAATCTTGAACCGACGTTCGACGCCGGCTTTTCGCCGAAGGCGCTTTCGAAAACGTACCGACTCAGTCGCTCTCACTTTCTCGACTCAGATCAAAACTGTCGACGGAACGCACCCGCCGGCGCTCACGGAAGTCATCCTCAAAACCGACACGAACGGTGCCATCGATGTCAGGGGACTCCCGGTCTGCAGGGCGCATCGTGTGGAAGAACGCAGCACCGCCCTGGCGAACGAAATCTGCGAAGACGGAATCGTGGGCAGAGGCACGATGAACGTCGAGGTCGAATTCGCGGAATCAGCGCCGTTTTTGATCAAAAGCGCGCTTACCATCTTCAACGGGGGCGCCAAACAAGGCGTTACAACTCTCTACATCCACTCTTTCTTCAAAAACCCTGTATCGGCCGCCGTCGTATCCGTCGTCAAGATCAGGAAGATCGACAGAGGTCGCTTCGGCACGGAAGCAACCATCCGGTTTCCGGTGATCGCTGGTGGCTCCGGCTCTATCACCTCCCTCAGCGCGACCCTCAACAGGCGGTTCTCCTACAAAGGGAAAAGGGTCAGCCCCCTAACCCTCAAGTGGCCCAACGGCAAGATCCGAGCGCGCAGCGAAGCGATCTTCAGCGACAGCACTCACGCCAAAGCGGAAGTCCTCCGCCCCTGCATCCCAAAAGGCTGAGCCTCAGGCCGCGCTCTTGCTCTTGTAGTAGTCCGCGTTGATCTCGGCGTATTTGGCCCACTCGGCCGGGAGCTGGTCCTCGGCGAAGCAGGCGTCTACCGGGCAGGCCTCGACGCAGGCGTCGCAGTCGATGCACTCGTCCGGGTCGATGTAGAGCATCTCTACCGAGTCGTAGTCGGGCTCGTCCGGCGTTGGGTGGATGCAGTCGACGGGACAGACCTCGACGCACGAATTGTCCTTGGTGCCGATGCACGGCTCGGCGATGACGTAGGTCATACGAGGCTTTCTCCTGGTTCGTCGTTTCGGTGCGCAGCGAGGAGCCTGGCCCCCACCACGGCGCGGGCGCACATTTTAGGGATTGCGCGGCGGGAGGGCACCACCACTAGCATCGGACCTCGATGCTGCTGCTCACGGGGGCGACTGGAAGCGTTGGATCGCGGCTACTGCCGCTGCTGCTCGAGCGAGGCGAGGATGTGCGCTGCCTGGTGCGCGAGCCGCGCCGGCTGGGACCGCGACGGGTCGACGTGCAGATCGCGCTCGGCGACCTCGGCGAGATGTCAGACCCCTACCTGGTGCGCCAGGCGCTGCGCGGCGTCGACACGGTGATCCACCTGGCGGCGACGATCCGCGACCAGCCCCCACACCGGATCGAGGAGCTGAACGGGCTGGCGACCGTGCGCCTGCTGCGCGCGGCCGAGCGCAGCGGCGTCAAGCGCTTCGTCTTTTTCAGCGCCCTCAACGCCTCCGTCGCGCAGCGCACCCGCTTCTTCCGCGCCAAGTGGTTGGCGGAGCGGGCGGTCTCCTCGTCACCCCTGGAGACGACGATCTTCGCCCCCTCGATCGTCTACGACCGCTCCGACCCCTGGGTGACGCTGCTGCGTCGCTTCTCCTTCCTGCCGGTGCTGCCGGTTTCCGGCGAGGGCCGGGCACGCTTCGAGCCGATCTGGGCACAGGACGCCGCCCGCTGCGTGGTCGCCGCGCTGGAGCGGGGGGAGCGGGAGCGCTACGAGCTGGCCGGGCCGGAGGTTCTCAGCTACGACGAGATGTCCGACCTGGTCAGCCGCGTCGCGGGCCGACCCCGCCGGCTCGTCCACATGCCGCTGCCGCTGGTCCGCGCCGGATTGATCGCGACCCGCTCCGTTGTCGGCGAGGCCGTGTTCGCTACCTGGGAGGAGGCAGAGCTGATGGAGGTGCCGATGGTGAGCGAACGAGGCACGCACGACGCGGAGGGTCTCGGAGTCGAGCCGAGGAGGATGGTCGATGTCCTGGAGAAATCCTAGGCACGCGGCAGCTCTCGCGGTTGCCGTTGCGGCGATCGCATCGGCTGGAGGTGGGAGCCCGGCAGTGGCGCTGACGCTGGTCCCGCCGAGGCCTGGGGTTCTCTTCGGCGTCAGCGACCGGGGGACGACGCAGGACTTCAACGATTTCGCCGGGCTCTTCGCTAAGCACCCCGCGTTGCTGGAGACGTTCCATCCCTGGGGGAACAGCCTCAACCAAGCGTTCGAACGCTGGCGAGAAACCTCGACCCGGCCGGTCCTGCACATCTCGACCCAGGACGACCAGAGCCTGGCGGAGCTGATCACTCCCGAGCAGATCGCGCTCGGTTACGGCGACGACTACCTGCTCCAGCTCAACGACTTCTTCGCCAAACGCGGCCTGCTCGCCTACATCCGGCCCCTGGGAGAGCCCAACCGCTGCCTCAACGCATGGTCTGCCGTCAACTGCGACGGAACCCCGAAGGACGGCGAACACACGACCGGCTGGTACAAGCAGGCCTTCCGCCGCATCGTCGCGATCGTGCGGGGCGGGCAGACGCTGGAAGGGATCAACGCGACGCTGGCCGAAATCGGGCTGCCGCCTGTGAATCGCACCAAAGGACCGCCCCCGACAAGCCTCCCGGCGGCACCGGTGAGCATCGTTTGGAGCCCGCTTCCCGGCGGCTCGCCACGGGTGAAGGGGAACTTCCCCGGCAACTACTGGCCGGGCGCGCGCTGGGTCGACTGGGTCGGCACCGACTTCTACTCGCAGTATCCGGTCTGGAAAGACCTCAACCGCTTCTACGTCGCCAAGCAGTGGAAGCGCAAGCCCGTGGCGATCACCGAGTGGGCCGTCTCCGGCGAGGACGATCCACGCTTCGTCAAGCAATTCGTCGCCTGGACCGTCAAGCACCCCCGAGTCCGCATGCTCATCTACTACAACGGCTTCGGCACCAGCGCCGAAAACCCCTACGACCTGAACCTCTATCCCCATACAACCAACACCCTCCGCCTGAAGCTACGCCGCCCGACCCTCCTCCAGTACGCCGAATACAACGCCGGCACCCTCCCCCCACTGCCCCCACCGGCCGCAAAAAAACCCTGACACCCCGCCGACGGGCCGAAAACCCCACTCGGGCTCCGGTTTTAGGCCCGTCGGCGGGGGATTGGTTGGGCGAGTAGGCCTCGGATCGTCTTGGCGAGATTGCGAGGTTCGCGATCGATCTGCTCCCAGGTGCAGCGAGCCACACGCCAGCCAGCCAGCAGGAGGCGTTGCTCCCGTCGACGATCATGCTGGAAGGCCGAGTCGGTGTCGTGGTAGCGACGACTGTCCGCTTCGACGATCAGATTCGCATCCCGCCAGAGAAAGTCGGGCAGTAGGCGCTGGCCTTCCACATCGAGAGGAACGTTGACCTCGGGCTGCGGCAACTCGGCGCGCGCGCACAGCTGGAGGAACCTCCGCTCCATCTCGCTCCTGGTTCGCTTGGTCTCCGGATGGATCTCGTCGAGCAGCATTCGCAAGCGAGCTACACCGCGGCGACCCCTGCTTCGCTGAATCAGGCAACGCAAGCTGACGCGATCGAGCAAGCGCAGCACCTCTGCCTCGGAGAGCGCCTTCCTCAGCTCCCGCACCTGGACAACGGCCGCGAGGTCCAAGAGCGTTCGGGTCAGGCTGGTGCAGGGGATTCCGTTGAGAGTCGTTCGATCATCGTCGGCTAGGAAGTGGTCCCGATGTGCGTCAATCCCGGTCGGGATGCGCCCGCGACGGTTAGGCGCGGTCACGTCAATCGAAGAACGATCATCGACGCGTATGCCCCACAGCGCAGCGGCCGACCGATGAGACAGGACGGCGTCCGGGCCACACGCAAGCACGGCCCCCATTCGTCGTCGATTCAAGTCCATGCCTGGATGTCCCACCGCATAGACACCACGGTGGATCCTGTGCAACGACCCGCCTTCCGTTCGCTTGTGCACGGTCGCCTCAGCCATCCCCATGTCCCGCAGTTGATCAAGTGAGATCAAGCCGAACTGCCGCTCGGCGATCCGAGCAATGCGCCCATCCCAACTCGACGCGGAACCCCGCCGACGGGCCGAAAACCCCACTCGGGCTCCGGTTTTAGGCCCGTCGGCGGAGAAGGAGGGGGGCATGCCCTCAGGGTGGAGGGTTCGGGCGCGCGGGTGGCGCGCGCAGGGTCACGGGACCGTGCCGGGAGATCCTCGAAAGGCGAGAGGCCCGGCTTTTGCCGGGCCTCTCGCCGAAAGTCACTCGCCTGTTGAGGCGAGGATACGCCCGGAGGCGTCCTACATCATGCCCCCCATGTCCGGCATGCCGCCGGGCATTCCGCCGCCGGCGCCTTCCTTCTCGGGCGGCTCGGCGATGATCGCCTCGGTGACGAGGATGTTCTTCGCGATCGAGGCCGCGTTCTG